>Ga0157375_10000137_pt1 | contig 72720 bp, 65 predicted proteins | sample M35metaG_FD_115311 | JGI IMG/M metagenome (GOLD analysis project Ga0157375, IMG submission 115311) | Miscanthus rhizosphere microbial communities from Kellogg Biological Station, Michigan, USA - M3-5 metaG | ecosystem: Host-associated > Plants > Roots > Rhizosphere > Soil | place: USA: Michigan...
CCTTCCACCCGGGCGTCGTAGAGGTCGACGGAGCCCGGGTCCTTGGGCACGAGGCTCGATTCGGTCGAGAAGAAGACGTTTGAGCCGTCAGGGCTCGCGTCCCAGAATTCCGATTCAAAGGAGCTTTCCCCCGAGGAGATCAGATACAGGCAGCCGCCGTTTGCTTTGTGGAAGGCATGGCTTTCTTCTGAGCAGCTGCCGGCTCCCGGCGCCTCCCACTCATAGACGTCCATCGCCCCGTTGGTGTCTGCTGGCACCAGGGGCACGTAGCTGTTGAAGAAGAGGCGGCTGCCGTCATCAGAGAGGACGTGGGAGGCATAGAGGGGGTGTTCCCAGGTCTGGATCCAGGCGGCGGCGAAGACGTGGGTTGCCCTGCCACGTTCGGCCCCGACTACATACGGCTCGTGCATTTCCACTCCGCTCGGTCGCGCCCCCCCGGGGCTGCAGGAGACGCAGTTAAGCGCTCCGCCCGCCTGGTAGGTGAAGACCTCGACGTCGGCTTCCCCATTCGAAGGATCGGTGTTGTCGTAGCCAGTGAGCGGGGCGCGCGATTGGAAGACCAGGCGGCCGCCGTCCGGGCTTACGCGCGTGGCCCGCCGGTACGGCTGGATGGAAATGAGATTGTAGGCGAGACTATTAACGTCGACATCACCCGAAACCAACGTCCCGATGAACGTCTTCGTCCCTTCTTCGTCCAAGTAGAGGTTCGGCTTTCCCGCCTGGGCTTCCTCGCCCTCGCTGTTTTTCTGCCCTGGGGTCAGCGCATCGGTCGAGACGAAGTAGATGTGCGAGAGGTCATCGCTCTCCCCCAGCACCCCTTTGACGTGGGTTGCGACCGTCCGCAGAGCTTTTTTCGAGTCCGCTTCGAAGCGGGCCAGGCTGAATTCGGTCAGTTCTTCCGCGTTTTCGCCTTTGCCGACAAGCGCTCCCGAGCCGTCTGACGCCGCTCCCCAGAAGAAGACGCCGAGAAGACCGCCGTTGGCCGCCAGCACCGTGCAGGCTTTGGTAGGTTCGATGCATTTGCCGCCTTCGATCGTGCTCTGTTCCTCGCCCGGGTTTTCGCGCAGGAAGATCTGTCGGGCGATCCCACTCGACTCGTCGAGACCCGAGCTCCAATACACGCGAGAGCCGTCGGAGGAGACTGCGTTGTCGAGGTTATAGACGGGGCTACCACCAACGCCCGCTCCGGTGAAGCCGAAGCCCGCATCGGTGCTGCCGTTAGGTTTAATGCTGACCAGGTGCAGGGTGCCGCCGAAGCGATCGTAGATCTGAGGGTTGGTGGTCACCGCCGCTTCTGGCGTTAACGCCGCCTTGGCAGCGAAGAGTGCGTGGGTGCCAGCATCGGAGTGGCTAGCGACCGACTGGCCGAAGCGGTTCACGTACGCCTCTTCGGTGCTGGGCGGCGGTGGCGTCGAGGTCAGCGCTTCCGGTTCTTCTTCACCGCAGAGGTCTAGCCGGTAGAGATTCACGTAACCGTCCTGTCCTTCTCTCGTCAGCGGAGGCGACAGCACGTCCTCGAACCAAGCGCTGCAGAGATCCGACGAGAAAGCCTGGAATTCGCGAAAGAGCCCGAAGAAGATGGCAGCGACGGGGTGCTCGCCCACCACCGGCGGATGGATGCCGTGGTTGGACCAACCGGCTTTGGGATCGCGACTGGCGAGGTACTGGTTCAATGCAACGCTCGCCTGGACGTCTCCAAAAGCGGGCGCCGCAGAATACGTAAGCTTGTTCCCGTCGGGAGCGGTCTGTACGTAGGCTTCAAACTCGTGGATGAAGTCCCCCCCGTTTTTGTCGACCGGGCTCACCATCTCGTAGGCGCGACAGTCGGGCAGAGCGGCTCCCGAGCCGGTGCGGAAGGCGTCGTTGGGACAGGGGGCGGCGCTCGGTTCCAGATAGGTGGTGAAGATGTGTTCTTCGCCTTCGGCAGTGCCGCTCGAGTTGGTCGCGACTATCCGCCAGTGGTAGGCGGTCCCCGGGGTCAGGCCCGCCAGGTTGGCGAGCGCGGCGTGGTTGGCGCGATCGGAGCCGACTTCGATTTCCGGCGTGCTGTTTTCGTGGGCGTCTTCGACGCCGTACTCGAAGTGGTATCTGGTCGCAAAGCCTTCGGGGTTGACGAGCGCCTTCAACATTGCCTCGGTGTATGCGATGTTGGAGGCCGCTTCGTCTGAGACCACGGGCGGGCCGAGGGTTTTGAAGGTTTCGTCGGAGCTTTCTTCGCTACCGCTGGCGGTGCCGACGACGAGGCGGAAGTGGTAGACGGTGCCTTTCGTCAGGCTCGAGATGTTGGCGTGCACCGGAACCGGTTCGTTGCCCGAGCCTAGTTCTCCAGCAGCAGGCACGCATGACGCAGTTTGGCCGTAGGTGAGCGTGGTGCCGTATTCGAAGAAGCATTCGCTCACCGCCTGGCCCTTCGGGTTGGCCTTGCCGTTAAGCCTGGCGGCGGTTTCGGTGATGTTCGTCGCCGGCAGGCTGATCGCCTTGCCGCAGTTCTTCGGTTCGGGGCCGTAGGCGCGGAGGAAAGGATTGCCTGAGCTGGCGTTGCTTACGTAGAGATTGCCCGGCGCTTCGTCGCCCGGGCAGACATTGGTGGCCATCCCCGTCGAGGCGTTGAACTCGCCTTCGCCGAAGTTGGCAATCTGCTTGCCATCGGCGTCGAACTCGTATATCGGGTTGAGCGGGAAACCGTCGCCATTCTGCGTTGGACCAAAGGCATAGACATCGCCCAGCGAATCGACCGTCACCGCCGTAGGTGCAATCGCTTTTTCTTCCGGCGTAACGACTTTGAACCGGGGCGAGGCCAGTTCTTCTCCGGTCGGGGTGAGCTTGCGCACATCGACCTGGCCGTTGTAAATTGCGTATAGGCTTCCCGAGGAGTCAGCAGCAAGCGACTGCACGGTCTTGCCCGGCAAGGGCAGGCTTTTGATGTAGTGCCCGCCGGCATCGAAGACTTGGATGCGATCCTGATCGCCTACGTAGATAAGATCATCAGAGGTGCTTTCGCTGGCGTTGGTATCGATCGCGATGAAGCTGCCAGGCTTCCATTCACCGAACTGGCCGTTGCCAGCACCTTCGCTGCCTGCCTGGCAAACGTCTCCCGAGGTAGCCACGCACACATTCTGTTCTGCTTCGGGAGCAGCGGCTTCGACCTTGGACTTGTTGACTTCACCGCCAAGCATCAGCAGGAAGTGGCCTTCTGGATCAAACTTCTGCACACGTCTGTTGTCGAAATCGATGACGTAGATGTTGCCGCCCGAATCGACTGCCACTCCCTGCACCGGGCCGAGCTGGCCCGCACCACTACCCAGGACGCCTGCTTTGCAAGTATCGCCATTGGCCGGAACGCAGATCTCAAAGCCCGTACCCGCGTTGTCGGGTCCGCTTGCGACCACATCCCAGCCCCACGTTCTAAGAAACACACCTGAGGCCGTAAACTCGACCATCCTGCGGTTGAACTGGTCGGCGACAAAGATGTGGCCGCTGCCGGGGTCTGCGCCGATGCCGCGGGGAATACTGCAAGCAATGTCAACTTCAGAACTGGTCGCGCAGCGAGTCCACAGCGTCGGCGGGGTTTTTCCTTCTGCTGCCCCTGCGGTCGACGGAGCGACGGCATGGGCCGCACAAGCCAAAATCGACAGCATCGCGAACAGCCAACCCATGCCTGTCCTTCGCGTGCACACGCCGCGCTCTACCGCGTCATTCCCATCCCGCCAACCAATTCTCATCTCTGGTTCCCTTTCGCCCGGGCCGCCAGTGCGACCCAACACGTCCAGGCAACATATCGGAACATCCTGAGTCTTGTCAAGAGTTCTTGCTTAGACCAGCGGGGCCGGGACAAGCCCGGCCCCGCCATAGGCATTGCTAACTCTTTGGCTTAGGGGTGACTTAGATCAAGAGCTGTCGTTTCTTTAAGCGAGTTTGTGCCTGTCAGGATAGTGTGAATGTCGAATTCACCTCCGGTGGTTGTTTCGGTTGCACAAGCGGAACCACTTCTTTCGACGTGGATTCCTTTAACTTTGCCGCCCAATGTGAGGTCTTCTGCGCCCGATTCCTGTCCCGATCCTCCAGTGAGGCCGGACTGTTCTTTCACCTTGATGTTGCAGGCAATTCCGCCGAGCTCGCTGCCGGCGAAGGGGTAAACCTCAATTTCGATGACTTTCCCGGTTGGACAAACCACCCCGTAGTCCACGGAGTACGAGGTGTTCGCGACGAGTGTTTCTGTGATTGTGACATCGAAGTCGCAGCCATTCAGTGTCACTGTCGCCTTGTGGGTTCCGGCGCTGTCCACGGCCTTGCAGTTTTCCTGTTTCAGGTCAAACGTGAGTGTGAAGGACGAGGAGCCGCTTGGAATCAATTCGTGGGTTTTGCCTTTTTCTGTTTCTTCTTTGGTCAGTGTCTTGTGACCTGTCGCAGTCGATTCTGGACATGAGACTGATGCGCCAAATGCTGTAAATATATTGGCACCGACCGTAGCTTCATGCCCATCCAGTGTGAACGGACCGGTGGATGTGATTGTGCCCTCATACGCCGACGCCGCCGATGCAGCCATCGCGCTCAACGCGAAGACCGCGACCAGGGCGAGGCCCAGGACCTTGAGATTGCGGATCATTGCTTCTTTCCTTTCGGATTGGTTTCCCTGCGCCGGGCCGGATGGCCGGGCGCCTGTCTCCTCCCGGAGACGGGATGATCCATAGACGGCTCGGGGTCTTTAGTCAAGAAAGCCAGGGCATTGCCGGGGGCGGTCGCCCGAGGCGGATACTTATTCCCTGCAAATCACGTGTGAGCGATCCGCGCACGCGCGGATCTGCGCGCGTCCCGTTTGGCGCTCCTTGCAGCTCACCTGCACCACAGAGGACATCCGAACGACCTCCTCGCCAGCCCTAGTCGTCGATCTGCAGCACCGCCAGGAACGCCTCCTGCGGCACCTCCACCCGCCCCACCTGCTTCATCCGCTTCTTGCCCGCTTTCTGCTTCTTCAACAGCTTGTTCTTGCGGGTGACGTCGCCGCCGTAGAGCTTCGCCGTGACGTCCTTGCGCAGCGCCTTGACGGTCTCGCGGGCGAGGATGTTGGAGCCGATCGCCGCCTGCACCGGCACGTCGAAGAGCTGGCGCGGGATCGTCTTGCGCAGCCGCTCGACCAGCCGCTTGCCCTGCTCGTAGGAGAAGTCGCGGTGGACGATGATCGAGAGCGCGTCGTCCTTGTCGCCGGCCAGCAGGATGTCGACCTTGACCAGGTCGGAGGGCCGGTTGCCGATCGGCTCGTAGTCGAGCGAGGCGTAGCCGCGGGTCGAAGACTTGAGCAGGTCGAAGAAGTCGAGGACGATCTCGGCCAGCGGCATGTCGTAGCGGATCTGCACCCGCTGCGGGCTCAGGTAGTGCATGTCGACGTGGGCGCCGCGGCGGCCCTGGCAGAGCTCCATAACGGCGCCGACCTGCTCGGACGGGGCGATGATCGTAGCGCGGATGTAGGGCTCTTCGATCGCCTCGATCGTGCCCGGGTCTGGCAACTCGGTCGGGCTGCGGACCTCCTTCGACGTACCGTTGGTCAGCCGCACCTCGTAGCGCACGTTCGGGGTGGTCGAGAGCAGGTCGAGCCCGTACTCGCGCTCCAGCCGCTCGCGCACGATCTCCATGTGGAGCAGGCCGAGGAAGCCGCAGCGGAAGCCGAAGCCGAGCGCCTCGGAGGTCTCCGGCTCCCAGGACAGCGCGGCGTCGTTGAGCGCCAGCTTCTCGAGCGCGTCGCGCAGGTCTTCGAAGCGGTCGGTGTCGATCGGGAAGAGCCCGCAGAAGACCATCGGCCTGACCTCGCGGTAGCCCTCGAGCGGCTCGGCGGCCGGTCGCTCCTGCGCGGTCAGGGTGTCGCCGACGCGCAGCTTGGCGACGTCCTTGATGCCGGTGATCAGGTAGCCGACGTCGCCGGCGTCCATCCCCTGAACGCCGGTCATCGCCGGCCGGAAGAAGCCGATGTCGTCGATGTCGGCCTCGGTGCCGTTCTGCATCGCGACGATCCGCTCGTGCTTGCGGAAGGACCCGTCGACCATCCGCACGTAGGCGATCACGCCCCGGTACTGGTCGAACTCGGAATCGAAGATCAGCGCCCTGGTCGGCGCCTCGGGCTCGCCCTTCGGGGCCGGGATGCGGGCGACGATCGCCTCCAGAACCTCGACCACTCCCTCGCCGGTCTTGGCCGAGATCCACAGCGCTTCCTCGGGGTCGCCGCCGAGCAGGTCGGCGATCTCCCCGGCCACCCGCTCGGGCTCGGCCCCCGGCAGGTCGACCTTGTTGATCACCGGGATCAGCTCCAGCCCGTTCTCGATCGCCAGATACGTGTTGGCGACGGTCTGCGCCTCGACCCCCTGGGCGGCGTCGACGACGAGCAGCGCCCCCTCGCAGGCGGCGAGGCTGCGCGAGACCTCGTAGGAGAAGTCGACGTGGCCGGGGGTGTCGATCAGGTGCAGGTGGTACGTCTGACCGTCGGAAGCCCTGTACTCGACCCGCACGGCCTGAGCCTTGATCGTGATCCCGCGCTCGCGCTCGAGGTCCATCGAGTCGAGCATCTGCGCCTGCATCTTCTTCGGGTCGACGGCGCCGGTGAGCTCGAGGATGCGGTCGGCCAGGGTCGACTTGCCGTGGTCTATGTGGGCGATGATGCTGAAGTTGCGGATGCGGTCCATGTCTCAAGCCGGCGTTTCGGTGATGTCCCGCGACGCTGCCGCCTCGCGCTCGTCGTCAACGGTCGCATCCTGGAATAAGGCCAGGTAGGGCTCGTAGCGGAACATGCGAGAACGTTTCTGGCCGGTTATCTCGCGCAGGAGGCCCATCTTCTCGAAGTTGGAGACGAGCCGGCTCGCGGTCGGAAACGTCGAGTCGGTCAGGGAGGCGACGCGATTGATGTTGACGAGTGGCTGCTGGAACAGGTGCGATAGGAGCTTCAGCCCGTTCTGTCCCAGGTTGCTCTCGATGATCGCCCCGCGATGTGCTTCCCGAAGCTCGAAGAGCCGCTCCGCGGTCTCGGTCGCTTCGTGAGCGGTCTGCAGCACACCACCGAGGAAGAACCGGATCCATCCCTCCCAGTCGCCGTCCCGGCGAATGGCCGTCAAGCGGTCGTAATACTCGGTTCGGTGGAGTTTGAAGTAGTGGCTCAGGTAGAGCAGCGGCTGACGGAGCATTCCGCGATGAACCAGGAGGAAGGTGTTCAGCAGGCGGCCCACCCGCCCGTTTCCATCGAGGAACGGATGGATGGTCTCGAACTGGGCGTGAGCAAGGCCGACCTCGATCAACGTCGGGTAGGGCCCGTCGTCGTGCAGAAACTTCTCGAAGCCATGCAGGGCGTGCTTCATGTCCGCGACGGGAGGCGGGACGAAAGTCGCCTGCGCCAGGCTTGCTCCCGCAGGGCCGATCCAGTTCTGGGATCGCCGAAACTCGCCTGGGGTCGCCGCCGAGCCGCGGCCGTCCCGCAGCAGCTCTCCATGGATTTCGCGGATCAGGCGAAGCGACAGGGGAAGCGTCTTGATCCGCTCGAGCCCGAAGTTCATCGCCTGCACGTAGTTGACGAGGTCGTGCACGTCGGAGAGCGGGTCGCTGTCTTCCGGCACGAGCTCCTTCTCCAAAAGATCCTCCAGGGTGCTCTGGGTTCCCTCGATCTGGGAGCTGAGGACGGCCTCGCGTCGCACATACATTCCAACGAAGAAATCCGGATCCGGGATGACCTTCGCCACCCCGTCGAGCCGCCCGAGCTCTGAGACGGCTTCCTCGAGGAGCCCGAGAAGACCCGCATCCAGCTCAAGCGGTGGGTCCGGAGGGAGAGGATTGGGGATGAAGGCCGAATAGCCTTCGACCTGGAGCACGAAGCGGCCGGCGCGGTCGCGTGAGTCGGGGGGTCGCGGCATTCGAGCTATTATAGCTATCTCCGGCTTCTCTTTAATAACAAAGACCTGGCGGTGGGCTTGCTAAAGCGTCGCGTTAGTAGCGCCGCGACGGGTCGCGCTCTATTGAAGCCTGGTGTCGCAGTCCTCAATAGGGGCAGCGAGCTGGGTCGAGGGGACCGTTGAGTCGAAAGACGGCAGTCGGGGGCTCGCGGAAGATGATTTCCGATGCGGGGCTCTCAGCCCAGCGGGCCGCGGGCGGATACAGCGGCTTGCCCGGTTCCACGCGGTCGCGGGTAGCGACGACGTATTCGTAGTGGCCGGCGTTGAGCAGGCGGCGCCACTGGCGGCAGGTGGACGGGGCTATGAAGCCTCCATAGGGCTGTTCTTCGCCGATGTACTGGACTTGGTTGGTGAGGTCGGCGCCGTACAGGGGGTACTGGCGCGTGCTGGTGGTGGCTATGCGGGCGCGAGAGATGCCGTTGGCCCACTTGAACGCCGCGTTCAGGCCGGGGGCGGCGAAGGTCGGGCTGGCGTAGCGGTTCTGCAGGTAGTGGCGCTGGATCGGATAGCCGATCGCGATCGCCGCCAGCAGGGCCAACACCCCCGCCGCCAACTGCCTCCGGGTCCGTGCCTGCCGGCCCGCGGGTCCTGTCACGGCGGCCCTCCCCCATCTGCTCGGACGCGGCTTCGCCGCGCCCTCCGCTATGGGGGTCCCCCGCCACCGTGCCACCCGCGGGAGGAGGGTCACGGGCAGGATGGCGAAACCCAGCACCAAGGCGGGAGCCAGATAGCGGAGACCGGATTCGAAGCCTCGGGCGACTCCCTCCGGGCCGGAAGCCGACGTCGGTGCGACCAGCCAGGCGACGATCACAGCGAGCCCGGTGACGCCGGCGACCAACAGCGCCCGATCGCGGTCGAGGTTTGATCCGGATGGCGATTCAAAGCCCGACCGCGCTGGGAGAAGAGGTAGGAGAAGGCCGGCGAGGGCGAGCGCGGCGAGCAGGGGCCAGAGGATCGTGAGGCCGCCATGCAGGCCTGGCAGGAACCATTCCGACCAGACCGAGTCGTCGGTCAGGTAGCCGAGCACGCTGTGGCCTTCGCGGCCGCCCAGCGCCTGTACGGGCGCCGGCAGCGAAATCGGCCCGACGGAGTCGAACCAGGGCAGCGGATTGCCCGTGTGGATCAGGTTGCGCAGGTACCAGTAGCCGCCACCGGCAATCGCGGCAAGGCCGGCCGCCGCAAGAGCTCGCCACCGCTTTCCGGCCGGCGCGGCGACTGCGAGCCCAAGGACGAGAACAGCGGCAGGTAGGAGAAAGTTGAGCTTGGTGCCCGCGGCTAGACCCGCCGAGAGCCCGGCGACAAATACCGGGCCAAGCTCCATGCCGGACCGATCGCCGCTCCCCGAACCCCCTCCCCCTACCCGCCCGCTTTCTCGTGTCGCCGAGGCGTTCAGCGCAATCGCGACAGCAGCGAGTAGGAAGAAGATCCCGACGATGTCGTTGCGCGCTTCCCCAGCTTGATCCGACAGCACGGGCAAGCTCAACGCGACAGCTCCCAGCGCCAGTGACCAGGGCGCCACTCGGTACGGCTTTCCGATGCACCAGCAAGCCACGAGGCAGCCAAGAAACCAACCAAGGTTCAGCAGCGGTGAAAGCAGGTCGCGCCCGAACGCCAGCATGCCGGTGGCGTGGAAGATTTCGGCGTTGGTCGGGTAGAACCAAGCCAGGAATTGCGGCGCGATGAAATGCAGGCTCCACGTATCTCCGCTCTGAAAGAACCCGGCCGCGAACGGCCCGTGGTACCAGGTCGAGTCGAACCCGGTCATCCCGGTAAGCAACTTCGACCTCACCTCGATTCCGAAATGGACGACTGCGACGCCGGCGATTGCCAGCCCAATCAGCATCGGCGCCAGCCCCGCAGTCCCTTGACTTCGACCTCTGGCGGGAGGGTGGGGGTGTCCCTCTCGCGCAGCGGCGTCCTGTTTTTCGCACGGACCACTCGGCGAGGAAGACCGGCTCCATGGCGAAAAACCCAGCAAGCGAGAGGGACACCCCCACCCTCCCCCAACCGCCAGCCAAAGTCCCAAGCCGGTCGCAGCGACAATCGCGAGGTATGGCACTGGCTCGAAAAGGCCAAAGCTTCCGAGCACCTCGGCCGCCCAGAGGAGCAGTGCAAGAGCGATTACGGATGTGCCCAGATGCGCCGGTGGTCCGGAGAATTTCGGAAGCAGCCGCACCCTGAGCGCCGAGGCTCCGAGAGTGGCGAAACCTGCGAGCCAGGCCAGCTCAGCCACTCCCAGCAGATAGCGCGGCAGGTCGAGCATCTAGCGGCGGCGGAGCAGGCGGGTTATCTGCTCGAGCTCGGCGATGCGCAGGAGCTTGGCGGCGCCGACGTAGACCAGGCCGCCGAGGGCCAGCGCCGTCCCCAGCGAGACGATCTGGCCGAACAGGCCGCGGCCGAGGGCGTTGTCGAGCAGGTCCCAGACCCCGAACGAGACTGCCGCAAGCGCTCCGGCCGCAAGGGTGATCCGTAGCCCCGTCGACAGCAGCCTGCCCAGCTCCAGACCCCCCAGCTCCCGCCTCAGGACGACCGCCTGGGCGACCACCGCGGCGGTGGTGCCGATGCCGGTGCCGGCGACGATCCCGCCGGTGCCGAAGGGCTTGTAGAGGAGCAGGGCGCCGAGCGCGGAGACGACGAGGTCGAGCGCCGCCAGGCCGGTCGCCATCCAGGGGCGCTGGAGGCTGAAGAAGGTGCGCGTCTGCAGCAGGTAGAGGCCGTTGGTCGGCAGTGAGAAGGCGAACCAGAAGAGCGCCGTTGCGACCAGGGTCGTCTGCTCGGGGGTGAACTCGCCGCGCTGGTAGACCAGCCTGATCATCGGCTCGGAGAGGACGAGGACCGCCGCCGCGGCGGGCAGCAGGACGAAGAGAATCTGGCGCATCCCGTTGGCCATCGTCGCCCGCAGGTTGTCGTGCTCGCCGCGCGCAGCGAAGCGGGCGAGCGTCGGGAAGAGCACCGTCGCGATCGCCACCGAAAAGATCCCCTGCGGCAGCTGGTAGATGCGGAACGCCTTGTCGATCGCCGCCGGCGACTGCTCGCTGACGAGGCTGCCGAAGAGGCTGTTGATCAGCAGGTTGAAGTTGATCAGGCCGAGGCTGATCGTCACCGGCAGCATCAGCAGGAGGACACGGCGGACGTCCGGGTTGCGCCACTCGAAGCTCCATTCGAACTTGAAGGGCGTATTGCGCAGATCCCAGGTGGGGATCAGGAGCTGAACCAAGGTGCCGGCGAGGATGCCGATCGCGTAGGCGTAGATCCGGTTCTGGCCATGGAAGGCCGGGATCAGGAAGACCAGCGCGGCGATGATCGTCAGGTTCCAGAACAGCGGCGAGATCGCAAAGGCGCCGAAGCGGTCGTAGCTGTTGAGGATGCCGACGACGACGCCGCTGAGCCCGAGCAGGATCAGGATCGGGAAGAGGACCTGGGAGAGGGTGACGGTGAGGTCGAGGATCGCCCCTTCGAAGCCCGGCGCGAAGAGCGGCATGATCAGCGGCGCCAGGAGCACGAAGAAGGCCGTGATCGCGCCCAGCACGAGCGTGACCAGCAGCAGCAGGGTCGAGGCGAGACGGAAGGCCTCGCGGTAGTTCTTCTTCTCGAGCTGCTCGGTGAAGATCGGCACGAAGGCGGGCTGCAACGCGGCATCGGCGAAGAGGGCGCGAACCAGATTGGGCACCTGGAAGGCGATCGTGAACGCCGACATCGGGCCGCTGACGCCGTAGTAGCCGGCGGCGACGATCTCGCGCACGAGGCCGGCGATCCGCGACGCGGCGGTGGCGAGGGAGAAGAACGCCGTCGAGCGGGCGATGCGGCCCGACCGGGCGCCCGGGGCCGGCTCTCCCGAGCTTTCCTCACCCGGCTCGAAGGCCTCCGCGGCGCGCAGCGCGGCGTCGGCGGCGACCGCTGCCTGCTCGCGATCGTCTCTGTCTGGTGCCCTGGGGGTCTCCAAGCTGGGTCTCAGTCGCTATAGTCGGCGGCCGCCCGGGGCCGGCCGGCGCCGCTTCCGGGCTTACGACATGGCGAACATAGCCTCACAAAAGAAGCGGATCCTACGCAGCGAGCGCGAGCGAACCGAGAACCGGCTCCTTACGAGCACGGTCAAGACCTATTTCCGACGGCTCGAAAGCGCTGTCGAGGGCGGCGACACGGCCGCGATCGAGGCCGAGCACCGCACGCTCGTATCGCGCATCGACAAGGCGGTCCAGAAGGGCGCCTTCCACAAGAACACCGCGGCGCGCAAGAAGGCCAAAGCCGCCCGCATCGCCTCCAACGCCGCGAAGTAACTTTTGGGGCCTCCCGGTAGGGGTTCCACTTAACTTTTTCGGTGTAGTGCCGAAGGTCGTCTGCCTTCGCGTCAGCGAAAAAGTACAAGACGTTCCACCCCTACCGGGAGGCCCTATGCCGGAACGCCGGCGGCGGCACGCAGGGCCAGGGTCAGCGCCAGCTCATCTCCATAGTCGGCTCCACCCCTACACCAGACCTCGAGATCCGCCAGAGCGATCAGCGCCTCTTGGAGCTCATCGACCTCGACACCCTGCAACCTGCGGACCAGTTGCTTGGCCGCGTAGGGATGCATTCCCAGGCTCGACTCGACCTGCTTGGCCGGCATCCCCTCCTCCAGCATCGCCGCCGCGGCGCAGGCTTTGCGCAGGCGCGACGCCAAGCCGTAGATCAAGCCGGTGACGTTCTCGCCCTGCGAGATCAGGCGCTCGGCGATGCGCAGCGCGGCCCCCGCGTCACGGTCCAGCAGCGCGTCGGAGAGCGCCCAGACAACCGCATCGGAGGTGTCGACGATCATCGCGTCGAGGTCGGCGGCGCCCACCGCTCCACCGCCCCCCGCCCAGAGCGCGAGGCGCTCCAGCTCGTTGCGGAGGCGCTGTGGATTCGCCCCCATCCGATCGACCAGCATGCGCGCCGCCGCCGGGTCGAGACGGAAGCCCAGCCGCTCGGCGTCGGCGATCAGCAGGCGCGGCATGTCCCGCGCTTTCGGGGCCTCGAACTCGTGGATCTCACCCTTCGCGGCCTTGACCGCCCGGACCAGCTTGGCCGGCGCCTTGTCGCGGGCGATGAGGACGATGCTGAGGTCCGGCGGCAGGTCGGCCAGCGCCGAGGCGACCGCCTCCAGCTGCCGGTCGCGCCAGCGCTCGACGCCGTCGGCGAGCAGGTAGCGACGGGATTCGGTCAGCGACAGCGCCGGGATCGCGCCGAGCAGAGCCTCGTGGTCGGGAGCGCCACGGCCCTCGCCGGGCTCGAAGACCTGCAGCGCCGCCGCCCCGCCATCGCGCTCCGCACGCGCGCGCAGGCGTGCGCGGGTCGCGTCGATCTTGGCTCCGTCGGTGCCGGCGATCAGGTAGAGAGGGTGCATCTCCTCGGCCATCGGCCGAGTCTAGATGTCCCGCCCAGCGGCCGCTACCAGTGACCGTGGCCGTAGCCGTGGCCGCCGCCATGACCCCCCGGCGGCGCGTGCGACTGCCCAGCGTCGGATTCTTCGGGGGCATTGGCTTCCGGCGGAGGCGTTTCGGCCGGGGTTGGCGTCGGTTCGGGGCTTTCACTCGATTCGGGGGAATCCCCTTCGCCCCCCGGGTGGCCGTGGCCGTGGCCACCGCCCCTGCCCAGGTGATGGCCGTGGCCCCCCCCTTCTCCGTTGTCGGTCGGCGGGCCCTTGGCCGGGGCCGGGGATTCCGGGGCGCCCTGCGCCACCGGTTCCGGGGACGGGGAGCCGGGGTTGGAAGCCGGTACGACTTCCGGGCCGGGCGCGGAAGCCGGTTGCGCTGCCGCCTGCGACGGGGCAGGGAGCGCTTCGCCGCCGGTGGGGCTCGTCGAGGTCGGTTGGGAGACGACCAGACCGGAAGCCTGTCGAGGACGGGATGCGCCCAGCGCGGCAGAGTGGCCGGTGCGCTTCGACCCGCCCCTGGCGAGCGCCGGATTCGCCCGGCCCACCGATGGGGAGGCGACCGCTGCGCGGCCGCCCCGATCCGCTGCCGGCGCCGCGACCGAGGCGTCGCCGACCGCCTCGTGCCCGTCCCCGAGGCCCGGGATCGGGGCCCCTGGGATCAGCGGCCAGCCCTGGTTGAACACCAGGGCGACCATCGCCAGACCGATCGCCGCGGTGAAGCCGAGCAGTGCCAGCGATGTGCTGCGGGCACGCTCGAGCAGCCCGTCGCCGAGAACGCTCGCCCTGGCGGCGGATCGCAGTGAGCGGTGGGCGAATTTGGAGAACACCGATACGTCCATCGGCTGCGATCGGCCGATCGATAGGGCCACGGCGCCATAACCCCACTATCGATTCGTTGATTCGTCCAGGCACGGGACAGCGGCCTCGACGGAGGAGCTCATGAGACAGGCGCTCAGCCACCCCCGCCGCTCACCCGAACCGATCCACCGACCACGTCGAGCACGACGGTGCCGTCGCGATCGGTCCGCAGGGTCGGCACGCGATGCGCTGCGAGCGTCGCGAGGGTGGAGGCAGTCGGATGGCCGAACGGATTCCCGGCGCCGACCGAGATCACCGCAAGCCGGGGGCGGGTGCGGTCGAGCAGAGCGCCGAGGCCGGCGTCCTCACTGCCGTGATGGGCGATCTTGAGCACGTCGATCGGCCCCGGTTCGACCGGGGCCGTCTCGGCCTCCGCATCGGCGGTCAGCAGCATCGAAAAGCGCCGCCAGCGGGCGAGCATCACCAGGGCCAGCCGGTTGGGGTCTTCGCCCGCATGCGGGTCGGCGAGCAGCTCGGCCGGCGGCCAGAGGACTTCGAGTCGCAACCGACCCGATCGCAGCACGGCGCCCCGGACGAGCTGCCGGCGCGGAACTCCCGCGGCGGCGATTTCGGACAGCGTCTGCCTGCGCAGGACGCCATAGAGCAGGCGCTCGACCGGGAAGGCGCCGAGCAGATCCCGGATCCCGCCCGCGTGGTCTGATTGGTCGTGGGTGACGATCGCCGCGCCGAGCCGGGCGACCCCGGCGGCGCGCAACTTCGCCGCGATCCCGTCCCCGGGCGGCCCGCCGTCGACCAGGACCGGCGCCCCGCCCCGCGGCTGCAGCAGGATCGCGTCGCCCTGCCCGACGTCGAGGACCGACACCCGCAACCCCTCAGGCGGGCCAGACGCGACGCCGCCATCCGGCCCGAACAGAACCGCGCCGAACCCGAGCACGGCCAGCACGGCCACCAGCGCAGGCACGACCCCCCGCCGACGGGCCGAAAAGCGAAGTCGGACTTCGCTTTTCGGCCCGTCGGCGGACTGGATTCCTTGCCGGCGCTCGAGCCGACGAATCCGAAGCACATGGCGACCGGCCAAAATCGTCGCCGCGATCGCGGAGTAGGAGGCGACGAGGCCGCCCACGCCGAGCCGCACGTGGACGTAGGCCCAGCTCGGACGGCCACACCAGGCCGCTATCTGGGCGATGTAGGCGAGCAGGACGGTGTTGACCGCGTTGAGCGCGTCGACCGGCAGACCGGGCGCCTGGCCGGCCGCGGCAGCCAGCATCCCCAACCACATCGCCGGCGCCACCGCGGGCAGGGCCAGCAGATTGGCGACGAGCGTCATTGTCGAGATCGCTTCGAAATGGAAGGCGATCAGCGGCGCCGTGGCGAGCGTGGCGGCGATCGTCATCGCCGCGCCCTCGGACAGAGCGCCGCGCCAGCCCCCCGCGCCGAACCCGGCCTCGATCGCACGCCGCAGCGGCGCAGCCAGCAGGAGGATGCCGAGCACCGCCGCGAAGCTGAGCTGCCAGCCCACATCCGAGGCGATCCCGGGCTCGAGCACGAGCAGGCCCACGGCGGCGAATGCCAGCGCGTAGAAGCGGGACGCACGGCGGCCGGCCAGCGTCGCCAGCAGGCTCAGCGCTCCCATGATCCCGGCGCGCTGGATCGACGGCCCGGCGCCCGCCAACGGCACGTAGACGGCGATCAGGCCCAGCGCCCAGAGCAGCCGGGAGCGGAGCGGCAGTCCCAGCACCGCCAGCACCGGCATCGCCAGCAGGACGAGCAGCGCCACGTTCTGACCGGAGACGGCGAGCAGGTGGCTGAGCCCGGCGCGGCGGAAGTCTTCCGTCGTGCCGGGGTCGATCTGGGCATCCTCGCCGAGTACGAAGCCGCGCGCCAGCGCCGCCTCCCGCGCCGGCGCTCCGCGACCGAGCGCCAGCTCGGCGCGGGTGCGGATCTCGTCGCTGTGGGACAGCGCCAGCGCGACCGCTGTCGCGACCAGCAGCAGCGGCACCGAAAGCGCCCTGACATCCATGGCGCCTACGGCTGCAGCCGCGCCCGCAGCGATTCCATCGTCGCCGGACCGATGCCGCTCACCTGGTCGAGCTGGTCGACCGAGGCGAGGCCGCCGTGTCGATCGCGGTATTCGACGATCTTGGCGGCCGTCACCGGACCGATCCCGTCGATCGTGTCGAGCTGCTCGACGCTGGCGCCGCCGAGGCTGATCGGGCCGTCTTCCGCGGCGACTCCGGCGGTCGTGGCCGACCCCGCGGGGCCACGCCTCGGCACCATCACCTGCTGCCCGTCGGCGAGGCGCGCCGCGCGGTTGATTCCTTCGAGCAGGGCGCCGCCGGCCGCGCCGCCGGCACGCTCGATCGCATCGACCACGCGCGCGCCCGCCGGCAGTCGATAGACGCCGGGTCGTCGCACGGCGCCGGCCACGTCGACGACGACGTCCGAGCCACCGCCGCTTTTCAGGCTGAAGCCGCCGGAGCCGCCTAAACTCGAAGCGACAGCCGCGGACGTTCCGGCGCTGCTCTCAGCCCGGATCGCCCGCGCCCCGACCAGCAGCAGGGCGATGGCGACGGCGCCATAGACGAGAACCTGGGACCGGCTCAACTCGGGCATGGATCGAGCCTGGCCGTTCCTGACGCGCGAGTGGCGCGCAAATTCAAAAAGTTCTGAAACTCAACTGAGCCCTGAGATGCGCCGCTTCTCGCGGCTCAGAGGTCTTCGTCGTCGGTGTAGCCGGCCACTTCAGCCAGTTTGTCGCTGTACAGCTCGGCCGCGGCGACGGGAGGGGACTGCACCGAGACGCAGGCCAGCACCTCGTCCTCGTTGTTCGCGATCGCGTGGTCGGTGGCCGGCGGGACCAGGATCAGGTCGCCCTCCCCCACTTCCTGCGTGTCGCCAGCGACGGACATCGTGCCGGCCCCCCGCACGACGACATAAACCTGCTCGGCGCCCTCGTCGGAGCGCAGGGTCTGCTCGGCGCCGGCTGGAATCTCCAGCCAGGTCACCGACATGTTGCGGGCGCCGAGCTGCCCGGCGTCCATCAACGCGTGGTAGCGGAGCTTGTGCCACTCCTCTGCGGGAGCTTCTGACAGCCGTCTGACGAGCATCGGCGGCTTTGTACCAGAAAGGGGGACTGAACCGTGAGGACTCAGCTGACTACGAGGTTCACGAGCTTGCCGGGAACGACGATCTCCTTGACGATCTGCTTGCCGTCGGTATGAGTGCGCACCTTCCCGCTCTCGCGGGCCAGCGCGAGCAGCTCGGGCTCGGAGGCGGCGGCGGGAGCCTCGATCCGGTCGCGCAGCTTGCCGTTGACCTGGACCACGAGGGTCACCGTGTCGCTGCTCAGCAGGGCCGGGTCGGCGAGGGGCCACGGACTCTCCCAGACGCGCCCCCCCTCCAGCTGCTCCCAGACGTCCGCTCCGAGGTGGGGGGCGAAGGGGAAGATCAGCGAGGCGGCGGTAGCCGTGGCAAAGCGAACCGCGGCGACGCCGCCGGGGTCGCCGTAGATCCCGTCCTTCAACCGGTAGGCCTCGTTGACCAGCTCCATGACCGCGGCGATCGCGGTGTTGAACTGGAAGCCCCGCTCGAAGTCGCGGCTGACCTTGTCGATCGCCCAGTGGGCCTTGGCGAGCAGCTCCCGCGCATCCCCCCCGGCTTCGGGATCGATCTCCCCCGCCGCCATCGACTCGACCTCCTCGCAGAGGCGCCAGAGGCGGGAGAGGAAGCGGTTGACCCCCTCGACCCCCTCGTCGGACCAGTCGCCGCCGCGCTCCGGCGGGCCCATGAAGCAGACATAGGTGCGGGCGGTGTCGGCGCCGTAACGCTCGACGTACTCGGACGGGCTGACCGTGTTGCCCTTCGACTTCGACATCTTGGCGCCGTCGCGGGTGATCATCCCCTGGGTGAAGAGGCTTGCGAACGGCTCCTGGACGGAGAGGTGGCCGAGGTCGGCGAGCGCCTTGGTGAAGAACCGCGCGTACATCAAATGCAGGATCGCGTGCTCGACGCCGCCGATGTACTGGTCGACGGGCAGCCAGTGGTCGGCCGCGCCGCGGTCCCAGGCCGCCCCCGCGTTGCCGGCGTCGAGATAGCGGACGAAGTACCAGGAGGAGTCGACGAAGGTGTCCATCGTGTCGGTCTCGCGCCGGGCGGCGCCGGAGCAGCGCGGGCACTCGGTCGTGACCCAGTCCTCGGCGGTGGCCAGCGGGCTGCGCCCCTGCGGCGCGTAGTCGTCGATCTCGGGCAGCTCGACCGGCAGCTCGTCGTCGGGCACGGGGACGATGCCGCACCGGCCGCAGTGGACAACCGGGATCGGAGCGCCCCAGTAGCGCTGACGCGAGACGAGCCAGTCGCGCAGCCGGTAGTTGACGGCCGGCTCGCCCCGGCCGTCCTCGCCGAGCCAGGCGACGATCTCCTCGTATGCCTCGCGGTTGTGCTTGCCGTCGAAGCGGCCCGAGGCGGTCATCGGTCCGTCGCCGGGGTACGGCAGCCCCTCCCCGTCGCGGGCGACCTCCGGGTCCGAGCCTTCGATGACACGCCTGACCGGCAGCCCGAATGCCCTGGCGAACTCGTAGTCGCGGCTGTCGTGGCCGGGCACCGCCATGATCGCGCCGGTGCCGTACTCCATCAGCACGTAATCGGCGACGAACATCGGGATCTCCTCGCCGTTGACCGGGTTGACGACGCTGCGTCCGAGCGGCACGCCCGTCTTGGCGCGACCCTCGTCGCCGCGATCCTCGACCGACTCGCGGCCGACCTGGTCGACGTACTCGCGCACATCCTGCTCAGCCGGCGTGCCGGCGACGAGGCGCTCGAGCTCGGGGTGCTCGGGGGCGAGGACGAAGAAGGTCGCGCCGAAGAGCGTGTCCGGGCGGGTGGTGAAGACGGGGAAGTCGAGGTCGAGCTCGACGCAGCGGAAGGTCACCTCGGCGCCCTCGGAGCGGCCGATCCAGTTGCGCTGCATCGTCACCACGTGCCCGGGCCAGGACTCGAGCAGGTCGAAGTCGGCCAGCAGGCGCTCGGCGTAGTCGGTGATCCTGAAGAACCACTGCTCGAGCCGGCGCTGCTGCACCGGCGTGCCGCAGCGCTCGCAGCGGCCGTCGACGACCTGCTCGTTGGCGAGCACGGTGGCGTCCTCGGGGCACCACTGCACCGGCGCCTCCTCGCGGTAGGCGAGTCCCCGCTCGAGCAGCCGCAGGAAGATCCACTGGGTCCAGCGGTAGTACTCGGGCGTATGGGTCGCCAGCTCACGCGACCAGTCGATCGAGATCCCCCACTCGCGGAACTGGCGCTGGAAGGAGGCGATCGAGCGCTCGGTGGCGACCCGCGGCGGCTCGCCGGTCTTGATCGCGTTGTTCTCCGCCGGCAGGCCGAAGGAGTCGTAGCCCATCGGATGGATCACCTCGAAGCCGCTGCGACGGCGAAAGTGGGCGATCGCGTCGCCGACCGCGTAGCACTTGAGGTGGCCGACGTGGGGCTCGCCGGAGGGGTAGGGCAGCATCTCCAGCACGTAGGACTTCGGCTTCCCGGTGTCCGCGCCCGGCCGGCCGGGGTTGGCGACCTCCCAGGTCCTCTCCTCAGCCCAGAGCTGCTGCCACTTCGCCTCGATCGCCTTGGGGTCGTAGCCGGCCATATCGGCGATCTTATGAGTCAGACGACCGGGGAGACAGCTTTCAGGATCTGGGGCCAGACGTAGACCTCGATCGTCGCCGCCGCCACCAGGGTCGGGATCGCCATCGCGACGGTGAGGAAGGTGGCGGCGAGGAGCTGGTTCCACTCGCCGCGGCGGCTGGCGATCAGCCAGGCGGCCAGGGGCAGGAAGAGGGCGGTCAGCTCCGGGATCGCGTGCGGCAGCACGCTGAAGATGAGGACGGCGCGGGAGATATGCAGCTGGTAGGCGATCGTCGCGCCCTGGAAGCCGAGATAGAGCGCCTGGGTGGAGAGCGAGAAGAGCGTCACGGCGGCGACGAAGAGGATCGCGAACTGGCCCGCCTTGACGTGGATCCAGCGCGAGAGGCCGCGGCGCTGCGCGGCGGCGATCGGCACCGAGGCACCGGCGATGAAGCCGGCCACGCAGGCGGTCGCGTGCAGCGCGAGGACCAGAGAGTTGCGCCAGAGGATCGGCAGCAGGTCGCCGGCTTCCTGCGGTTCGGTCAGGCCGGGCAGGTGGATCGGGGTGATGTCGGGCGTCAGCAGCCCCGACACGACCCAGACCGCCCCCAGCAACGTCAGGGCAATTGCCAGGCTGAGCGCCAGCCAGCCGCGCAGGACCGCCCAGGGGTGGCCGTTCCAAAGCTCGAGAGCAGCCCTGGTGTCTCGCATTCCATGCGAGAAGACGTGCTCGTTGGCGCCGTTCATCGCCTGATCATCGGCAGACGAGCGGCGCCGATTGAGCTAAGTACGCTGCGCGGATGCTCATGGTGCTCCTCCTCGTCGCCGCAATCAGCTGGCATTTCTCGGACGCGGTGCTCGTTCCCGACCACTCGCCCTGGCCCGAGGACGCCAGGGTGGTGCGGCTCGCACCCGGCCGGATCGTCATGGCGCGCTCCGAAGAAACGGAACGCCCGGGCGTCTACGGGCTCGACTGGCCCGGCGGGCACGCGGTGATCGGCGCGATCGAGGGCGGCGACGCGAACACCGTCACCCGGCAGCTGCGCTCGGTGCGCGGCTACCTGGCGGCGGGGAGAAGCGTCTCGATCGACGCCGACGTCTACTCGGGCGATCCGCGCGAAGCGCTTGGCGTGCGCTTCGCGACGGTGCAGGTCCCCGACGAACTGGGGCCGATGCCCGACTGGCTGATCCCGGGCCGCGGCCACACCTGGGCGATCGTCGTGCACGGGATCAACGGGACCCCGCAGGAGGGCCTGCATCTGCTGCCGGCGCTGCAGCGCGCCGGGCTTCCGGCCATGCTGATCGCCTATCGGGGCGACCTCGGCGCCCCGTCCGGCCCCGATGGCTTCCACCACATGGGCCTGACCGAGTGGCGCGACCTTGCGGCGGCGGCCCGCTACGCGCTCGCCCACGGCGCCCGACGCCTGGTCCTGGTCGGCTTCTCGATGGGCGGCGCGATCGTCGCCCAGTTCATCGAGCGCTCGCCGCTCGCAGGTCGGGTCAGCGGCCTCGTGCTCGACGCGCCGGCGCTCGACTGGCGGCGGGTGCTCGAATTCAACGCGACGCAAATGGGCTTTCCGGCCCTCGCCGCGCTGCCGCTCGAGTGGGCGATCGGAGCCCGCATCGACGCCGACTGGGACAGCCTCGACGCCCTCCACCATACGGAGGCCTTCCACCTGCCGATCCTGCTCTTCCACGGCGGCGAAGACAAGGTCGTGCCGATCGCGCTCAGCGAAGACTTCGCCGCCGCGCTGCCTCGCTGGGTCACGTTCTACCGCGTGCCGCACGCCGGCCACGTCGAGTCGTGGAACGTCGCCCCGCGGCTCTACGAACATCGCCTCAGGGCCTTTCTTGCTCGAACGGCCCCCCGGATCAGATGTCGGGCGCCGGAGGCGCGAGCCGGGCAACGGGCTTGCCCCAACGGGTGACTTGGACTTCCTCGCCGGACTCGGCGCGTCGAACGTATTGGGCGAGCTTGGCGTAGAACTCGTCCATGCCGACGGTCTGCTTAAGGTCGGCGAAGCACCCACGATCTGGAAATGCAAGACCGACGGTGCCACTGGGTCGGAAAGTGGAGCTGACGGGGCTCGAACCCGTGACCTTCGGTATGCCATACCGACGCTCTTCCTGCTGAGCTACAGCCCCCAACTCATATTCTGCGGCGAAGTTTACCGAGGTCTTCTGGTTGTTTCGGGTCGCTACAGTTCGTAGATGAACCACATGCTTGCCGGCCACCATGCTGACTGGCAAGAGATAGCAGCGATCAAGCTCTCCACAATAGGCCGCGAGGGCATCGATCTCGTCAGTCCGATAAGTGCTTCTTATATAGCCACCTCGACTGGCCCGCGACCTACTGGCCCGGATCTGGACTACGCCGTCTATGTGGTTGGCCCACTTGCACTGAACGCGGAGGATTTGCTTACCGACATCGAGTGCAAGGTCATAGACCTCGTGCTCGGTCAGCGGCTTAAGGACCGAAAGGCCCAAACTCGCCGCCTCCTTGGCGATCGCTAACTCGGCGACGTTGCCCTTGTGATTGGGATTGTGCGTCTCCACGAACATATGTTCGCAGACAAAGAGCTGCCAGTCAATACGTCAACCGTCCGACCCGGTCGGGCAACACGTCCGCGCGCCAGGACTACGCGGCGCGCTGCTCGGGGTCCTGGTCGTCGTCTACGTCGAGGACCAGGTTGTCGTCCGCGGTGCGGCGGATGTTGAAGTCGAAGGGGGCGTTCTCTTCGAGCTCGCGGAGCAGGTCGACGGGCTCGTCGAGGTGCATCGAGAGCGTCGCGCGGCCCTCGGAGAAGCGCTCGACCGAGATCTCCGAGGCGCCGAGGCGCCCGACCGCGTTTTCGAAGCCGACCAGCTGCGAGAAATCGCCGAGCGGGCCGATCTCGAGCTTGATCAGGCCCTCGAAAAGCTGTCCCAGAGCGGCCTCCGCGGTCGGCTCTGCCGGCGCGGCTCCGTTCGCGGCGCCCTCGTGAGCCTCGGCGAGGTCCTGCGTGCGCCGGCTCACCTCGACCGCCTCGCGCAGCGCCTTCATCCGGATCCGGGTCGCCTGGCCGCGGGCCTGCGCCTCGATCGCCTCGAGGCGATCGGAGACCGCCTGCAGCGAAGAGATGCTGCGCTCGTGGCGCTCGTCGGCCTCGCGCAATCGCTCGCTCAGGCTGCGGATCTCACGCTCGCGCTCGATCACCATCCCCGAGAGCGACGTCAGCTCGGCTTCAGCCGCCGAGGCGTGATGCTCGACCGCCTCGATCGCCGCGTCGCGCGCCGCCATCGCGGCGTCGACTTCTCCGCGGCGGTAACCCAATAGCGCCCGCTTGAAGCTAGCCATGCGCGGCACCGTAGAGGCGCCCTCGGACGCCATCCTGCGCCGCCTGCGACTCGAGCCGCGGCGCCTCGCGCCAGAGGTCCTCGAGCTGGTAGCGCTCCCTTTCCTCGACGGTGAAGACGTGCAGGACGGCGTCGAGGTAATCGAGCACGATCCAGCCCGCCTCCCCCTCCCCGTCGATCCCCCCTGGCAGGAGGCCGTGTTCCCGCTTGAGCCGCAGCTTGACCTCGTCGACCACCGCCCGCGCCTGGCGTTCGTTGCGCGCCGTGCAGATCGTCAGGAAGTCCGTGTAGGCGGCGAGGCCGCGCATGTCGAGGGCGACTATCTCGCTCGCCCCCTTCGAGTCGGCCAGCTCGGCCAGGCGCCGCGCCAATGCCTCGGACTCGAGCCCGCTCACGAGTAGAAGCCCTTCTCCTCGATGAACCGGGCGACCGCCTCGGGGACGAGATAGCGCAACGGCCTGCCCGCCGCGGCCCGCTCGCGCACGGCGGAGGAGGAGACGCCGAACTGCGGCATCTCGAGCATCGTCGCCCCTCCCTCGGCGCCGAGGCCGCGCATCACCGAGGCCACGTCCGCATCGGATATGCCCGCCCGCCGCGCCACGGCCAGCCGCGCCAGCTCGACGACGCGCTGCGGCTCGCGCCAGCTCTCGAGCCCGACGGCGGCATCCGCCCCCATCACGAACACCAGATCCGGCTCTTCCCTTTCGCCTGCAAGCAATTCCAAGGTCTCATACGTGTAGGACGGTCCCTCGCGCTCGACCTCGAGCGTGGAGACGACAAAGCGGGAATCGTCGGCGGCGGCGAGACGGGTCATCGCCAGCCGCAGCTCCCGCCCGGGATCGTCGTGGATCCGCTTGTGCGGCGCCTCGCCGGTCGGCACCAGCACGACCTCGTCGAGCCCGAGCTGCCAGAGCGCCTCCTGGGCAAGCGCCAGGTGCCCCAGGTGGGGAGGGTTGAAGGCCGAGCCGAGGACGCCGATCGCGGCACGAGCGCTCTCGGTCCCCGGGGAGCTACCCACGCACCTGGCCGTCGCCGCGGACGACGTACTTGTAGGTGGTCAGCTCGCGCAGGCCGATCGGGCCGCGGGCGTGCAGCTTCTGGGTCGAGTTGCCGATCTCCGCCCCCATGCCGAACTCGAAGCCGTCGGTGAAGCGGGTCGAGGCATTGGTGTAGACGACAGCCGCGTCGACCTCAGCCGTGAAGCGCGCCGCCGCATCCTCGGAGCGGGTCACGATCGCCTCGGAATGCCGGGTGCCGTGGAGATTGACGTGATCGATCGCCTCCTCGAGCGAGTCGACAACCGCGACGGCGAGCTTCAGGTCGAGGTACTCGCTGTCCCAGTCCTCCTCGTCGGCCGGGCCGACCTCGACTCCGCCGGCGGCCGCCCGGGCGCGCTCGTCGCCGACCAGCTCGACGCCGGCGCCGTGCAGCTCGGCCAGCGCGCCCGGCAGAAACTCGTCTGCGACCGCGGCGTGGACCAGCAGCGTCTCGGCCGCGTTGCAGACGCCGGGCCGCTGCGTCTTCGCGTTGACGGCGATCCGGCGCGCCATCTGCAGGTCGGCATCGGCATCCACGTAGACGTGGCAGTTGCCCGCCGCGGCGTAGATGACCGGCACGGTGGCGACGTCCTTCAGCGCCTTCTTCAGGCCTTCGCCGCCGCGCGGGATCAGCAGGTCGACGCTGTCCTCCTGCGTGGCAAGTACGGCTAAATCCTCGCGCCCTCCGCCGGCGAGCAGCACGACCGCGTCCTCGGCCAGGCCCGCCTCGGCAAGCGCCTCGCGCACGATCGCCGCCAGCGCCCCGTTGGTGCGCTCGGCGTAGTGGGACCCGCGCAGGACGATCGCGTTGCCGCTCTTGATCGTCAGCGCCGCGCAATCGATAGTCACGTTGGGACGCGCCTCGTAGACGACGGCGACGACGCCAAGGGGAACCCGCAACTTGGTCAGCTCGAGCCCGCTCTCCAGGGTCCTGCGATTGAGCACCTCTCCGATCGGATCGTCAAGCCCAGCCACAGCCCGCACCCCATCGGCCATCGCCGCCACCCGCTCAGCGCTCAGCGCCAGCCGATCGCACAGCGCCGGAGTGAGCCCTTCGGCCCGCTCATCGGCAAGGTCGGCGGCATTCGCCTCGAGCACATCCCCAACCCGCTCGCCAAGCAACCGAGCGATCGCCTCTAAGGCCGCATCCTTCTCAGCAGTTGAGGCGCTCCCAAGCTCCCGCGCAGCTCTCCGCGCAGCGGCGCAATTCTCAGCAACAGCTCTGGTCGCAACAGCCATAAGCGCAAAGGGTAACTGGCGGGTGTGGGGTGCCCCTCTCGCGCAGCGGCGTCCCGTTTTTCGCCCCTATCTCATCCGCGGACAGCCGCAAACGCATCTGGCGAAAAACCCAGCAAGCGAGAGGGGCACCCCACACCCGCCCCAAGCCTCAGACGAGCACAAAGCGATCGCGATGAATGACCTCGTCCGCCGCGTGCGGAAGCAGCTCACGCACCTGCTCGGTCTTCAGCCCGATCACGCCGGCAAGCTCGTGCGACGCGTAGTCGGCGATTCCCTTGCCTACCACCGTTCCGTCGAGGGCGACCTCGACCGCATCTCCCGCGTCGAAGTCACCGTCGACGGCGACGATCCCCACCGGCAAAAGGCTCGAACCGCTCTCGCGCAGGACGCGGGCTGCGCCATCGTCCACTGTGAGCCGCCCTTTGGCCGGCTTCGCGTACTTGAGCCATAGCTTGAAGCCAGATGCCTTGCCGGCCTGAGCCGCGAAGCGGGTTCCCACCGCCTTGCCCCGCACGGCGCCGAGCAGCGTCCCACCCACCGTCCCGTTGCAGATCGTCGCCGGGATGCCCGCCTCCGCCGCCATCTCCGCCGCGGCAACCTTGCTGCGCATGCCGCCGGAGCCGAAGACGGAGGTTCCCTCGTCGATTCCCAGCTCCCCCAGCTGACCGAACTCGTCCACCTCGGAGATCCGTTCGGCCCCCGGGTCGGCGTGGGGATCGGAGCGGTGCAGGCCATCCACGTTCGAGAGCAGGATCAGCAAGCGCGCATCGAGCAAGATCGCCAGCTGGGCGGCGAGGAAGTCGTTGTCGCCGAAGCTGATCTCGTCGGTAGCCGTGGTGTCGTTCTCGTTGATCACCGGCACCACGCCCCAGTCGATCAGCCGGCGCAAAGTCTGGCGGGCGTTCAGATAGTTGGTCCTGGCGGCGATATCAGCGGCGGTGAGGAGGACCTGTGCCGAGCGCGTGCCGGCGTCGGCAAGGCGTGACTGATAGGCACGGAAGAGGTCGCCCTGGCCGACGGCGGAGGCGGCCTGCAGCTCGTCCATCGCCCGCGGGCGCTCGGACAGGCCCATCAGGCGGATCCCGCGCGCGATCGCGCCAGAGGTGACCATCGCCACCCGCTCGCCCCCCTGCTCCAGCTCGGCGACCTGAGCGCAGACCGAGTCGAGCACGTCGGCGCGCAGCTCGCCGTCGTCGGCGGCGACGATCGACGAGCCCAGCTTGACGACCAGGGTCATCGGGAAAGTCTATGAGCGCCGGAAATCCTCAGCCCCGAGAAATCGCCCGCCTCGCGGATCCGCTCGGCTGCGGCGGCCATCGCCTCGACGGCGACCCAGGCCAGGCTGCTGCCGACGCTGACGCGCTGAGCCCCCGCCTCGACCACCGCGGCCATCGAGAGCGCCGGGTGGGCGAGGACGTTGACCGGTTTCGAGGTCGCCTCGCAGACCGCGCGAACCTCGTCCGCGTCGCGCAGCCCCGGCGCATACAGCACGTCGGCGCCGGCGGCCTCGAACGCCTGCAGGCGCGCGATCGTGTCGTCGAGGTCGGGATTGCCGCGAATGTGGTTCTCGGCCCGCGCCGTGAAGGTGAAGGGAAAGTCCAGTCCCCGAGCCGCCTCGGCGGCCGCCGCGACCCTTCCGACCGCGTGGTCGAAGGAATAGATCCCGTCCTCGTGACCGTAATCCTCGATCGAGCCACCGACCGCCCCCGCCGCGGCCGCGCAGACGATCGCGGCGGCCGCGTCCTCCGGAGCTGGCCCGAAGCCGTTCTCGAGGTCGACCGAGACCGGCAGGCTCGTCGCCCGGTCGAGCCCGGCCACGTGCCCGGCCAGCTCCTCGAACCCGACCTCGCCGTCCTCACGGCCCAGGGTGAACGCGAACCCGCCGCTCGTCGTCGCCAGCGCCCTGAACCCGAGGTTCTCCATCACCCGCGCCGAGCCGGCGTCCCAGGGATTGGGAATGACGAACGGCTCGCCCTCGTGCAAAGCGCGGAAGTCGGCGGCCTTCTCTTGCTGGGTCGGGCTCAAAGCGATGCTCCCTTCGGTCGGCGTGTCGTCGCCGCAAGCTACCCGAGGGCGCTTCCTTGCGGAAGTTGGCGCAGCGCGGCGCGGCGCCATGCTCGAACAGGGCCTCGGCGTGCCGGAGGCGGGCCCGCGTGCCGGCCAGGGTGTCCACCGCCTCGCCCAACAACTCGATGCCGTCCTTCCCCCCGGTTGCGGCGCCCAGGCCCCGGAGCACCAGCTCGAGGTCCATGTAGGGCTCATCGCTGCGGAAGAGGATCTGGCCCGGGGGACGAACGCGAACAAAGCGAGGAGATCGCCCGGGTTCCACCACGAAGTGTCGAAGAAGACGTTGGGATGTCTGGCCAAAATCGGCCCGAGCCAGACAAGGTCCGAGACGGCTGCATGGGCAAAGGCCGAGCGCCGTTCCCCCCGACGCCCTCGCCGCCCGCCTCCTGCCTGACCCAGGCGTCGACGCCCGGTGGGCAGAGCAGGGCCATCTGCTAGGCGATCAAGAGCGCGCCGACCAGCTCGATGCCGGCACTGCGATAGCGATGACGCTTCTTCTTCCTGCGCGAGATCTACATACGGCCGATGGTCTCCCAAAGGCCATGCGTTCGCATCAGGAACGACCCTGAACTTTCGATTCGGTAGTGCTCAGGGATGCAGCTCGAACTCGTGCTCGCCGACGCGGACGTCGTTGCCGGCTTCGAAGCCGGCGGCCTTCAGAGCGGCGATGACGCCGATCTCCTTGAGGCGCTGCTCGAGGTAGGCGAGTGCCTCCTCGTTCTTGAGGTCATGGCGCTCGAAGAGCAGCTCGACGCCGCGACCGTGAACGCGGAATGCGCCTTGGTCCTCGCGCTCGACCGAGTAGCCGCCCTCGCCCACCGGGCGGTAGACGCGGTGCTCGACCTCGAATTCGGCGGGACCGAGATCCTGGCGCTCGAGACGGGCAGGGGCCTCCTCCGGCAGCCGCGAGAGGATCGCGCCGCGCAGCCCTTCGAGACCCTCTCCCGTTGCCGAGGACACGGCTAGCACGACGGGCACTCGAGGCTCCTCCCCGCCTGACCCATCGGCGCCGCCCCCGAGCTGCCCCCGCCACTCGACGACCGCCTCCTCTACCTGCTCATCTCGAAGCAGATCGCGCTTCGACAGCACGACGATCTCCGGCAACCGCTCCAGTCCCGCGCCATACGCCGCCAGCTCCTCGCGCACAGCCCTGTAGTTCGACTCCGGATCGCCCTCGGCGGGCGCCAGGTCGACGAGGTGGACGAGCATCGAGCAGCGCTCGACGTGGGCGAGGAACTCGTGCCCGAGCCCCGCTCCCTCCGCGGCGCCTTCGATCAGGCCGGGGATGTCGGCGACCACGGCCTGCCGGTCCTCCCCCTCGATCGTCCCCAGCACCGGCGAGAGCGTCGTGAACGGGTAGTCGCCGACCTTCGGCTCGGCCCGCGTCAACCGCCCCAGCAACGAGGACTTGCCGGCGTTGGGCAACCCGACCAGGCCCACATCGGCCAGCAGCTTCAACCGGACCTCGATCCAGCCCTCCTCCCCGGCGGTCCCCTTCTCGGCAAACCGCGGCGCCTGCCGCACCGAGGTCGAGAAGCGCTTGTTCCCGTGCCCCCCGCGCCCGCCTTGGGCAATCACAGCCCGCTGCCCGGCTTCGACGAGGTCGATCCGGCTCCCGTCGACCGCCTCGGCCTGCGTGCCGGCAGGCACGGGGATCAGCAACTCCTCCCCCCGAGCCCCATGCCGGTTCGACCCTTCGCCGCCTTTTCCACGCCCAGCCCTGAAGTGCTTGCTCCCGCGCAGCGCGCCGAGGTCCCGCCGCGACGGGTCGCAAACGAGCACCACATCCCCCCCATGCCCGCCATCCCCGCCATCGGGACCGCCACGAGGTACGTGCGCCTCCCTGCGAAAGCTCACGCACCCGTTCCCGCCAGCTCCGCCCTCAACCCAGATTTTCGCCTTGTCGTACACGCGAATGCAGCGTAGTCGCCCCGGAAATCAAAATCTTCAATCACAGAACTGTCATTTCTGCCCGAAGCCGCCCACAGGCACGAATTCAGCCAATACATTCCGAATGCCGCTGTATGCGGCGACGCCCCCGCCGCCGGACGCGGGCTCCGAAATGACTAAATGGAGTTGGCGGGTTCGACTCCCGCCGGGGGCGCTACAATGCAGACACGTCATTTCGGGGCCTCGGACTCGTTTGTCCGGCGGCAACTCCGTTTAGTCAGAGGGCGGCTCTTCGGAGCCGCCCTCTTTCTTTCTCTTGGAAGCTCGCGCGCGAGGCCCTGTCGGATCGAAAGGAGGGGCGTGGGTGCCCCTCTCGCGCAGCGGCGTCCTGTTTTCGCCCCCAGGGCAACTGCGGACGGCCGCCCCGCGAAACGCGGGCGAAAACCCAGCAAGCGAGAGGGGCACCCACACCCCTCCCAAGCGCTACTCCGACAGAACCGAGATCGTGCGGCCCTTGCGCGAAGGCTTGAACTGCACAGTCCCCGCCTGCTTCGCGAAGATCGTGTGATCGCGACCGAGCCCGACGCCGTCACCGGGCCAGAACCGCGTGCCGCGCTGGCGCACGATGATCTCGCCGCCGGTGACCTTCTGCCCGGCGAAGACCTTGACCCCGAGCATGTTGGGGTTGGATTCGCGGCCGTTGCGGCTGGAGCCAAGGCCTTTCTTATGAGCCATCGTCGGAATCCTTTTTGGCAGCGGGTTTTTTAGCCGGTTTTTTCTCAGCAGGTTTTTTAGCAGCCGCTTTGGGTTTGGCTTCGGCTTTCGGCTTGGCCGCTCTACTTGCGGTTTTCGAGGCTGGCTCTTTGGGCTCGGCTTTCGGGGCCGCCGCTTTGCGCGCGCCCAGTTTCAGCTCGGTCACCTCAAGCCGGGTCAGCTCGGAGCGGTGCCCGGCGCGGCGGCGGTAGCCCTTCTTCGCCTTGTATTTGAAGACCTTGATCTTCGGACCGCGCAGGTGCTCGGCGACTTTCGCCTCGACTTTCACCTTCTCGAGCTCTCTCGGCTCGGCGACGACCTCTTTGTCGCGGAACAGCACCGGCCGGAGGGCGACCTTGTCGCCCTCCTTCGCGGACAGGCGGTCGACGAGCAGCGAAGTGCCCTGCTCGACCTTGTACTGCTTGCCACCGCTCTCTATGACCGCGTAGGTGCTCATCTGGCGGCGGCGGATTCTAGAGCGTCTTGCTCTGAGCCGTTGCCAGCGGGCTCGCCGAGCAGCGAGGCGACCGCCGCTGCGCGTTCGACCTGCTCGATCCGGACCATCTTGCGATCGCCGACGAATCGCCCGCCGCCCCTGACGCTGACGATGTAGGAGTCGATCCGGGCGACCGCGTCGTCGGCGTTGTACATGTGCGGCTCCTCGATTGTGACCAGCACCTCCTCGCCGACCTTGAAAGGCAACGCCCGCTCCTCGATCTGCGCGCGGCCGGCCGCTTCGATCAACGTGAAGGTGTCGATCGCGAGCGCGTCGCCGCCCTCGAAGTGGAACTGCTTGCCGGTTTCCCCCTCGAGCTCGGCCAGGCCGCTGTCGGGCGCGATCAGCTCCGCGGCGACCTTCGGGTTGACCCGCAGGAGGAAGGCCTCCTCGTCGCGGCTGGCGAGGTCGCGCATCTGCCGCAATCCCTCCAGCGCCACGGTCTCGGCGGAGAGGACGACCCCCTCGCCGTCGCAGGTCGGGCAGGGCGCGGTGAGGATCTCGCGCACGCCGTCGGTGATGTTCTGCCGGGTCATCTCGACCAGGCCGAGCGGCGAGACCTCGACCACGTAGCTCTTCGACTTGTCGGCGTCGAGCGCTTTGCGCAGCGTTTTCAGCACTTTGTCGCGGTTTTTGGCCCGCGCCATGTCGATGAAGTCGATCACGATGATGCCGCCGATGTCGCGCAGGCGCAGCTGCCGCACGACCTCGTCCGCGGCCTCGGTGTTGACCCGCGTGATCGTCTCCTCGAGGCCGCCTTTGCCGCGGCCGGTGAAGGAGCCGCTGTTGACGTCGACGACGGTCAGCGCCTCGGTGTAATCGATGATCAGGTAGCCACCCGAGGGCAGGTCGACGCGGCGGACCAAAGTCGATTCGATCTCCTTGTTCACCTCCCATTTGTCGAGCAGCGGCTTCGAGCCCTCGTACAGCTCGACTTTGTCGACCAGCTCCGGCGCGGTGCGCTGGAAGAAGTTGGTCACCCGGTCGAGCTGCTTGGGCGAGTCGATCACCGCTTTTTCGAAGTCCGAGAGGAAGACGTCGCGCAGCACCCGCACCGGCAGGTCGGCCTCCTGGAAGACGAGGCCGAGCCCCTTGGTTTTATCCGCCCGCCGCTCGAGGACGTCATAGAGCTTGTGCAGGTAGCCGACCTCGCGGACGAAGTCCGATTTTTTCGCCCCGTGGGCAGCGGTGCGCACGATCAGCCCACCCGGACCCTCGTAGGTCCGGTCGACCATCTTGCGCAGCCGGTCGCGCTCGGATTCGGAGAGCCGGCGGCTGACGCCGACGCCGCTGCCCTGCGGCGCGTAGACGAGGTAGCGGCCGGCGATCGAGAGATTCATCGAGAGCCGCGCCCCCTTCGACTTGAGCGGGTCCTTGACGACCTGGACGAGGATCTCCTGGCCGGATTTGATCAGCTCGCTGATCTTGCGGCCGCTGCCGCGCCCGCGCCTCGGCGCCTGTTCGCCGTTGGGCAGGACGATCTCGTCGACGTGGAGGAAGCCGTTGCGCTCGAGGCCGATGTCGACGAAGGCGGCCTCCATGCCGGGCAGGACGTTGTCGACCTTGCCCTTGTAGATGTTGCCGACGATCGATCGCCGGCCGCGGCGCTCTATGTAGAGCTCCGCCACGCTGCGTTTGCCGCCTTTGGTCTTCGACTCGAGGACGGCGACACGGGTCTCGCCGCGATCGGCGGACACCAGGATGGTTTTCTTCATTTGTGTTTCAGCTCAGTTCAGAGTAGGTACGCATGGCCGGGTCCCTTTCGTGGGATCACCAGGCGAACCTGCCTTTCTGGCTGAGGCGCGCTTGCATGTGAATGCTCTGAAGCACTCCGACCGCGAGCAAAGTCGCCAGCACGGATGAACCCCCGTAGCTGAGCAGCGGCAGGGGGATCCCGGTGATCGGCATGATCCCGAGGTTCATCCCCACGTTGACGAAGACCTGGAAGAGCAGCATGGCGGCGATGCCGCCTGCCACGAGGGTCCCGTACGAGTTCTTCGAGAGCGTCACGATCCGCAGCGCCCGCCAGATCAGCAGGGCGTATAGGGATAGGACGAACGCGGCGCCGAGGAATCCGTAGCGCTCACCGATCACCGCGAAGATGAAGTCGGTGTGCCGCTCGGGGACGAAATCGAGCCGCGTCTGGGTGGCCCGGTCGCCGCGCCCGGTTTTACCTCCGGAGCCGACGGCGATCATGGCCTGGTTCTGCTGATAGCCCGCGTCGCTCGGGTCCGCGCTCGGATGCGTGAAGGAAGTCAGCCTTTGCTGCTGGTATTCCTTCAACACTGGCGTCCCGATTGCCGGGGCGACCACGAGAACGAGGGCCACGAGTGCGACGAGAGCCGCGCCGATCACCGCGAAGTGCGTCCAGCGGACGCCCCCCACGTACATCACGGCGAGGGTGATTGCCCCGTACACCAGAGAGGTGCCGAGGTCCGGCTGCAGGAAGACAAGCGCAGCCGGGGCGAAGCCGAGGCAGAGGTAGCGCACCGTGCGCTGCCTTGCCGAGCCCCGCCGGGCGCCATCGATGACGAAGCCGGCAAGCGCCAGAACGAGCAGGAGCTTGCCCAGCTCCGATGGCTGGAAGCTGAAGAGGGGAAGTTCGAAGGCGCGCCGCGAGCCGCGCGCCGCGAAGCCGAAGACGAAGACCAGCGCGACGCCGGCGCAGAGGAAGGTGTAGATCCCGACCCGCAACTCGCGGAAGCGCGAGTAGTCGATGCGGGCGAGCAGGTACATCCCGGCAAGGCCCAGCACGGCGTAGATCGCCTGCCTGTCGACGTAGTAGCCGGGATCGCCGGGGATGTCGTGCCTGGTCGCCTGTCCAAGGGTGAAGACGCCGAAGGCGACCAGCCCGGCGGCGGCGAAGCCCAGGGCTGCATCCATGTAGGGGAGGCCGAGGCGCTCGGCGATACCGGGCCGCAGGGCGAACGGCTCGGGGCGGGCACGGCGAGTCCGCGTCGCGTACATCAGCCCGCTCCTTCTTGCGGGGATTCCGCTTCGTGGGACAGCCGGCCGGCGAAATAGGCTTCCAAAATCGTCTTTGCGGCGGGCGCCGCGGCTTCGGCGCCGAAGCCACCTTCCTCCATCGTCACGAAGGTGACAATACGCGGATTGGGATACGGAGCGAGCACTCCGTACCAGGACTGGTCCGGATAGGGGGGGCGCTGGGCCGTCCCGGTCTTGCCCGCCACCGGGATCGGGAAGCTGCCGAAGACGTCGAAAGAGGTGCCGCCGCCGTTCTGCGCGGCGTCGTGCAGGCCTTCGAGGATCGCTTCCCGGTACGCCGGGTCCATTCGCACATGGCGGCGCGGCCCGGGATGGAATTCGTCGAGGACGCGGCCTGCCGCATCGTCGACCTGCAGGCCGACGTGGGGGGTGACGATCGTGCCGCCGTTCGCGATCGCGGCGTAGGCGACTGCCATCTGCAGCGGATTGGTCTGCAGGTCGCCCTGCCCGGTTGCGAGCTGCACGTTGTCCCCCGCCGACCAGGGCCGGTCGGTTTCGCCTTCCTTGTAGAGCTGGTTGCGCCAGTGCTGCGAGGGCAGCAGCCCTTCGGCCGCCCCGGGCAGGTCGATGCCGGTGGGCCTGCCGATGCCGAGGGCGTGCGCCCAGCGCTGCAGGTCGCCGGTGTTCCACATCCGATCGCCGAGCGTGTAGAAGAAGACGTCCGAGGACACTTCCAGCGCGCTCACAAGGCTGACCGACCCGTTCGCCGCTTCGCCGGCGTTTTTGAAGATCTCGCCGCCGATTTCCAGCTGACCGCTGTCTTCGATCACTTCGCTCGTCGTCAGATTGCCGCTTTCCAGCGCCGCGATCGCGGTGATCGGCTTGAACGTGGACCCGGTCGGATATAGCCCGGAGATCGCGCGATCGCTCAGCGGCGCGAGGATTTCGTCGCGGTAGAGTTCGTTTACCTGGGCCTGGGTCATCGGCCGCGTGAAGACGGACGGTTCGTAGGTCGGGTAGGAGCCGAGCGCGAGGATTTCGCCGCTGTGCACGTCCATCGTGACGAAGCCCCCGCGCAGGCCGCGAGCCGCCATCGCCGCTTCGCCCGCCTCCTGCACCTTGGAGTCGATCGAGAGCCTCAGGTTGTCGCCTGGCACCGGGGGTTGGGAAACGAGCTTCCCGTTGCGGGTCGGCTGCCCGAAAGCATCCACCTGAGTCCGCGTGATCCCCGCCTTGCCGCGCAGGAAACGGTCGTAGGTGTCCTCGACCCCATCCTGACCGATCTCGTCGCCCGGCTGCAGGCCGCGATAGCGAGGTTCCTTCAGCTGTTCTTCGGAGACCTCGCCGACGTTGCCGAGGATGTGGGCGGCGAGCGTGCCGTGCGGGTAGCGGCGCACGAAGACCCGCTGCACCGAGACACCCGGAAAACGGTCCTGGTTCTCCTGCAGGTAGTAGACGAGGTAGTCGCCGACGTCGCGACGCAGGGTCACCGGCGCGGCCGCGGCCAGGCTCAGCTGTTCGTGCATCGTCTTGCGCAGGCGCGGCAGCGAGCTGTGGGTCAGCTCGGCGAGCTGGGCCAGCTCGGCGTGGCGCTTGCGCGGCGCTTGCGGCAACTTCGCGGGATTGACCTGGAGCGCCAGGCTGGTCCGGTTGCTGACGATGACGTTGCCGTTGCGATCGAGGATTTTGCCGCGCGGGGCACTGACCCTGAACTCGCGGGTGCGGTTGTTCTTCGCTTCCGCGAGGTACTTCTCGCCGTTCAGCACCTGCAGGAACCAGAGCCGGAAGAAGAGCACCGCGAAGAGAGCGAGCGCGACGCCGCCGAAGACGGCGATGCGCAGGGCCAGGCGGTTGTTCATCTGCGGCCCGAGTTCATCAGAGCGCCGGTACATCAGGTCCTCCCCAGCACCGTCGGACGGCGGCGGCGCGGCGCCTTCGGCTCCTCGACCAGCGCCGGGCGCAGCGCCCGCCGCAGGCCGAAGTAGATCGGCCAGGCGAGGAAGAATGCGTAGACGCTCTTCAGCAGCATGTCGCGGACGATCAGCACGCTGACCGGTGCGTCGACGCCGAGCATGACCTGCACGGCGCCGAAGCCGAGCTCGGCGAAAAGGGTCAACCCCATGCAGATGAGCGGCGGCACCAGAGCGCTGTGGATGTCGAAGCGCTCACGGAAGAGGCCGGCCAGATAGCCGACGCCGATCAGCACCAGAGAGGAGCCGCCGAGCGGAGCCACGAGCAGGCAGTCGACGAGAAACCCGACGGAGAAGCCGGCCACGGCGCCGGTCAGGCTGCCGCCGAGCAGACCGAGCGAGACGACCACCGCCGGCATCACGTCGGCGCTGGTGTGGAGGAGCTCGACCCGCGAGAAGAACGAGAGCTGCAGGAGCACCGCGAGGATCACGATCGCGGCGAGGCGGGCGAAGATCTTCGGCGTGACGATCATCCCCGACTGCCCCCCGTCAGCACCTGGACCAGGTCGAGGTTGGCCATGTCGACGTAGGGGCGCAGGTGAACCTGCTGGCTGGCCTCCTGCTCGACGATCGAGGCGCTGGTCACTTCGCCGACGGGCAGGCCCGGCGGGAAGAGCGATGCAAGGCCCTGGGCGCGCCAGCCGGAGGTGACCACGGCCTCACCTCCGTGCACGTCCTTGCTCGAGTCGATGAAGTCGAGGATCAGGTCTTCCGGATCGCCGACATTGGGCCTGATCACCCCCTGCACGCCGGGGGGCACGACCTTCGCCGAGACCGCGCTTGCGTGGTCGGTGATCAGCTTCACCTGAGCCGACCCCCCCTGGGTCGAGGCGACGAGACCGACCAGGCCGTCACCGCTGATCACCGGATCGTCGACCCTGACCCCGTCGCCGGAGCCGACGTCGATCGTCACGGTCGAGTTCCAGACGGTCGGCGAGCGGGCGATCACCCTCCCGGTGACCGGTTCGTAGGCCGATTCGGCCAGCGCCGGACCGCGATCGAGCTCGACCAGCTTGCGCAGCTGGGCGTTCTCCTGCAACGCCTCCTGACCGGCGACGGCCTGGCGCCGCGCGGTCACCAGCTCGGCCTCGAGGCGGCTGTTTTCGCCGCGCGCGTCGAAGGTCTTGTCGAACCAGTCGACAAGGTCGCGGGCGGGCTTCAGCGCCCGGTCGGCGACGGTCTGCAGGGGGCTGAAGATCGTGCTGACGCCCCGCTGCACGCCACCCGAGCTCTGCCCGTAGGTGATCGTCAGCAACAGGAAGGAGCCGATGACGAGGAGGGTTAGGACCGCTCTACGGCGGCGTACTTGCTTGCGATACACGACGGAGCCCTGAGTTTGGCGCTTCTTCTGAACGGTGGCTAAGCAACGCGTGCCGTTCCCGAGTTCATCTTGCTGGCGCGGTGGATCGTCTCGAACTCCTCCAGCGATATCCCGGAGCCGACGGCCACGCACGTCAAGGGCGACTCTGCCAGTTGACACGGCATCTGGCACTCGTCGCGGAGGCGCTGTTCGAGTCCTTGCAGGAGAGCTCCACCCCCGGCGAGGGTGATGCCCCTGTCCATGATGTCCCCCGCCAGCTCGGGCGGGGTGCGGTCGAGCGTGTCCTTGACCGCGTCGATGATGTGGCCGATCGTTTCGTCGAGGGCCTCGCGAACCTCGGCCGAGCCGAGCGTGATCGTCTTCGGCAGACCGGAGACGAGGTCGCGGCCGCGGATCTCGACCTCGACCTCCTCGGGCAGCGGCGAGGCCGAGCCCGCCTCGAGCTTGACCTCCTCCGCGGTCTGGGTGCCGATCGCCAGTTTGTAATGGTGTTTGCAGTGGTGGACGATTGCGTCGTCGAGCTCGTCGCCGCCGACCCTGATCGACTGCGAGACGACGATCCCACCGAGCGAGATCACCGCGACCTCGGTGGTGCCGCCGCCGACGTCGACGATAAGCGAGCCGGTCGGCTCGGCGACGGGCAGGCCGGCGCCGATCGCCGCCGCCATCGGCTCCTCGATCAGATATGCCTTGCGGGCGCCGGCCGAAAGGCAGGCCTCCTCGACCGCGCGCTTCTCGACGCCGGTGACGCCGGAGGGCACGCAGACGACGACGCGCGGGTGGGCGAAGCGGTTGGAGTGCACCTGTTTGATGAAGTGGCGCAGCATCTGTTCGGTCACGTCGAAGTCGGCGATGACGCCGTCCTTGAGCGGCCGGATCGCGGTGATCGTTCCCGGCGTGCGTCCAAGCATCCGCTTCGCCTCGACGCCGACCGCGTGGACCTGGCCGCTGCGCGAGTCGATCGCCACCACCGAGGGCTCGGAGAGCACGATGCCGCGCCCGCGCACGTAGACCAGCGTGTTTGCGGTGCCGAGGTCGACCGCCATGTCGCGGCCGCCGAGTCCGGTCAGGTAGCTGAATATGCCCATATGCGCGAATTGCGTGAAATGCAGGCGCAATCATCCCAGATGGTCCAAATGGGCCTCATGAAGACTTAACGAGTTTCTAATGGACACGCTCAAGTTTGGAAACTTATAATCAGCAGCGCTGGAGCAGTCGGCGATTCACCGGAGCCGGAACAGAACGGTCCCGTGCACAGCATGGATGCCTTCATGGTCCCGAGACCAGATGCAGCCAGATCAGAGAGGAGAGGCTCGACCTTCGAGCGGTTTCTCGACCTCGTGCCCGACGCGATCCTGGTCGTAGGGGACGATGGCTCGGTCGTCCTCGCCAACGAGCAGGCGGAGAAGCTCTTTGGCTTCGAGCCCGGCACACTGCTCGGCGAGACGGTGGAGGCACTCGTTCCGCCGCGGTTCCGAGAGGTCCATCGCGACCACCGCCACGCCTACTTCGAGCAGCCCGGGCGGCGGCCGATGGGCGCCGGCATCGGACTCTCGGCCATACGCCAGGACGGAACGGAGTTTCCGGTCGAGATCAGCCTCGCGCCGGTCGAGCTGGACGGCAGGACGATGGCAACCGCGGCGATCCGCGACGTCAGCGGGCGAGCCGAGGGCGAGCGCGAGAAGGCGCTGCAGGAGCAGCTCGGCCGCGCGCGCCGCCTCGAGAGCGTCGGCCAGCTCGCCGGCGGCATCGCCCACGACTTCAACAACATCCTCGGCGTGATCATGAACTACGCCGAGTTCGTCGCCGACGAGCTGGAGCCCGACTCCAAGGCGCAGGAGGACGTCGAGGAAATCCGCCGGGCGGCCGAGCGAGCCGCGGCGCTGACCCGCCAGCTGCTGATCTTCAGCCGTCGCGAGGTCGTGAAGCCGGAGGTTCTCGACCTGGCGAAGGTGGTGGGCGAGCTCGAGAACCTGCTGCGCCGCGCGCTCGGCGAGCGGGTCGAGATGAGCGTGGGCCTCGCCCGGGACCTGAGCGCGATCGAAGCCGACCCAAGCCAGATCGAGCAGGTCCTCGTCAACCTCGCGGTAAACGCCCGCGACGCGATGCCCGAAGGCGGCCGTCTCCTGGTCGAGGCGGAGAACGTCGACCTCGACGAGGAGTACACCTACATGCACCCGGAAACCGAGCCGGGCCGCTATGTGCGGCTCAAAGTCAGCGACACCGGGGTGGGCATGGACGGCGAGACGATCGATCGCGTTTTCGAGCCGTTCTTCACGACCAAGAGCGACGGCACCGGCCTCGGGTTGGCGACGGTCTACGGCATCGTCACCAGCGCCGGCGGCCGGGTCGACGTCTATTCCGAGCCCGGCTTTGGCACGACGGTCAAGATTCACCTGCCCGCATCGAAGGGGGCCCCGTCGTCCCCGATGCCGTCGCCTGCCGAGGAGGAGGGAGGAACGGGCGAGGTCATCCTCGTCGTCGAGGACGAGCCCGACGTGAGGCAGATGGCCGAGCGCATCCTGGCCAAGGGCGGCTACGCGGTGATCGGCACCAGCCTCGGATCAGACGCGATCGAGATCTGCAGCGACGACGTCCGCACGGTCGACCTGCTGCTGACCGACGTGATCATGCCGGAGATGCTCGGCACCGAGCTGGTCGCAAAGATCCGCTCGACCCAGCCCGACCTCAAGGTGATCTACATGTCGGGCTACAGCCACGACGTGCTGGCGCCGCAGGCCCTGACCAAGAACGGCAGGAGCGCCTTCATCGAGAAGCCCTTCAACGCGCGCGCCCTGCTGAAGGCTGTGCGGGAGACCCTGGGGGACGATCGGACCCGGTGAGCAGGCGATGAACGAGACCAAGACCGGGGCACGGGGTTCCGCGGCAAAGCCACGCCTGCTGGCGACCGACGACAGGCCAGAGATTCTGCGCCTGCTCGAGCGCACGCTCGGGGACCGCTACGAGTGCGAGTTTGCGAGCACCGTCGGAGCGGCGCGGGAGAAGCTCGCCGGCCCCCCGTTTCAGCTTGCCCTCTGCGACATCCAGATGCCCGGGGAGTCGGGGCTGGTCCTCGTCGAGGAGATCGCCGGCGAGCACCCCGAGACGGCGATCGTCCTGGTCACCGGCGTCGACGACCCGGAGATCGCCGAGCGCGCCTTCGAGCTCGGCGCGCAGGGGTACCTGGTCAAGCCCTTCTGGCCCGGGCAGTTGCTGATCACCGCGACCAGCGCGATGCACCAGCGCGCACTTGAGCTCGCCCAGGAGGCACACACCCGCACGCTGGAGGACCGCATCCAGACGCTGATGGACGCGGCGCCGGTGCCGATCTACATCAAGGACCGCGACCGCCGCTACATCATCGCCAACAAGGTCGCGCACCAGGTCGCCGGGCTCGAGCCGAACGACCTGATCGGCCTCACCGACAACGACATCATGGCGCCCGAGGCCGAGCGCATCGCGACGGCGAGCGACCGGACAGTGCTCGAGCAGGGGGGCACCTACACGGCGGAGGAGACGATGACCGTCGGCGGCGAGGAGCGGACCTACCTCACCGTCAAGTTCCCTTATGTCGACGACATCGGCGAGATCGTCGGCATCTCCGGCATCTCCACCGACATGACCGCGAAGAAGCAGGCGGAAGAGCTGCGGGAAAGGCTGACCGCCACTCAGCTGCGGGCGATCAAGGAACTGCGCGCGTCGCGCCAGGAGACCGTCGAACGGCTGATCCGGGCGATCGAGCTGCACGACCCGGAGACCGGCCTGCACGTCAAGCGGATGGCCGCGACCGCGTCCTTCCTCGCCGCCCAACTCGATCTCGACCACGATCGTGTGCTGCTGCTGCGGACGGCGGCACCGATGCACGACGTCGGCAAGATCGCCACACCCGACGGGGTGCTGCGCAAGCAGGGGCCGCTGACCGCCGACGAGCGCGAGCGGATGCAGGCCCACACGACGGTCGGCCACGAAATTCTCTCGGGCTCCGAGAGCGACCTCCTGAAGATGGCGGCGTCGATTGCCCTCACCCACCACGAGTGGTTCGACGGCAGCGGCTACCCGCAGGGGCTCAAAAACGGCGAGATACCGGTCGAGGGGCGGATCGTCGCCGTCGCCGACGTCCTCGACGCCCTACTCAGCGACCGGCCCTACCGGCCTGCGATGACCGTCGAGCAGGCGACGAAGCTGATGACAGAGGAGCGCGGCACCCACTTCGACCCCGAGGTGATCGACGCGCTGATGGAGAACCTCGACGAGGCGATCGCGCTACGCGGCTGAGCCCCGCTCGAGCAGCTCCGGGGCGAGCTCCGCAAGCAACCCCACGGGCAAGCCGACCACGTTGGAGACGCTCCCCTCGATCCGCTCGACCAGGGTCGACCCGAGCGTCTGGATCGCATACCCCCCCGACCGCCCCCGCCACTCCCCGAACCGCACATAACGCTCGACCTCAGCCTCGCCCAGCTCCTTGAAGACCACCGAGGTCCGCTCCAACCCACTCCGCTCTTCTCCATCGACAAGCACCACAAGCCCGCTCATCACCGTATGAGCCCGTCCCGACATCCGCTCGAGGTACTTGCGCGCCTCTAGCTCATCCGCCGGCTTTCCCAGCGCACGACCGCCCAAGACAACGTCGGTATCGCATGCGAGCACCAGGCGCGCGGGTCCTGTCGCGGCGCCCGCACGAGGAACGCTCCTGGCGACAGCGTGTGCCTTCATCCGAGCGTTCTCAACGACCTCAAGCTCAGGATCCCCACCCGTAAGCTCATTTACCCCAGGGACGACGACGTCGAACTCAACCGCCAGCTTGCAAAGAATCTCGCGACGCTGAGGCGATCCGGATGCAAGCGTGACCTTCAAGCGCTCAGACCTCCAGCCGGGATGTGGGCAGGGGGTGGAGCGTCTTGTACTTTTTCGTCACGAGCTTTCGGGCGCCAGCCCGCGGGCATTCCGCCGAAAAAGTTAAGCGGAACCCCCTGCCCGCATCCCGGCCGCTAGCCAAGCTCTGGAAACCAGATGGCTATCTCGCGCTCCGCAGACGCATCGGAGTCGGAGCCGTGGACCATGTTGAAGGTGACCTCGAGCGCGAAGTCGCCGCGGATCGAGCCTGGGGCCGCCTCGACCGGGTTGGTCGCGCCGATCAGCTGCCGGGCCGCAGCGACCGCTTCGGTCCCCTCCAGCACCATCGCCACCAGCGTGCCGCCGGTGATGAACTCGACCAGCTCGCCGAAGAAGGGCTTCTCGGTGTGCTCGGCGTAGTGCTCGTTGGCGATCGCCTCGCCGGCCACCATCGTCTTCAGCGCGGCGATCCGCAGTCCCTTGCGCTCGAAACGTGCGATCACCTCGCCGCTGAGGGCGCGTTCGAAGGCGTCAGGCTTGACGAGGATCAGGGTCCGGCTCACGGTCGGGGCTCCTTGGCTGTCGTTTGGGTTTGGAAGTCTCTTTTGGCGCCTCGCCCTCCCGCGACTCCTCTGCGGCGGCGGCGGGCGGTTTCTTGCGAGCGGGCGCTTTGCGCCGGCGCGGCTGCTCGCGCCTCGACAGCGCGGTCTCGCAGTAGGGGCAGAGCGCCCACTTCGGGTCGACCGGCCGGCTGCAGCTCGGGCAGGGGTTCTTGAGGCGGTGCCGGCACTCCGGGCAGCGGAGGAAGTTCTTCTCGGCCGGGAAGCCGCACTCCGGACAGGAGTGCTCGGTCAGCTGGCGCACCCGCAGCTCGGCGGCCTTGATCTCGAGCTCGCGTTCGTGGGCGTCCTCGAGGAACTCCGGCGGCCGCACGATCGCGTAGACGGCGGTGCCGATGTAGGGGATGAAGGAGGCGAGCGTCGCGCAGCCGATCAGGAACGGATCGGAGATGCGGCGCTTGGCGTCGAGGTAGGTGTAGACGATCAGCGCCAGCCAGACGACGACCAGCATCAGGATGAGCAGGTTGACGACCAGGTTGAGGCCGTTGTTGCTGATGCCGAAGATCGCGATTGCCATGGCTTTGCGCCCGTCCTGAGAGGAGCGGCGGTGAGTCTACTTCGCCGCCTGCACCGTGAACCCTGTCGCGTCCCGTTCTAGAGGAAAAGACTGCCGAACAGGTAGCCGAGCCCGAAGAAGACCAGGATCACCGCGGCGACCACGGCGGCGACCAGGGCCATCATCGAGAGCAGTTCCGTTCCGGCGCTTTTGGAGCCCATTTCGCGCTCAATCCTCGCACAGACCAAGCGCGGCGCGAGCGGGTGCAAGCGCGTAATGCGATCCGGTGACGAGCAGGGCGCCGCCCGCCTCGCGAGCGAGCACCCGCCCCCGTGAGATCGCCGCCTCGAAGTCCGGCTCCGCTTCAGCCGCAAAGCCCGCGTCTACACATAGCCGTGTCAACTCTCGGGCCGGAAAAGCTCGCCGACGGGCCGATAGGTCCAGTCCGACTGGACCTATCGGCCCGTCGGCGGATGGGAGCTCGGTGCAGATGGCTTGCGTAAGAGTCGGAGCAAGGGCCTCGATCATGGCGTTGGCGTCCTTGTCCGCGAGGACGGCTATTACGGCGATGACCGGCCGCCCCTCCGCAACCTCGGGCAACGCCTCGGCCAATGCCTTGGCGCCGTCGGGATTGTGGGCGGCGTCGAGGAACACCGACGGGTCCGTTCCAACCTGCTCCAATCGCCCTGGGATCTCGATGCTCGTTGCTACACACGCGACCCGCGCGGGGTCCAACTCGCCGAGAAAGGCCTCCGCCGCCGCGCACGCGAGGGCGAAGTTGCGGCGCTGGAAGCCACCCGGCGCACGCAGCTCGATCTCCGGACCCGGGTCCTCCTCTGCGACGACGAGCCGTGCGCGCCGCTCGGCGGCGATCCGCTCGGCCAGCTCCCGCACCGCCGGGCTCACCCGCCCCAGGACCAGCGTCGTGTGGTCGCGCAGCACCGCCAGCTTCTCCGCCGCGATCTCCTCCTCGCTCTCGCCCAGCCACTCGGTGTGGTCGAGCCCCACCGAGGTCAGGACGGTCACCCTGGAGGGGATCGTGTTGGTCGCGTCGAGCCGGCCTCCAAGCCCGGCCTCGACCACTGCAGCCTTGACCCGGGCGTTGGCCAGGGCAACGAATGCCGCGGCCGTCGCCAGCTCGAACTGGGTCACCGCCTCGCCCTCCCCCAGGGTGCGGTTGACCGTTTCCGCGGCGAGGGCGGCGCGCTCGACCGCGGCTGAAAGCTCGGCGGGGCCGATCTCCACACCGTGCACGAGGATACGTTCGGACCAGCGCGCCGCATGCGGAGAGACGCAGGCGCCGGCGGGGACACGGTGCGTCTCCAGCAGCGCAGCGACCATCCGCGTCACCGAGGACTTGCCGTTGGTGCCGACGACGTGGATCGAGGCGAAGCGGTGCTGCGGCAGGCCGAGCACGGCGCTCAGCTTGCGCATCCGCTCCAGGCCCAGCTTCCAGCCGATCGGCTCGAGCGAGTCGAGGTAGGCCTCCGGGTCCCTGGGGGTCACCGCCGGATCTATTCGGAGAGCTCCTCCAGCTCGGCGCGGTAGCGCTCGAGCTTCTCCCGCTCCTCCTCGACCACCGCGGCCGGGGCCCGCCCGACGAACTTCTCGTTGCCGAGCTTGCCCTCGGCGCGGGCGACCTCAAAGCGTAACTCCTCCCGCCGCGCCTCGAGCCGGGCGGCGACCGCCTCGGCGTCGATCTCGGCCGAGGCAAGGATCTTCACCTGGCCGACGGCGGCCACCGGATCGCCCCCGTCATCCCCGAACTCGAAGCGGGCGAGGCGGCCGACGAACTCCTGCGGCCGGGTTCCCTCGGCGCGGGCCGGCAACACGGTCGCCGCCGGGGCCTCGACCAGGTCGCGCCAGGCGCGCAGGCGCCGGGTCAGCTCGATGCCCGCCGTGACCTCGGCCTCGGCCTCGAGGTCGCGCAGCGACTCGTCGGCCCCGGGGAAGGCGTGCACCGCGAGATGGCCCTGCCGCGAGCGGTGGTAGGACCAGATCTCCTCGGTGACGAAGGGCATGACCGGGTGCAGCAGCGCCAGCACCCGCTCCAGCACCCAGAGCAGCGTCGCCGACACTTCGGCCTCGCCCTCGTAGAGGCGCGGCTTGACGATCTCCAGGTACCAGTCGCAGAGCTCCGACCAGAAGAAGGCGTAGGCCTCCTGGGCGGCATGGGCGAAATCGTATTCCTCCAACTTCGCCGTGACCGAGGCGATCGTCGCCTCCAGCCGCGAAAGGATCCAGCGGTCCTCGATCCGCGCCGGCCGCGGCGCCGCCTCGACCTCGGCGACGTTGAGCAGAATCAGTCGCCCGGCGTTCCAGAGCTTGTTTGCCAGATCCGCGCCCTGCTGCACCTTGGCGTCGGAGAAGCGCACGTCCTGAGTCGAGGACATCGCCAGCAGGCCGAAGCGCAGCGCGTCGGCGCCGTGGCGGTCGATCTCCTCCAGCGGGTCGATGCCGGTGCCGAGGCTCTTCGACATCCGCCGCCCGTCGCGGGCCTGGATCACCGAGTGGACGTAGACGTCGCGGAACGGAACGTCGCCGGCGAACTCGATCCCGGTCATGACCATCCGCGCCACCCAGAGGAAGAGGATCTCGCGCGCGGTGGTGAGAAAGCTGGTCGGGTAGAAGGCGCGCAGCTCGGGCGTGTCCTCGGGCCAGCCCAGCGTGGCAAAGGGCCACAGCGCCGAGCTGAACCAGGTGTCGAGCACGTCCTCGTCCTGGCGCAGCTCGCCGCCACAGGCGCCGCAGCGCTCGGGCGCCTGCTCGGCGACGTAGGTCTCCTCGCAGGGGTCGCAGTACCAGACCGGGATGCGGTGCCCCCACCAGAGCTGGCGCGAGACGCACCAGGGCCTGATCTCACGCATCCAGTCGAGGTAGACGCGCTTCCACCGTGACGGAGTTATCCGCACCTCATCGCGTTCGACCACCTCGATTGCGGGCTTGGCCAGCTCGTCCATGCGGCAGAACCACTGCAGGGAGATCAACGGCTCGATCCGCGCACCGGAGCGGTGGGAGAAGGGGACCGAGTGCGTGTACGGCTCCTCGGCGCGCAGGCGCCCCTCCTCGCTCAGCGCCGCGACCACCGCCGCCTGGGCCTCTGCCGCGGTCAAGCCGGCGAAGCGCTCCCCGGCGTCCTCCGTCATCCGCCCGTCTGGCCCGATCGCGCCGATCTCCTCGAGGCCGTGCCTGCGGCCGATCTCGAAGTCGTTCGGGTCGTGCCCCGGGGTGATCTTCAGCGCCCCCGTGCCGAACTCGGGATCGACGTGCTCGTCGGCGACGATCGGCAGCCTCCTGCCGACGAGCGGCAGGAGGCAGTGCTGCCCGACCAGGTCCGCGTAGCGCTCGTCCTCCGGGTTGACCGCCACAGCCGTGTCGGCGAGCATCGTCTCGGGGCGCACCGTGGCCACGGTCAGCACCCGGTCCGAGCCCTCGACCGGGTAGTCGATCGAGTAGAGCGTGTCCTCGACCTCGCGGTTCTCGACCTCGAGGTCGGAGATCGCCGAGTGCGAGCCCGGGTCCCAGTTGACCATGTAGTTGTCGCGGTAGACGTAGCCCTTGTCGTAGAGCTGCTTGAAGACGCGATAGACCGCCTTCACGTAGCCCTCGTCGAGGGTGAAGCGCTCGCCGTCGTAATCGAGGGAAGCGCCCAGCCGCTTGTACTGCTCGACGATCCGCGAGCCGTACTCCTCTTTCCAGGCCCAGACGCGCTCGACGAAGGCCTCGCGGCCGATCTCCTGCCGGGTCCTGCCTTCCGCCTTGAGCTCCTTCTCGACCACCGCCTGCGTCGCGATCCCGGCATGGTCGGTGCCCAGCGTCCAGAGCGTGTTCCGCCCCCGCATCCGGTTCATCCGCACCAGCGCATCCTGCATAGAGCCATTAAGCGCATGCCCCATATGCAGCACCCCGGTCACATTGGGCGGCGGAATCGCCACAGAAAAGTTGTCGGCCGGGTCCCCTTCGGCTTTCGGGTGGAAATAGCCAGCTTCCATCCACTCGGAAAAGATCCGCGCCTCGACCTCCGCAGGTTCGTAACGGGTGGCCTCTTCCAGCTTCTTCCGCTTCGCCGCGTCCACTCCAGGCGAGTCTAGATATCGGGAGAGGTCAGATGCTCCTCCCTCAGAGGCCGTCGCGCAGCTGAATCGCGAGCAAGGGTTCCAACGCGGTTCCGTGAGCCTCTGAGGGAAGAGCATCTGACCTCTCCGGGCCAGCTGACAGGACTAGCGAGGCCGGGTAACCCTCTCCAGGAGGCTCAAGGGACCGCGTTAGAACCCCGAATAGCGAATCAGCTGCGCGACGGCCTCATGGAGAGGGTTACCCGGCCTCGCTCGAGAAGTCAGGCGGTTTCCTCAACGTCGGGCTCAGCCGGGCCGATGTCCTGCTGAGCAGCCTCGGTGACCAGCGTAGGCCGCCGGCCCTGCACGATCGTCTCCTTGGTGACGACGCACTTGGTCACGTCGCGGCGCGAGGGCAGCTCGAACTGGACGTCGAGCAGCGTCTCCTCGAGGATCGAGCGCAGACCGCGGGCGCCGGTCTCCCGCTCCAGCGCTTTGTCGGCGATCGCCTGCAGGGAATCCTCGGAGAAGACGAGCTCGATGTCGTCGAAGTCGAAGAAGCGCTGGAACTGCCGCGTCAGCGCGTGCTTGGGCTCGGTCAGGATCGTGATCAGGTCGTCGCGGCTGAGCTGGTGGATCGCGGCGACGACGGGCAGGCGGCCGATGAACTCGGGGATCAGGCCGTATTCGATCAGGTCCTCGGGCAGCACCTGCTCGAACCACTCGCCCTTGTCCTTCTTCTCGCGCGAGGAGATTTCGGCGCCGAAGCCGACGCCGCGGTCGCCGACCCGCCGCTCGATCACCTTGTCGAGCTCGGCGAAGGAGCCGCCGCAGACGAAGAGGATGTTCGTCGTGTCGATCGTCAGGAACTCCTGGTGGGGGTGCTTGCGCCCGCCCTGCGGCGGCACCGACGCTGTCGTCCCCTCGAGGATCTTCAGCAGCGCCTGCTGCACGCCTTCGCCGGACACGTCGCGGGTGATCGACGGGTTGTCGGCTTTGCGCGCGATCTTGTCGATCTCGTCGATGTAGATGATCCCCGTCTCCGCCTTCTTGACGTCGTAGTCGGCGGCCTGGATCAGCTTGAGCAGGATGTTCTCGACGTCCTCGCCGACGTAGCCGGCCTCGGTCAACGCGGTCGCGTCGGCGATCGCGAAGGGGACGTTGAGGATGCGGGCGAGGGTCTGGGCGAGCAGCGTCTTGCCGCAGCCGGTCGGGCCGAGCAGGAGGATGTTCGACTTCTGCAGCTCGACTTCGGGATCGTCGCCCTGCGCGGCCATCTGGACCCGCTTGTAGTGGTTGTAGACAGCGACGGCGAGGGCGCGCTTGGCGGCCTCCTGGCCGACGACGTACTCCTGCAGGACCTCGTGGATCTCGCGCGGTTTCGGCAGATTCTCGAGCTCGACTCCCTCGCTCGGCGGGGTCAGCTCCTCGTCGATTATCTCGTTGCAGAGATCGATGCACTCATCGCAGATGTAGACGCCGGGGCCGGCGATCAGCTTTTTGACCTGTCGCTGCGACTTGCCGCAGAAGCTGCAGAGGAGCTGCTCGTTCGAGTCTGTGGGACGTGCCAAAGCGGAAATCCCTCCTTGCGGGGGCGGTAGTTGCCTACCGGCGTCGCAGCCCCAAAAGCTTAAAGGGGACCGCAACCCGGCCCGGTCGCTGCCGTCGTTTACGGCGGGACGGCCACGGTCCCTTCTCGCGGGCGGCGCCTTGCGGCTTGCGTAGCGCCGTGGTTCCGATCCTCAGCACCCGAGGAGGCGGCGCAGCTCTTGCTCGCCGCCTCCCTGCTCGGTCCCGGGCCTCAGCCGTTGACGGCCTTCTTCAGCTCGGCGCCGGCGCTGAACTTGGCCGCGGTTTTGGCCGCGATCTGCATCGACTCGCCGGTCTGGGGGTTGCGGCCTTCGCGGGCCGGCCGGTCGACGGTCGAGAATTTGCCGAAACCGGTGAATTTGACCTCGTTGCCGGCGGCGAGCTGAGCGGTGATCTCCTCGATCGTCGCGTCCAGCGCGGCCTTGGCCTGGCCGTTGTCGAGCCCGGTCCGTGCGGCGACCTGCTTCGCCAGTTCGTCCTTGGTGGTGATTGCCATCCTTCTCTCCTCGGTTTGTGGGCGTACGGCCGGGTTCGGCCAGCTTTCATGCGGTTTCTACAGGTTCGGCCGGGCGTCCCAGCGTTCGAGCGCCGGTCGGGGGTCGATCGGGCGGCCGCGGACGTGGATCTCGAAGTGCAGATGGCAGCCCACGGTGCGCGCATTCCCGGTCCTCCCGACCGAGCCGACCCGCTCGCCGGCCCAGACCCGATCGCCCCGCTGGACCGCCGCCGGGCGGACCATGTGGGCGTAGAAGTAGCTGCGCCGCTCGCCCTGGCCGTGGATCAGCAGGTAGTTGCCGTAGAGGACCGGGTCATAGCCCGTGCGCAGCACGCGGCCGGTCGCGACGGCGACGAGCGGCGTGTCGCAGGCGGCGACGATGTCGAAGCCTTCGTGGGTGCGGCCGCCGCTGCGCGGCGCGCCGAATTCCCCGATCGCGCCCCGCGTCCAGTGCGGTCCGTCGACCGGGAACACATGCGCGTGGAAGCTCGTGCCGCCGTCCCGTCCCTCGGAACCTCGAGCTGAGGAGACCGGGGAAACCGTTGCAACCGCAACCAGCAGCAAGCCGATCGCGGCAGGGGTGAAGCGTCTTGTACTTTTTCGCCGTCGGGCCGGCGGGCGACCAATAGGCGACCCACCGAAAAAGTTAAGCGAAACCCCTGCCGCGATCGGCTTGCAGGGACTCAGTGGTGTTCGATGACGCGGTCGACGATGCTGTACTCCTTCGCCTCCTCCGCGGTCATGAAATAGTCGCGATCGGTGTCGTTCGTGACTTTGTCGAAGGGCTGACCGGTGTGCTTGGCGATGATCTCGTCGAGCCGGCGGCGGGTGTCGATGATCTCTTTGGCGTGGATCTCGATGTCGGCCGCCTGGCCCTGGAAGCCGGCCGAGACCTGGTGGATGAGGATCTTCGAGTTGGGCAGCGCCATCCGCTTGCCCGCGGCGCCGCCGGCCAGCAGCAGGGCGCCCATGCTCATCGCGATGCCGACGCAGATCGTCTGCACGTCGGGCTTGATGAACTGCATCGTGTCGTAGATCGCCAGGCCGGCGTAGACGTCGCCGCCGGGCGAGTTGACGTAGATGCTGATGTCCTTGTCCGGGTCCTCGGACTCGAGGTGCAGCAGCTGGGCGACGATCAGGTTGGCGATTTCCTGGTTCACCTGCGTGCCGAGGAAGATGATCCGCTCGTTCAGCAGGCGCGAGTAGATGTCGAAGGAGCGCTCACCGCGCGAGGTCTGCTCGACCACCATGGGGACCAGTGGGCTCATGGCCGCCACTCTATAGAAGCCGCCAGGCGGGCTGTCGTCACTCTGCGGAGTCGGGAGTCCAGAGCGCGCCGGCCTCTTTGCGCTCCTTCTCCGGCGTCCAGATCTGCTCCCGCGCCTCGGCCTGCTCGAGCGGGATCGGCACGGCCGCCTCGGCGACCAGGTCGATCGCCTTGCGGAAGCGGATGTCGTCGCGGATCATCGCGTCGCGGCCGCTCTCGCGAAGGCGCTTCAGCAGCTTCTCGGGAGTCGTGCGCTCGTGTTCGGCGGAGTGCTCGAGCGCCTCGACCATCTCCTCCTCGGAGACCTCGATCCCCTCGGCATCGGCGATCGCCGTCAGCACCGCCTCGCGCTTCAGCTCCGCTTCGGCCTCCGGCCTGGACTCCGCGATCACGTCCTCGCGGGTTTTCCCCTGCATCTGCAGGTAGGCGTCGGGCTGCATGCCGCGCGAGGCGAGCTGGCGTTCGACCCGCTCCCAGCGTTCGGTCGCGCGGGCCGTGGCGAGCTCCTCGGGAAGGTCGAGCTTCGCCTCGGCAGCCGCCGCATCCACCGCAGCGACGCGGAAGTCCTGCTCGGCGCGCTGACCGACCGCCTCGGCGAGCCGCTTGGCGATGTCTGCGCGCAGCTCCTCCAGGGTGTCGAACTCGGACGCCTCGGCGGCGAAGTCGTCGTCGAGCTCGGGCAGGACCTTCTCCCGCACCTCCTTGACCTCGACCGTGAAGACGGCGTCTTCGCCGGCGAGCTGCTCGGCCTGGTAGTCGTCGGGGAAGGTGACCTCGACCTCACGGGTCTCGCCGCCGCCGACGCCGGCGAGCTGCTCCTCGAAGCCGGCGATCAGCTGACCGCCGCCGAGCTCGAGCAGGTAGTCGCTTGCCTTGCCGCCCTCGAAGGCCTTGCCGTCGAGCAGGCCCTCGAAGTCGACCAGCAGCACATCTCCCTCGGCGGCGGCGCGCTCGACCGGCTCCAGCTTGGCGAAGCCCTCGCGGATCCGCTCGATCTCACGGTCGACGAATTCTTCCGGCGGCTCGGCCTCGGCCCTGCCGACCTCGAGGCCCTTGTACTCGCCCAGCTCGGCCTTCGGCCGCACGCCGATCTCGAACTTGAAGGCGAGCGGCTCGCCCTCGGCCTCCGGGGTCGCGACTACCTCGACGCTGGGATCGCCGACCGGCGCGATGCCGGCGCCGAGCAGGGCCCGTTCGTACCACTCGGGCAGCGCCTCGCGAATCGCCTCGTCGAGCACGGCGGCGAAGCCGACCCGCTGGATCACCAGCGAGGGCGGCGCCTTGCCCTTGCGGAAGCCGGGCATGCGCATCTCCCGTGCGAGGCCCCGGGCCGCGCGGTTGACTGCCTTCCCGACCTCGGCGGCGGGAACCTCGACCTCGACGCTGACGCGCGAGCCGGACAGCTCTGAGACTGTTGGCTGCATCGAGCGCGGACCCTAGAGGATCGCCGGGGCGGGCGATCCTCACCGCTGCCGACCTTGTCGGGGTCAGAGCACCGTCAAAGTCGACTGCGGCGCAGCAGCCCTCTGCGGACCGCGACCGCGAAATCGAGGGCGAACGAGAGCCCGCGGCCGAGCGGGCCAGTGACGAGCCAGGCGCGGGCTCTATTCATCGCGGCTCGCCGTCAGCCGTTCCTCGAGCAGCGCGCCATGACCGGCGGCGACGGCGCGCTGGGCGCGGCGCTCGTCGAGCTCGACGCCGTGTTCGCGGGCGAGGTCGAGCAGGTCCTGCTTTTCGGTCCCTTCCCGCGCCACCTCGAAGAAGACCCAGGCGAGCACGCCGAGCGCCAGGAAGGTCCCCTCGACCATCATGATCACACCGGCGGTGCTCTGGTCGGCGATCGCCGAGATGTGCCAGTAGCGCTCGCCGGGCGCGTAGATCGGGTAGAGCACGGACCCCGACCACATCAGCACGTTGCCGAGGATCGCGCCGGTGAAGCGCACGGCGATCACGTAGGCGACCTTCCAGCCGGCGCTGAACCACTGTGGCTTCGGCAACGGCCCGAAGATCGGCATCCACATCAGGCAGCCGAAGAAGAGGAAGGTCGTGTGCTCGAGGGCGTGTACCGGCGCCGCGCCGTAGGCGTCCTGGTAGATCGCCGGAACGTGCCAGAAGAAGAGGTTGACCGCCCAGAGCGGGAAGGCGACCGCCGGGTGGGTGAGGACCTGGAGGCGGTTGAAGAGGCGGATCGCGAGCAGCGGCTGCAGCAGCGAGCGGGTCAGGCCGAGGACGATCAAGAGCGAGGCGACGTCGCCGATCAGCAGGTGCTCGCCCATGTGGGCGAGCACGAGCTCGTCGGAGATGTGGCCGACCGGGCTGAACAGGGCGATCGAGATCGTCAGCAGGCCGGCGCCGAAGCAGAGCTGGCGCCAGAGCGGCGCCTCGCGTCCGTCCCAGGACAGGACGAGGACGCGGTGCCAGTAGAGGACGCCGGCGACCGTGATCGGGATCACCTCGATCGGGACGAAAGCGCCGGCCACGTGGGCAGGGAGCAGGCTCACGGTGGTAGCTTGGCACTTACGTGAGCGCCGGTCCGAACCGCTTCCCCCCGATCGGCAGCTACGGCTTCCTCTCCGACTGCCACACCAGCGCCCTGGTCTCCTACGACGGCTCGGTCGAGTGGCTCTGCCTGCCGCGCTTCGATTCCCCCAGCGCCTTTGCCGCGCTGCTCGACCGCGGCGCCGGCCATTTCAAGCTGAGGCCGCGCGGGGTCGTCGTGCCGATCAGCCGCCGCTACGAGCCGGGCACCTTGGTGATCGAGACGACCTGGGTGACCGACAGCGGCTGGGCCGTCGTCCACGACGCGCTGACGATCGGCGACTGGGTCGAGCAGGCCGGGCCGGGCTCGCGCCCGGTGACCGAACACGAGTCCGACCACTCGCTGCTGCGTACGATCACCTGCATCGACGGCGAGGTCGAGATCGAGATGGAGTGCCTGCCGCGCTTCGCCTACGGCGCCGAGGCCGCCGCCTGGAGCGGCGGCGAGCTGGGCGAGGCGACCGCTCGAGGCGATGACGGCGTCGAGCTGCACCTGACCAGCGACATGGAGCTCTCGCTCGACGGCGGGACCGCCCGCGGCACGCTCGAGCTGCGTGAGAACGAGACGGGCTTCTGCGCCCTGACCTGGGGCAACGACGAGTTGGGCGGGCCGCGCAGCGCGCCGGAGGCGCTGGAGCGGCTCGACTCGACCGAAGACTTCTGGCGCAAGTGGCTGCGCGACGGCGACTTCCCCGACCACCCCTGGCGCATCCACCTGCAGCGCTCGGCCCTCGTGCTGAAGGGGCTGACCTACGCGCCGACCGGGGCGCTGCTCGCGGCGCCGACCACCTCGCTTCCGGAGACCCCGGGCGGCGAACGCAACTGGGACTACCGCTTCAGCTGGATCCGCGACTCGACCTTCAGCCTCTGGGCCCTGCACACGCTCGGCTTCGACCAGGAGGCGCGCGACTTCATGCGCTTCATCGTCGGCATCTGCCGCAAGGACCCCAACCTGCAGATCATGTACGGGATCGGCGGCGAGAAGGAGCTGACCGAGAGCACGCTCGACCACCTCGAAGGCTACGGCGGGGCGAGCCCGGTGCGGATCGGCAACGGCGCCTACGACCAGCGCCAGAACGACGTCTGGGGCGCCCTGCTCGACTCGATCTACCTGCATGAAAAAGCGCTGCGCGGCGCCGGCGCCCCGTCGGACCGGCAGCTGATCCGCCAGCAGGTCGAAGCGGCGATCGACGCCTGGCGCCACCCCGACCAGGGCATCTGGGAGTCCCGCGGCGAGCCCCAGCACTACGTCTCCTCGAAGCTGATGATCTGGGTTGCAGTCGATCGGGGCGCCCGCCTCGCCCGCGGCGTCGGCATCGACGATCTCGCCGAGCAATGGGAGAAGACCGCGGAGGAGATCCGCGAGGAGATCCTCGAGCGCGGCGTCCGCGACGGCGTCTTCCGCCAGCACTACGAGACCGACGCGCTCGACGCCTCGACCCTGTTGATCCCGCTGCTGCGCTTCCTCCCCCCCGACGATCCGCGCGTCTGCGCCACGGTCGACGCGATCGCCGATCGACTCACCCAGCACGGCCTCGTCCTCCGCTACAAGGTCGACGAGACCGACGACGGCCTCAGCGGCGCGGAGGGCACCTTCCTGATCTGCTCCTTCTGGCTGGTCTCGGCGCTCTCGGAGATCGGTGAGCCGGTACGGGCGCGAGAGCTCTGCGAGCGACTGCTCGAGGCAGCCGGCTGGCTCGACCTCTACGCCGAGGAGCTGGAGGCCGAAAGCGGCCGCCACCTGGGCAACTTCCCGCAGGCGTTCACCCACCTGGCGTTGATCAACGCGGTCTCCCACGTGATCGCCGACGAGCAGCGCGAAGACGGTGGCGTCACCGCCGTGTTCAGCGAGATGGGCGGGGTTCGCGAGGGCGTCTGAACGGCCGCCCGGCGCACGATTGCTTGCGCAGACGAAAGATCTTCAGACAGAAGATCTCGTTCTCTCGTATATTCCCCGTTCTATGGCGGGGTCCAAGGGCGGCGGGGAGCGCCGCGACAGGGAGGAGCACTATCGCCGGGCGGCCTTGGCGCATCCGCTCAGGCGTGAGATCCTCCGTCTGATGCCAGAAGACGGCGAGGCCGAGGCCGTCGGGATCGCGGCCGAGCTGGCCGCTGTGCCGGGACACATCGCCTACCACCTGCGCGTCCTGCGCACATGCGGAGCCTTGCAGGGTGTCGCCAAGGACCCGCCCGCGCCGCCGCATTTCCGCCCGGCGCCGCAGGCGCCGTGGGTGCGCAAAATGCTCGCTGAGTTCGACGAGCGAGATCGCGAGGACGATCAGGGGGGGAGAGATTGAGGGCCGGCGCCCTTAGTAGGTGACGTGGTGGGAGACAGGGACGAAACCCGCAGCCCGAGGGCACAGGACACGGCCATCGAAGCCGCCGTCCTGCGCCAGCTCCTGGCCCTTCACCCGGTCCAGCTCACGGTCGAGGAGCTTGCGCGTGAGATCGTCGGTCACCCGGCTGATTTCGCCCACACCGACGCGGTCGAACGCGCCGTACGCGAACTCGCGGCGTGCGGCCTCGCCCACCGCAGCGGCGACGTGATCGTCCCCAGCCGCGCCGCCCTGCGGCTCGACGAGCTGCTCGCCTGACGCCTGCGGGGGGGAGGGGGCGTTGTACGACCCGTACAAGACGGGCAAAACTGATTGCCGTTCACGATTCAAGCTCGGCCGCAGGCCGGCCGATGGCGGGAAACCACGGATCAACCGTCCGGAAAACCCGCGAGAGGAGACCCGATGTCCTGGACCACGAAGAGGCGCGCGCTGATCGCCCTCGGCTGCACCTGCGCCCTGGCGGTCGCCGGCGTCGCGCTGGCCTACTTCACGAGCTCCGGCTCGGGGACCGCGAACGCGACGGTCGGCTCGAGCTCGGCCGTGACGCTGCACGGCACGGTGTCCTCGAGCCTCTACCCGGGGACGTCCTCGCCGGTCAGCTTCACCGTCGACAACCCGTCCTCGGGCTCGCAGCGGGTCGGCACGATCACGCTGAGCAGCATCACCGTCGACGCCGGTCACTCGACCTGCAGCACGACGATCAGCGGCGGCAATCCCGACTTCTCGATGCCGGCGGTGGCCGTCAACAAAGTCTTCCCCGCGGGCAACGGCCAGAGCGTGACCCCGACCGGCACCCTGACGATGAACGAAACCGGGGTCAGCCAGGACGCCTGCCAGGGCGCCACGGTGACGCTGCATCTGACCAACAACTGATCAGCGGATGGAGCGGCGTCGTGGCACTGGACAGCCTCAAGGGCATCAGAGCCCTGATCGGGCTGGTCGGCATCGGCGCCTGCTTCGCGGCTGTCTCCTACGCCGCCGGGCGACGCCAGCAGTCCCCCGCTGCCGGCGCGAGGGGCAGTGCACGGGCGGTGCTGCCGAAGCCGGCGATCCGCGACCGGCCCGACGCGCGATCGCCCTCGACGCGGGCCAGATTCAGCTTCACCGTCAGGGGGCCGGGCCTGCGCTTCGAATGCCGTCTCGACGGGGCACGCTGGACCGCCTGCCAGACACCTGTCCTGATCGCCGGCCTCGCCGTGGGCCGGCACAGGTTCGCGGTTCGCGCGCTCGATAGCCGCCGCCGGCACAGCGCGGCGGCGAGATTCCGCTGGACCGTGCTCGAAGCGAAGGACTTCGCGATCGTGCCGGACCTCTCCGGCCTGCCCAGCCTCTATCCCGGGGCGCCGCCGGTCGCGCTGCCGCTGACCGTGCGCAACCCGAATCCCGCGCCCATACTCGTCACCGCTCTGCGAGTCGCCGTCGCGGCCGATCCGCCCGGATGTCCCAGCGCCGCCAACCTCGCCCTGATCCAGTCCAACGCCTCGAGGTCGACGCCGCTCGAAGTCGCCGCCGGCGGGGCGGTCGGCCTGCCGGCGCAGGGAGTCCTCGCGCCGACGATCCAGCTGCGCGACCTCCCGGTCGACCAGGACGCCTGCCAGAACGCCCGCTTCCCGCTCGAGCTCACCGGGAGCGCGCGGGGATGAGGCGGCTCCTCCCCGCGGGCATCGTCGGTACCGCGACCGCCGCCGCGCTCACCATCTGCCTCTGCGGCAGCGCCGTCGCCTACTTCACCACGACGGGCACGGGAAGCGCAACGGCTGGGTTGCCGAACCTCAGCGCGCCGACGATCTCCTCGGCCCTGCCCGCGGCGGGCGGCACGGTCGCCCTGACCTGGACCGCGGTCACCCCTCCGGGCTCCGGGACGGTCACCTACACGGTCCTCCGCGACGGGGGCGAACCGGCGGGCAACTGCCCGCGCGCCGCCGCGCCGGAAACCGTCACCACCTGCACCGACAGCGGGCTCGCGGTCGGCACGCACACCTACACGGTCAGCGCCAGGTGGCACACCTGGAGCGCGACGAGCTCGTCGACCCAGGCGAAAGTGACCGTCGGCCCGGCCGTCGAACTCACCCTCAAAGCGGCGTCGACCACGCCCACGGCCGGCGTCGCCGACAACCTGACGATCACCGCGCTCGACGAAAAAGGCAGCACGGTGACGAGCTACGGCGGCTCGCACAACCTCACGTTCTCCGGCGCCTCGGCGAGCCCGGGCGGGACGGCGCCGACGGTCGCCAACAGCTCGGGCACCGCGGTCGCCTTCGGCAGCGCCACCGCGATCGAATTCACCCAAGGAGTCGCAATCGTCTCGTCGACGAAAAACGGCGTGATGAATCTCTACCGGGCGGGCGCCGCGACGATCTCGGTTGGCGACGGATCGGTATCGAGCAAAGCGGGCCTTGCGGTAACCGTGGCTCCGGGCGTGGCCTCGAAACTTGGCTTGAGTGCCGCCTCGACCACGCCGGCGGCGGGAGCGCCCGACAACCTCACCACCACCGCCCTCGACGCCTACGGAAACACCGCGACCGCCTACACCGGCTCCCACAAACTCACCTTCTCAGGAGCCTCTGCCAGCCCCAGCGGGGAACTGCCGACGGTCACCAGCAGCTCCGGCACGCCCACCGCCTTCGGCGGCGCCACCGCGATCGAATTCAACGCCGGCGTCGCGAGTGCCTCCGGCTCGAGCAACGGCACGATGAAGCTCTACAAGAGCGGCTCCACCAGCCTCACCGTCAGCGACGGTTCGCTTACGAGCTCGGCGACCGTGGTGACGGTCGCGGCCGCGAATGCCGCGAAACTCTCGCTCGCCGCGGCCTCGACCACGCCGGCGGCGGGAGCGCCCGACAACCTCACCACCACCGCCCTCGACGCCTACGGAAACACCGCGACCGCCTACACCGGCTCCCACAACGTCACCTTCTCGGGCGCCACGGCGAGTCCCAGCGGAGCCGCTCCAACCGTCGTCAACAGCGCCGGCACCGCGATTCCCTTCGGCTCTGCGACCGCGCTCAGCTTCAGCTCGGGCGTCGCCGCGGTCGCTTCGTCGAAAAACGGCGTGATGGCGCTCAACAAAGCCGAGACCGCCGGCATCACGGCCACCGACGGCTCGATCTCGACCGTGGCCGGCCTTGCGATCACGGTCAGCACGGCCGCCGCCTCGAAGCTCGCCCTCACCCACGTGACGCTCAGCGCCGGCAGCGCCGGCTCGAGCTGCCTCTTCACCTGCACGATCACCGGGCTGGGCAACAGCGGCACGGTGAAAGCCAACGTAGCCGTCACCGATGGCCTCGGCAACACGATCACCGCCCTGGGCGCCGGCCATGCGGTCAAAGTCACGGCTAGCGGCGGCACGATCGCCGGCACCCCCCTCGCGATCCCCAGCACGGGCGTCGCCGAATCCACCGCCCAGTTCACCTACACCTCAAAATCAAGCGGTGGCTTCACCGACACGATCACGGTCGCAACCTCCGAAGGCGCCGCTTACACCAGCGCCACGGCGACCGCAAGCAAGTAAGGACTGGACGCCCCGCTAGAGCTCGAGCACGCTGCGGATCCCGTCCTGGGCCTCCATCAGCTCGAAGCCGCGGTTCACCTCCTCGAGGCTGAGGCGGTGGGAGATGAACGGGGAGACGTCGATCTCGCCGGCGAGCGCGCGGTCGATCAGAGCCGGGACCTGGTCGCGTCCCTTGACGCCGCCGAAGGAGGAGCCGGCGACGCGGCGGCCAGTGATCAGCAGGCGGGGGACGACGTCGAGGGTCTCCCCCCGGCCGGCCACGCCGGCGACGGTGCACAGGCCCCAGCCCATGCGCGCGGCCTCGACCGCCTGGCGCATCACGGCGACGTTGCCGGTCGCCTCGAAGGTGTAGTCGGCGCCGAAGCCGCCGGTCATCTCGAGGATCGCCTCAACCGCGCCCTCGCCGCCCGCGAGCGTGTCGGTCGCGCCCTGGCCACGGGCGAGCTCGAGTCGATCCGCGGAGAGGTCGACGCAGACGATCCGCTCGGCGCCCCGCAGGCGGCAGCCGGCGACCGCGCCGAGTCCCACCATTCCGGCGCCGAAGACGGCGCAGGTGCTGCCGGGGGCGACAGCCGCCGTGTTGATCGCCGCCCCGAGGCCGGTCGAGAGACCGCAGGCGAAGAGGCAGGCGTGCTCGAACGGCGCCTCGGGGTCGATCTTCGCCAGCGCGATCTCGGGCATCACCGTGTACTCGGCGAAGGTCGAGCAGCCCATGAAGTGACGGATCCCTTCCCCCCCGCGTGAGATCCGCGCGGTGCCGTCGGGGAGGAAGCCCTTGTTCTGCTGCTCGCGGATCGCCAGGCAGAGGTTGGTCCGCGGGTCGAGGCAGTGGACGCACTCGCCGCACTGCGGAGAGAAGAGGGTGACGACGTGGTCTCCCGGCGCGAGCGAGACGACGTCCGCGCCGACGCCCTCGACCACGCCGGCCCCCTCGTGGCCGAGCACGGTCGGGGCGTAGCCCGAGGGATCGGCGCCGGAGGCGGTGTAGAGGTCGGTGTGGCAGACGCCGCAGGCGGCGAGCCGGACGAGCACCTCCCCGGCCCGCGGCTCGGCGAGCTCGACCTCCTGGACGACGAGAGGCTCGCCGAACTCCTCGAGCACCGCGGCGCGCATCCTCATCGCTTCATCCTCGCAAGGCTCAGCCGCTCTTGAAGCGGGCGGCCTCCTCCGAGCCGCCCGTGGCGTCGCCCTCGCTGTAGGAGTGCGCCCCGGCGCCGGCGAGCGTGCCGCCGTCGACGATCAGGTACTCCTCGCGGATCGGGCGCCCGCCGAACCAGCACTCGAGGATCTCGCGCGTCCCGGCCGCGTAGCGGGCCTGGGCCGAGAGGCTGGTGCCGGAGGTGTGTGGGGTCATCCCGTGGTGGGGCATCGAGCGCCAGGGGTGATCCCGGGGCGCCGGCTGGGGGAACCAGACGTCGCCGGCATACCCGGCCAGCCTGCCGCTCTCGCAAGCTCGCGCGACCGCGTCGCGATCGCAGATCTTGCCGCGGGCGGTGTTGATCAGGTAGGAGCCGCGCTTCATCCGGGCGAGCAGGCCGGCGTCGAAGAGATTCTCCGTCTCGGGGTGCAGCGGCGCGTTGATCGTGACCACGTCGCAGACCTCGACCATCGACTCCACGTCGGCGTGGAAGGTGACGCCGAGCTCCTCCTCGACCGCGGCCGGCAGGCGGTGGCGGTCCGTGTAGTGCAGGCCGACCTCGAACGGCTTCAGTCGCCGCAGCACCGCCGAGCCGATCCGCCCGGCGGCGACCGTGCCGACCTGCATCCCCTCGAGGTCGTAGGAGCGCGAGACGCAGTCGGCGATGTTCCAGCCCCCGTCGACCACCACCTGGTGGGCGGGGATGTAGTTGCGCACCAGCGCCAGGATCATCATCACGACGTGCTCGGCGACGCTGATGCTGTTCGAGTACGTCACCTCGGCAACGGTCAGCCCGTGCTCCATCGCCGCCTGCAGGTCGACGTGGTCCGAGCCGATGCCGGCCGTCAGGGCGAGCTTCAGCTCCGGCGCCTTGGCGATCCGCTCGGCGGTCAGGTAGGCGGGCCAGAACGGCTGTGAGATGACGACCTCGGCCTCGGGCAGCTCGCGCTCGAAGACCGAATCCGGGCCGTCCTTGTCGGAGGTGACGACGAGCCGGTGCCCGCCCGCCTCGAGGAACTCGCGCAGCCCCAGCTCGCCGGAGACGCTGCCGAGCAGCTCGCCGGGCGTGAAGCTGATCGCCTCGGGCGTCGGCGCGCTCTGGCCGTCGTGGTAGCGCTCGATCGCCGGCACCCCGTCGCGCGCGTAGGCCGGCGGGTAACCGTCAACCGGGTCGTCGTAGAGGACGCAGAGAACGTTGGCCATGGCATCCATCATCTCGCAAGCGGTCGAGCGGTCAAGGCCTGCCCGAGTCGCAGCGTCACAGGCGTGCAGCCGTCTATGGTGCCCCCAACGCCCCCAACCGGATCGGTAGACCCATGAACAAGCTCCCCAGCCCTCAAGACATCGCGATGCTCTACGGAAACCGCTTTCTCACCGAAGACGCTCCCTCGGGCGACTTTCCCGACGGCGGGATGTCGGCTCTGGACGCGATGCGCCTGGTCGACGAGGAACTCGCCCTCGAGGGTGACCCCAACCGCAACCTGGCGACCTTCGTGACCACCTGGATGGAGCCCGAGGCGCAGCGCCTGATCGCCGAGAACCTCTACCGCAACTTCATCGACCACGCCGAGTACCCGATCTCGGCCGAGATCGAGCAGCGCTGCATCGGCATGCTCGCCGACCTCTACCACGCCCCCGGCGAGACGACCGGTGCCCGCACGCAGGGGTCCTCGGAGGCGATCATGCTCGGCGCGCTCTCCTTGAAGTGGAAATGGAAGGAGCGGCGCGAAGCACGAAAAAAACCGGTCGAGGCGCCGAACTTGATCTTCGGCGGCGACGTCCACGTGGTCTGGGAGAAGTTCTGCCGCTACTTCGACGTCGAACCGCGGATCGTGCCCTTGCAGGAAGGCAAGTATGTGATCGGGCCCGAGGACGTAGAGCCGCTGATCGACGAGAACACGATCGGGGTCGCGGCGGTGCTCGGCACCACCTTCACCGGCCACGCGGACGACATCGTCGGCATAAACAAGCTCCTGGTCGACCTCAAGGGCGATAGGGGCCTCGACGTCCCGCTGCACATCGACGCCGCCAGCGGCGGCTTCGTCTGGCCCTTCCTCTACCCCGACTCCGAGTGGGACTTCCGGCTCGAGCAGGTGCGCTCGATCAACGTCTCCGGGCACAAGTTCGGGCTCGTCTACCCGGGGATCGGCTGGCTCGTCTTCAGGGAGAAGAGCGACCTGGCCGAGGATCTCGTCTTCTACGAGAACTACCTCGGCAAGACCGACGCGACCTTCACGCTCAACTTCTCGACCGGCGCCTCGATGGTCCTCGCCCAGTACTACAACTTCGTCCGCCTCGGACGGCAGGGCTACACCTACATCATGGAGGCGATGGAGAAGAACGCCCGCGCGTTGGCCGACCGCCTCGAATCCTGCGGCGACTTCGAGCTGATCGGCGCCGGCAAGGAGCAGCTGCCGCTGGTCGCCTTCAAGCTGGTCGAGGGGAAGAACTACGACGAGTTCGACCTCTCCTGGCAGCTCTCCGCCGAGCGCGGCTGGATGCTGCCCGCCTACACCCTCCCCCCCGACGCGGAAGACGTCAAAGTGCTGCGGGCGCTGGTCAAGGAGACGCTGAGCCGCGCGCAGATCGACCGGCTCGCGGCCGACATCGCCACGGCCTGCGCGACGCTGGAGAAGAAGGGTGGCGCCCACCCCTCCGAGCGCAAGCAGGTCAAGACCGGCACTGGGTACTGAGCGCGCGGGAATCGAGCCGGCCGGCTATACCCGCACGACCTCCAGCAAACCAGCCCCTGTCCAGATTTGCCGCCGCCTGCCCTGCGAACATGTGTTCGTACTCGATTCCAAGGAGATGGCGGATGATGTCTCAATTCGACGCATATGAAGACCTCGTGGGCAAGTGGCGCTGGCGACTGCTCGGCGCCGACGGCCGCACCGTGGCGACGTCTGGAGAGTCGTTCGACTCCCACTGGCACGCGCTGAGGGCGGCGGAAAACGTGCGTGGGGTCGCCTCGGCGGCACGACTCTCGAGCGTGCCCGCGGAGGGGGTGAATGACTCGCTCGGCGCGATCATCGACCGCGAGCTCGCCTGGAGCTGATCGCCGTCGCTCGGGCTCAGGAGGTTGTCACCGGTGCAGTGGCCGCAGGCGGGTCTGTTCGACCCGGGCGAGCTTGCGTTTGAGGCGTTTGAATTCGGCCTCCTCGGTGGGGGTGCGTTTGTGACCGCTGAAGGCGAGGTTCCGCTTCTCCAGCGGGTCGGTCTTCAGGTCGTACATCTCCCACTGCGGCCGTTTGCGGCCCTTGGCGTCGTAGTACTTCGCCAGCTTCCAGCGCCCTTCGCGGATGCTGACGATGTGGTTGGGCGCTTTCGGGTAGGGACGTTTGGACTGGCCGGACTGGTAGTCGTCGTAGGTGAAGACGACGTAGTCCTGGGCGGAGCGGTTCGAGGACGGGTGCAGGACCAGCTTCGAGTAGTCGACCCCCTGCCAGTCCGCCCTGGCGCTTTTCGGCGCCGCCGCGAGGCTCGCCAGCGTCGGCAGGAAGTCGACGTGGGAGACGAGCGCGTCGGTCCTGGCCGGCTTGGGGAACAGCTTCGGGTTCGAGTAGACGAGCGGGACCCGCGTCGCCTCCTCGTAGAAGTTGAAGTTCTTCTGCCGCAGGCCGCCGTGGGCCAGCCCCATCTCACCGTGGTCCGCCGTGCGGACGACCAGCGTGTTGTCGAAGAGGCCGGTCTCTTCGAGCTTGTCGAGGACGTTGACCAGATAGCTGTCGGAGGAGCGCATCAGGTTTCCGTAGAAGTTCAGGTAGTTGCGCCGTTCTTCGGCGTTTTCGGGCGCCCCGGTGAGGTTGAAGATGCGCAGGAATTCAGCCTGGACCGAGGGCTTGGTCGAGAGGTCTTCGTCCCAGGTCTCCGGTTCGCGGATGTTGCCCGTGAGCCAGGTGTCGTCGTAGCCCGCTTCCTTGAAGGTTTTGCTCGGGTAGAAGAGGACGTCGTGCGGGTTGACGACCGAGATCACCATGAAGAACGGCTGCTCCTGGGCGGCGTTGGAGCCGAGGTACTGCAACGCGCCTTCGGCCGCGCCTTCGCCGGTCGAGTCGATGAAGCGCCCGTCGTTGTCGACGAAGCCGCCGCCGGCCTCGGGGACGCTCTGGTCGGCGCCGGCGTCGGGCGGGTTCCAGCGGTCGAAGCCGTACCTTTCGAGATCGGAGGGTTGGGCGTTTTCCTTCTCCGCCGGCTTCGCGCAGTGCCACTTGCCCTTGTAGACGACGTGGTAGCCGGCCGCCTTCATCACCGTGGCGAGGTTCTTCAGGTCGACCGGCAGGTCCACCTGCGGGTTCTTCGGCGGTTCCATATCTTCCTCGAGCGTGTACTTGACCCCGTGCTGGGCGGGGAAGTAGCCGCTCATCAGGGTCGAGCGCGCCGGTGAGCACATGCAGGCGTTGGTGAAGGCGCGTTCGAAGCTGAGCCCGTGGCGCTGCAGGCGCCTCATCCCCGGCAGGTTCTGGCGCAGCCAGTTCTGCGGAAAGTGCTGGATCGCCCGTTCCTGGTCGGTGAGGAAGAGGACGATGTTCATCCCGGCGACGTCGCGCCGCTTCCCCTTCGCCGCGGCGAGCGCCTGCTCGACCCCGGCGCCCTGCGCCAGCAGCGCCGCAGCGGCGGCGGTCGCCCCGGACCCGATCAGCTCCTTGCGGGTGAGCCCGCCCTCGCGCTTGTCGGTTCGGCTCACTTGCTCCTCCGGAAGATGTCGACGGCGTTGCTGCCGAACGAGGTCGAGTAGAGATAGCGGCCGTTGGGGCTGAGCGCGATCGAGCTGACGCCGCGCAGGGCTCGCGCGGGCGTGCAGCCGGGAACCGAGCGCAGCGCGAGGCAGCCCGGGCGGCCCGGCAGCTGCGCGACCACGCCCGAGCTGTCGCGTTCGAGCACGTCGATCGCGCCGGTGGCGAACGCGGCGACGTAGACGTTCGACCCGTCCGGTGAGACGGCGAGGCCCTCGGGCGAGCTGAGCGCGCGGCCGAAGGAGCAGCCGACCGAGCGCAGCCAGACCAGGCAGCCGGGCGTCCCTTCCTTCTGCGCGAGATTGCCCGTCGAGGGCGAGCGGGTGAAGGAGGTGACGCTGTTGCTGAACAGCGAGGTCACGTAGGCATCCTTGTCGTCGGGGCTGATCGCGACCGCGTTGGCGCCGTTCAGCTCCAACCCGGTCGTGCAGCCGGCGAGCGCGAGGTTGACGATGCAGCCGCTGCCGTCGCTCGCCTGGGCCAGCGCCCCGGTGGACGGGTCGCGGACGAGCACGATGGCGGCGCTGGACAGCGCCGTGGCGACGTAGACGCTCTTGCCGTTGCCGCTGATCGCCATTCCCTCCGGCGCTCCGAGGGCGAGGCCGGTTGCGCAGCCGCTCGTCGCCGCGGCGATGCAGCCGGCGCTGCCGGCAGGCTGGCTGAGCGCGCCGCTGGCCGGATCGCGGTCGAAGACCGCCACCGCGTTGCCGAAGAACGAGCCGACGTAGACGTTGCGGCCGTCGGGACTGACCACGACCACGTCGGGCCCGAGCAGCGCCGTGCCGGTCGCGCAGCCGGGCAGCGGCACGCCCGAGATGCAGCCCGTCGCGCCGGGAAGCTGGCGCAGCGCCCCGGTCGAGCGGTTGCGCTGGAAGGCGGTGACGGTGTTGCTGCCCCGCGAGGTGACGTAGACGTCACGGCCGTTAGGACTGACGGCGACCGAGTTCGGCCCGTTGAGGCCGATCGCCTTGCCGCATTCGAAGGCGCCTTTCGCCGCGACGCACCCGGCGGCGCCGCTCGGCTGCCCGAGCGCGCCGGTCTTCGGGTTGCGCCGGAACACGGCCACCGCGTTGCTGCGCGAGGAGGCGACGTAGACGTTCTTGCCGTCGGCGCTGACGGCGATCGCGCGGGAGCCCATGAACGGCCCGGGGCCTTCGAGGGCACGGGCGGTCCCGCATCCCTTGGCGGGCGCCGTGCGGTCGACGAGGCAGCCGCGCGCGCCCGCAAGCTGGCTCAGCGTGCCCGGTTCCTGTGCGCTGGGGCTCTTCTGAGCGGAGTGCTGTTCGCCCGGCGCGGCGAACGCCTGCGCCGGCAGCGCCAGCGCCGCGAACGCGACCAGCGCCGCAAACTGGCCGGGGGCGATTCGCGGGCGGGGAGGCAGACGGGGCATCCACGGCGAGCCTATTCGGCCCCACGGACAGCGACGCTCAGCGCTTGCCCAGGTCGAGATCGCCGACCACGCCGATGCGGAAGCCCAGCCAAGGGTAGGTGGCGTTGTAGAAGGCGTTGTCCTGCGGCTGCAGACCGATCGCCGAGAGCCAGAGCTGGTACACAGGGGCGTTGGCGATGCCGCCGTGCAGGCGGCGCCAGACCCGGTGGCCCTTCGCGCCGAACGGCGGCGGGGTGATCGTGTCGGTCCACTCGACCGCGTTGCCGCCCTGGTCGAGCGTCCCCCAGGGCGAGGTGGTCATAGCCTGGCCGACCGTGCTGAGGCTGCCCTGGTAGGCCTTGGCGTAGGTGCCCGGGGCGATTCCGAACGGGTTCACGCTGGAGCATGCTTCGGTCGCGAAGGCCGCGGGGCACCAGCTCGGGGCGGGCACGCCGGAGGCGTGGAAGGTCGCCAGCGGCTGGGTCGAGGCGTTGGTGACGTCGCCGGTCGTCGGGTCGAGGGTGGTCGAGTTGGGCTCGCTCGCCGCTTCGTCTTCGGTTTCGAATTCGCCGGGGTTGGTCGGGTACTTCCAGTAGGAATATTTCCCGTCGCCGCTGGGGTCGAAGTAGGCCGCCTTGATCCACTCGTTCTGGCTGGGGACGACGAAGCCGGACTTGTGCGAGCGGGTCATCGCCCGTTCGGTCATGTCGTACATCCCCCGCTCGGTCACCCGCGAGAGCCGGACGCGGTAGGTGACGTAGCGGAAGCGGCCTTCCTGGCTCGCCTTCTTGGAGAGCAGCTGGCCGTTGTAGAGGGAGTTGACGAAGCGCGCCGAGCGCAGGAAGTCGGCGAAGCCGTAGGGCTTGTCGGCCCATTCGGGCGAGGCGACCGAGTAGTGGTGGCCCTCGGCGGCCTCGGCGGAAAAGCCGACCTGGCCGTACTTGGGCCAGCCGGTCGCGTTCTCGTCGGAGCTGTAGAGCTTGTGCCGGTTGCGACCAGCCGGGTCGACCGTGTTGAGGAAGGCCACCCACTGGGCGACGGTGACCTCGAGCTGGCCGATGCCGTAGCCGTATCTGACCCCGCCGACCATCTGGCAGGGAGGCGTGTGCGCTTCCTGCGGCGCTTCCTTGCAAGAGCGGTAGATGGCGTCTTTGAAGGGCGTGATCCCGACCGACCGGTTCCCCGGGGCGCCCACCTTGACGGTCTTCAGCGTCAGGATCGACGGCGCCGGAGCGGCGACCGCGGTCGCGGAGCCGGCGAACGCCAGCACCCCGAGAGCGATCAGCGCCGCGAAGAGGCGGGTGTGCAGGGCAGCGAGCGAGGCATGGCGAGATGGCATGTTGTCCTATCGACCGGAGCCGGGGATGCGTTAATCGGGTGTCCTTTTAGCGGTCTCTCGTTCGTCTCTAGGCTGGGTGGTCGAATGGCGGCCGCCGAGAACCTGACCAGGAGGCTCCAATGCAATACATGCTGTTGATCTACTCGGGCGATTCGATGAACGAGTTCGGGAAGCTCCCCGAGGACGAGCAGAAGGCGGTGCTCGGCGAGTACTACGCGATCTCCGAATTGCCGGGCGTCGTGGGCGGCGACCAGCTGCAGCCGGCCGACACCGCGACCACGGTCCGGGTCGAGGGCGGACAGGCGCTGACCACCGACGGCCCCTTCGCGGCGACCAAGGAGGTCCTCGGCGGCTACTACCTGCTCGAGGCCGACGATCTCGACGCGGCGCTGGAGGTCGCGGGACGGATCCCGGCCGCGCGGATGGGCGGCGCGATCGAGGTGCGCCCGGTGGTGGAGCGCTGATCGAGCGCGTCTTCAGAGAGGAGTGGGGACGGGTCCTCGCCACCCTGATCGGCTTCCTCGGCGACTTCGACCGCGCCGAGGAAGCCACCCAGTCCGCCTTCGCGGCGGCGGCGGAGCGCTGGCCGCGCGACGGCGCCCCCGCCAACCCCCGCGCCTGGCTGATCGCGACCGCCCGCAACCAGGCGATCGACCGCGTCCGCCGCGAGCGGACGCTGGCGAGCAAGGCCCCGCTGCTCGAGGCGCCTGAGGCCGTGGACGAGAGCCTCGAAGACTCGGCCTTCCCCGACGAGCGGCTGGAGCTGATCTTCACCTGCTGCCACCCGGCGCTCGGTACCGAGGCGCAGGTCGCCCTGGCGCTGCGGACGCTGGGCGGGATGGCGACGGCCGAGATCGCCAGGGCCTTCCTCGTCCCCGAGGCGACGATGTCCAAGCGCCTGGTCCGGGCGAAAAGGAAGATCAGGACGGCGGGGATCCCCTTCCGCGTGCCGCCCGACCACCTGCTTCCCGACCGCCTGACGATGGTGCTCGCGACGATCTACCTGATCTTCAACGAGGGCTACGGCGGCCGCAACGAGCTGGCCGCCGAGGCGATCTGGCTCGGCGGCGCCCTGGTCGAGCTGATGCCCGATGAGCCCGAAGCCCACGCCCTGCTGGCCCTGATGCAGCTCAGCGACTGCCGCCGCGACGCCCGCTTCGCCGACGGCGCCCTGGTCCTCCTAGCCGACCAGGACCGCTCGCTCTGGGACCGGGACCAGATCGAGCGAGGCCGCTCGGCCCTGGACCGCTGCCTCGCCCTCGGCGGCCGCGGCGAGTACGCGCTGCAAGCGGCGATCGCATCCCTCCACCTCGAGGACCCCCAGGACTGGCCCCAGATCGCCGCTCTATACAAAGAGCTCTCCCGCCTGACCGGCTCCCAGGTGGTGGAGCTGAACCGCGCCGTAGCCATCGCCGAAACAGGCCAGGTCGACCAAGCCCTGGAGCTGATGGAGAGCCTGGAGCTGGAGACCTATCCCCACTTCCACTCCACGCGAGCGGAGCTCCTGCGCCGGCTGGGACGAGCCGACGAGTCCCGAGGCGCGTACGAGACGGCGATAGCCCTGGTCCCGTCCCAACCGGAGCGCGAGTTTTTGGAGCGTCGGCGGGCTGGGCTTGGCACTGAAGGATTATAGAATGGGACGCACACAGGCGCCATCTGGTTTCGAGTGTTAAAGCGCGGTAGGTGTATCTGCATTCGCGTCAGTAGTGTTCCCTGCCTCGGTCATGAGCTGCTGTTACCTTTCACATAGCGGCCGCTGATCGCAAGTACATCTTCCTCCCGCACAATCAGGAAGTCCTCGGGCAGATTGACCCGGAGGCCCGCCCTGGTTCTGACCTTGATCGGGGCTACGAGGTGCAACTCCCGATTCTCGACCTCGGCGACGGTGAAAGATCGCACTACGCCGGTGACGTGACGCCCGTCCCTGAGCTCGACGGTGATGACTACGGCCCGATTACCTTTCGGCAATTCATTTCGGATCGCCCGCGTCCAGCTCGTCGCCCCCGGGACGATCGCCCCCGCGCTCTCACGATGGACCATGCGGCTGGCGGCATAGGCAATTCCGTAGGCCAGGGCGTAGAAACCCCCAGCGGCAGCGAAGCAGCGCCACGGGTGATCCATCAGATAGGCGCCGGGGTCTTCCTGCAGCAACGGCGTGTCGAGGAAGTCGCGGCTATGGCAGATGCCGAGGACGAGGCTCGCTGGCCGGAGGCGGTGGTGGAGATGCCGGGCGCTCTGGATGGGGCGCGGGTCGCTTCTCCCCCCCATCCTCGTGGTTTTTCTCGCTCATCTCGTCCTTTCTCGCGCGACCCCCAGAGAGAGCCGAATCGATATTTTTCGGCACCTGCCAACCTTGTAGCCGACCTTAGCAATGGGCGGAGGTGACACCTCAAATTTGCCCGGTCTTTGGGCTCAGTTGGGCTTTGGCAGACGCCATCCGAGGCGTTCCGACACGGCTTCGAGCAACTCTTCGGCGGAGTTTTCCTCGCCGCTGAAGCGCGAGAACGATGGACGAGTTTCGAGCTCGATGGCACCCAGACCGACCTCGCCCAGCCGCCAGCGCCTGACCACCAGGTCACGTGCGGCGACCCGACGCTGGGCGAAAGTGAGAGTCACCCGTCGCGGCGCCCCAAGCGAAATCGAGTCGATCTCGATCTGAACCTCACCGCCCCTTGCATCTGGGTCGAGTGGCTTAGCGACCAGCAGCCGCTCGTCCTCGATCGCGACAACGACCGCTTGGTCGTCCCGGTAGGCGATCGCGATCTCGGCTTCGTCTCCGAGGCTTTTCCGCAGACAGCGGCGAAAGACGTTGTAAGCCGTGGTCGGCTGGTCGAGAAACTCGGCAGCGTCGAGCCAGAGGTTGGCGGCGCGATCGGCGGCGCTCACAGCTCAACTCTCCTGGGCGGCCGCTGACTCCGAGCCGACAACAGCGCCTTCTTGTTCGATCAGGTTTCGACTCTGTCGAAATTCGAGCGCCTCCGCCGCATCCTCAAAGCTGAGCAGATCGCCGGAGACCTCGATCAGATGCCCCTTGATCTCAACTGGCGTCGCATAGAAGAACTCACGGCGCATGTTGATCCGGTTGACGCGGCGATCAGCGAGGCGCTCGTGCAGCTTCTGCTCGATCCCGACCGCGTCTTGGGAGAAGAGCAACGCGTGCTCATCGAAGCGGAACGGCACCGAGGCGTCGCCCAGCTCGCGCACCCGTTCGTGGGGGTCGAGCCGGCGAGTGAGGCCGATCTTCACAACCCCCTCGCCGAAGGAGCCGATGTTGGAGATCACGTAGACGTAACCAGCGCGGATGTTGGCCGCCCGGTAATCGACATCAGAGATCGCCCGCTCGATCTCTGCCAGCTCCGCCTCATGGCGGGCAACCGCCTCCCTGTCGCCTTTCGCCTGAAGCGCCTCAAGTGCGTTCAAGTAGTGGGCACGCTCCTTTTCTAGGCGAATTTTCTCGCGCTCCATTTCTTTCTGCGCGGCCCGCTCTTCGCGCAGGCGCTCTTTCTCCTCGCGCTGGCGCTCTTTCTCTTCGGCCTGTTTTTGGCGGTAGTCGGCGGTCAGTTGTAGCTCGCGGATCCGTAGATCGTGGTAGGCGGAGGAGATGTGGATGTCCATCGTCGCCCCGAGCCGGGCGACCGTCGAAACGACTTTGTTCAGTCGATCGACCGCAGCGGGCAGTTTGTAGGGCTTCAGGGCACGGACGAGGTTGTCGGCCTCGGCGTTGTAGGCACGCAACATCAGTTTTGAGTAGTCGCGGACCATTTTTCGACCCTGGGGCAACGAACCGTTGACCTCCCAGTTGGTCGCGCCGAAGACGGCGCCGCCGTCGCGACGGGTCATCGCCTTGATTTCAGCTTGCAGCGATTTCAGTCGGCCCTGGTAGGCGACGGAGTCCCCGAGGGGGTGGTGGTACTCATAGACTCCGGCCTCCTGCAGGAGCACCGTCTCCTCGGTAGTCACGACCTCCCCGCGCAACTCGCCCAAGCGGGTCTCGAGTTCGCGCCTTTCCTTCTCCAGCTGCTCAAGGTCGCTGCGCAGCTTCTCCTCGGCGGCAGCTGCCTTGCGGTCGAGCTCGACTTTGGCCTCGATCCGCTCTGCCTCAATCTGTGACCGAGTGGCCTCGAGCTCGGCCGAGATCTCCTCGCGGCGGTGTTCGACCTCGATGAGCTCGAGGCCGCCGACGCGCTCGAGCTGACCTCGAAGCTCGATGACCTCTGCCCCCAGCTCCCGCGCTCGCTTCCGCGCTCCGAAGAGCGGAACGTCCGTCTCCCCGATGACTGACTTGTCCTCTCCACCCCGGGACTCCACATGGCCTCCTCTCAATATGTATATGTGCGAATCCTATGAGTGTCGTCAACAATCTGATCAAAGGACGGCTTCGATCCAGATCGTCATCGGACGTCGCCGCACGCCCGGCCTGCAGGCGCTGAAGAGACTCAGGAGCGCACGGATCCGAGTTACGGTGACCGTGACCGACGTCGCCGGTCAAACGGCGACGCGGGCGACCTCGGTGAAAATCAGCGGGTAGGCCAGGCGGCATCCCCCCCGACCCGCTGCAGTCGCTGACACTATCGACGAGGCTTTATGCGGTGGCGAGAACGACCTCGCAGCCACCCAGGGTGAATGACCCCGCGTCGAGCGCGCGCTTCTTGGGCAGCTGGGCCTTCTTCCTCTCCGGGCGAATGTCGATCATCAGCTCGATATCCAGGCCACTGGCGACTCTGACCAAGCGCTCCAGGCTGGGCGTGTGCTCGCCAATCTCCATGCGGGCGACATCGGACTGTTGGACTCCGAGCCGCTCCGCCAGCTGTCGCTGGGAGAGGCCGTGCTCGGCCCGGTAGTGGGCAACCTCGACGGCGAGCCAGCGGGCCAGCGCCGTCCGCTCCCACTCCGCGCGGAACTCGGGATCGCGCAGCTCCTCTGCGAGAACGTCGTCACTGGATATGAGTTGATCAGCCATGCTCGAACCTCGAAATATCCGATAACAAGCTTGTAATTGCCATTGAGGCTACTCTTTCTCCTTGGCTTTTTCCAGTCGCTTGAGCCTCTGCTTCGCCAGGCGCACGGCTTTTGCGTAACCAGCTCCATCGATTTCCGCCTCCGGACCCACGGCGAGAACCGCAAACAACCGCGCCTCCATCCGCCGAAAGATTGGCCGCCACCGGCTTCTTCCGCGCCGGGGCCGCAACTCTCGCAAGCCAGAGCCTTCCTCGCCGATGACGCCACTCTGATGCGGACTCCGCAGAGCCGGGCCGTCAACCTCCAGCTTCTCGATCACATGCGCGATCGCCACGCGCTCAGCGACATCCTGAATCGCGTTCTTCTCGTCGAGCGCTTTGGGGTGCCATGCGACCCTCCAGCGGGCCGGTGTTCCTCGCGCAACGATCTTCCGGCCACGCTTCGGTTGCGCCCTCTTCCGTCCCTTGGTCATTCCCACATCCGATCATCAGCATCGGTCGGAAGCCCGACGACAATTAGCCCTGATCCACCGTTTTCACCTCAGCAGGTGTTTTTCACCTCAGCAGGTGTAGTTCACCGGCTTGAGGTGAGGTAAGAGGCCCGGGGACGGTTCACGCAACCGCCCCGGGCCGTTTTGCG
>Ga0157375_10000138_pt1 | contig 72670 bp, 54 predicted proteins | sample M35metaG_FD_115311 | JGI IMG/M metagenome (GOLD analysis project Ga0157375, IMG submission 115311) | Miscanthus rhizosphere microbial communities from Kellogg Biological Station, Michigan, USA - M3-5 metaG | ecosystem: Host-associated > Plants > Roots > Rhizosphere > Soil | place: USA: Michigan...
GGCGGCTGCGCCGCGCACCGGAACACCTGTAGGCGTTGTTTAATGTGAACCTACGACGCCATATGTAAGGCGCTTAACATGCCGCCGTGGCTCGTCGACTCACTTGTGCAGACCTTCCCTAGCGCTCCTCTTAGAAGAGAATCGGCTCGAAGTGCCCGTTCTCATCGACCTGGAGCGCGAACTTCCGGGTCCAGTCATCGAAAGGATCGTTCGGCGGCGGGGCGTCCATCGGCGTAGGAGAGGTGTCCGGAGTCCAGATCTCGATCGCGTCGACCCGCTTGATGATCAGGTCTTTCCCGACGTCGGAAAAAACGACGTCGCTGGCGACCGATTGGATCGCGCCGAGCCGGAACGCATCCTTCGAGACCTGCTCGAGCAGCACGCCCTCATCCGTCACCACGGCCAGCAGTCCCGGTTGATCGGAGAGCGCGACGGCGCGGATCGGTACGCCGGAAGGGATCTCGTACTGGAACTGCACCGTCGGATGCCAGCGCCAGACGCTGACGGTCCGCGAACCGGCGACCGCGGCGTAGTCACCCTTCACCGAGGCGCCGCGCAATGAGATGCCGGTCTTGATCTGCCTGGGCGCCGAGCCGGGCTCACGCCGGTTCCACACGTTCAGCGTCTCGCCGCTCGTCGTGACCAGCAGCGAGCCATCCCTCGAGAATGCGATCGAGCGGACCGGTTCGGAATGTTTCAGAGCCGGCGCGCTCGTCCCGCCTTCCTGCAGCAGCACATAACGTCCCTTGCGCATCACGAACGCGACCGCATCGTCCGGCGCGACGGCGAGGTATTGCACGCGGTCTTCGAGATCCTCCATCTCGTCCTGCACGGCCAGCTGCGCGCCGGGGCGGCAGACCGTCCACGCCAGCACGTGCTCATTGCCGCCGGTGTACAGACCGCGAGGTCCGAACGCGACGACGTTGATCGCATCCGGACCGAGGGAGCATCTCGTCCGCGCTGCGACGTTCCAGAGCGCGTTGCCCGCCGCGAGCTGCGTACCGTCCGATGAGACCGCGAGGCCGGCGCCGAGAGTGGAACCGGTGCGCAACGTCTGCTTCAGCAGTCTGTAGTGCCCTTCCTCGTAGTCCTTGAGGAAGGTGCGATCGAGTTTGCCGCCGTTCTCCCGCGCCACCAGCGCCGCGAGGACGAGCCCTTCCGGAACCTTCCCCTGATCGATGTCTTTCCGCGCGGTTGCCAGATGTCCTTCACTCCAATGAGCGAGGTATTGCGCATACGCGGCCCCGGCGCGCGAGGACCAGCCGACGTGACTGGCGGCATCGCGATACTTCTTCGCTTCCGACAGCTTCGGTGGTCCGGCGCGCAGTCTCCGGATGTTGCCGAGCGGCGCGATGACGAAGAGATAGACGAGCAGCGCGAGGACGAGCAGCGCGGCGATCGCCATGTAGACACGCGGCATCCACGCCTTGACGACCTGCCTGCGGATTTTCTGCAGGAGAGGCTGATCGTCCGGCTCCCCTGTCCACCTCAATTCCTGAAAAGCGCTGAGATCGCGCCGGAATCCTTCGAGCGGCCCCGTGTAGTGGACGCGAACCGGAATGATGACCGGATTTTTCTCTCTCGTGCGCCCCGGCCGGTCGAACGCACGGCGCACCTCTTCCCTGACTTCTTCGCTCTCGACCGCCTTCTCGGACAACAGCACGATGAAGAGGTCGCAGTCGTCGACCATCTCCACCAGGCCCGACCGCCACTCGCCGCCGATCGTCAGAAGCCGGTCGCTTTTGACCCTGCCGAAGACGCGGGCGAGATCCTTCTGCAGCAACAACAGCAATCGCTCGCTATCGTCGTCGCCCCGTTTGTAGGAGACGAAAACTTTCATTAGGTATGGAAGGAGTTTACACGGGAATGCAAGGTCTGCGGCCGTAGATCGTTTCGTCACTTTCTACCCCCGACCTCTGGCCTGTCACGCCGGAGGTCGTGCGGGAGCCGGATGAGAGCCCGTCTACTTCTGTGACTTCCGAGGGAAGAGAGCGCCGCCGATACGGGCATCGATCGTTTGATTCACAGCGGTTGTGAAGTCAGACAAAGCCTCGACGGAAAAGTTCTTGCCGCAAGGACTCGCACTCGTCGCGGCTTCGTCCACGTCCGGGGGAATCTTCCATTTCGTTCGCCACTCGGCCTTCACCGGTCGACCTGCGGCGGCTTGCAAGCAATCCTGCAGCGCTCTGATCTCAGACGCAGCACGTTCATCCGCTTTGTTCAAATCTGGAAAAGCTTCGAAATTATGCAATTGAACCGCTGCGTTAAAACTCTGCTCGAGTTCGATCGCCTTCTCTCTCGACAGATCCGCTTGTAGCGGACTCAATCCATAGGTTTCCTCGCGGATCACCCAATCCTTCAAGTGTGTCGCCTCAGTGACCACAGACGCAAGTTGACCAAGTAGCACGTCGGCCTGCCTGCGTCGTGCCTCTTCACGGAACAATTTGAGTTGCTGATATGACGCGAAGAAATGGGCAGCAATCGCCAGGATCAAAGGAACAACAAGTGCCGTCAGGACGCTTATTAGCCAAGGCGGTCGAGACGGCGCCTGGAGCGGACGCCGCCGTGCCGCGCGAGCATCATGTGCGGCCAGTTCGGCCTTCGCCCTGCGTAGCGCGAGTTGACCGGTCGAATCATCATCTTCAGCTAGGAACTTGCTTAACGGTCCCTTTCGAATTTCTTCTCGAAGCTTCGGTCGCGAGGAAGATGTCGGTTCTTGATTCGAGAGGTCCGAACCGAAAAGAGTGGCGAGTCGCGCGATCTCCGCTGCGAGGATCGCCGCATCTTCGTCTGACAACTCAGCGCTTTGTAGTCTTGGTGTCATCGTCACAAACTCTCATGCCAGGAAAGATGACGTAAAACGTCACAGCCTTGTATTGGTTGCCTATGTATAGTGAGCGCCGATCTGTTCGTGCTTTTGGATCGGTATAGTCCATTTCACGTAGTAACACCGTGTTCTTGTCAAGATTTGGAGGGAGAGAAGCCTTGAGCTCACAAGCTCGTAAATATGCGAGGTCGCGGTTGGATACTTGATCGGAACTGTCATGACCCTTGCGGCATGCGGGATTGGCCTCGCCCCATTTGTGCGGGTGGTTTGGATTGCGATTATCGGCGCTGCCCTGGAGTGCGAACTGATAGTTCGCCGGAAGTTCGCGGGATAACCGTTCAATTCGCGCTGCGAAGTCTTTTGCTTGACTATGTGTCCAGTCATTATCCCCGAAGGCCGGCAGGTTTTCACACTGGAGTGCATCGGTCCGCACGTCCGAACATTGGCACCCGAGCATTTTCAAAAGCTCGCCAGACGGCTCCGGCGGAGGTACTGGCTCATGCTCAACAGGAGGCCTTTGGAGAAAAAGAAGTAGCAGAAGGAACGCCGTTCTCATTTCGTTTGCCGAATTTGAAGTATGGCACGACGGACCTCGTCGATCACCGACCACCGATTCCCCCGGTCTACTCCTTCCGTACGCTCCTCACCTTCGCCAGCGGCTCTGCGTCGTCTTCCGAACTGGTTGCGCCGGCTCACGCGCACATCTCGCGGCTGGAACATCACCCAGTAGCGCTTGCGCACTGGCATGCCAGACGATGCCGCTCGGGACGCCGCGAGTTGCCGCGAGGAACCTTGCGCGCGTTTGGAGCAACGTACACGCGTCGCGCGGCGGCGGCCGATCGACTTAGGGAAAGACGGAACTTCGCCCGGCGGCTACGGGATTCCTCGCCACGTTACAAGTCCGATCGGTTATAACGCAGGCCTGCTCACGCCGCAGCTCGCGGGTTGACGCAGTGATCGTTTGACACTCGCCTTGACGCACTACAAAAGACATGCGCTGATGACGTCTCCTAAAATGATCACCGCACGCCCTTCCCCTCCCCCGGAACCGCCTCCCCAGCCAAATGGCACGCTGCGAACTGCCCCCGGCTGATGCTCGATCAACGGCGGCACGACGTCCTTGCAGATCGGGACTGTGCGATGGGGCAGCGTGTGTGGAACACTAAGCCCGTCGGGGGATTGAGCGGCGTGGGGATGTCGCCCTTCAGGATGATCCGCGACTTCTTCACCTTCGGATCGGGGATCGGGACGGCGGAGAGCAGCGCCTTGGTGTACGCATGGAGCGGGTTGGCGTAGAGCGCGGCGCGCGGGGCGAGCTCCATCACCTTGCCGAGGTACGTCACGGCGACGCATGGATCGCGTGAGGCGCCGTATCGTTCATCGTCACCTCGCCCATTTGCGAGATCACGAACGTCGGTTGATTACGCGGACCAGAAGTCGACCGTCCATGAAATGGCGGGATGTCATTCAGAAGGCGAATGATGCGAAAGCCGGGTGACCCTCAGCGGCGAATAGGCACCGAGTACCAGCGCCGTCCATCATCCGTCGAAAGCAGGAACTCACCGCTGGCAAACGCGGCGTACGCGGTCTCTCCGTCGCGGCCATAAAACAGCCGGTCAGGAGCATAGGGCAGCGTGATCGACTCGAGCCAGGTGGCGCCTCCGTCTTCCGTATAGACCATCGTCGCTGCGCTGTCGGGTTTTTCGCGAAAAGCGACTCCGTGCTTCGCGTCCCGGAACACCGGGAGGTGCATGGCGCGGCCGAACGAGGAGCGCGTCCAGGTCTGTCCGAGATCGCGGCTCTCGTATGCGTTGATCATGATTGCCGGCGCGCAGATGCAACGCAGCACTCCGTCCGCCGACACCGACGTGGCCTGCATGCCGCCCGGCGTCCGGCGGTCGGCCGACTGGCCGCTGACCAGATCGTAGACCGCCACCCGCTGGCTCGGCAGGAACGTGATCACCTTGTCATCGCGGACGAATGATTGCGGCCGCACGCCGCGAATGCCGGTGAACCAATGGAACTTCATCCGGTAGCGAGCCAGTTGCGCCCACTCTGCGCTGCCCTCGGCGGCGGCATGGACGAAAACGTCGTCGCCTCGCAGAGTCGTGGCGATGATCTTCCCGCGCCACTCGCTCAGGTCGGTGACCGCGCCGAACGGCAGATTTCCTCGGATCGACCGCCAGGTCCTCCCACTGTCCGGCGAGATCCTGAGCACTCCGATCTCCCCACCGGCGATGATGTCACCGGCTTCGGTCACCAGGACGGCATCGATCGAGCTCCGCACGCCGACATCGAATCGTCGGAGCGTTTCACCATGTCTCGCGACATACACCACGCCGTTGACGCTGCCGTAAAAGAGCGCGCCATTCCTGAGCGCGCTCGGCGACGAGACGCCGTAGCTGCTCCAGGCCACCGACCGCATCGCCTCCGGCATCCACGCCGGCACCGTATCCGGAAGCCAGGTCAGAACCGGATTCGCCAATAGCGCGCCAGCTTGCGGCGCCAGCTCCTTCACGATCTCGGCCGTCTCCGGATGTTCGGCCGCCGTGTCGTGGGCGAGGTGCACCTTTCCCCTGCCAGGGGCGTCCGCCTGCACGATGACGCCGAGATCGGTCAACTGGTCCTTCCGGACCTCGAACAAGCCGAACTCGCGCTCGATCGTCACCGAGGCCCACGCCACTCCTCCGGCGGCTTCGAAATCGATCGTCGACAACTGCGCGATCCGATACCTTCCCGGCGGAAGCATCCGCACATAGACCACGCTGTGTGACGTTACGTCCTCGTTGGCCGGAATCGAAAAAGTCGCCTCCTTCTCGCCGGCCGCACCGGGCACGCGCGCGACGCTGAGCGACTGCCAGTTACGGATCAAGTCGCTCACCTGGGAAACGTTGGGCAGGACACGGACGATCACCGCGCCCTCGTTCTGCTGGCCCGATGCCGCGCCGCTGCCGAAAAGGAGAGTCACCGCCAGAAGGGTGGAAAGACGTCTCATTGCACTGATGATACGCGCGCTGAAACCGTCCGAGGCGTGGCTCGCTTGCTCACATCTGCGACTGGATACATCCGTTTGGGCCATTTCATGGGCGCCTATCTCAGCGTGGGTGCCGGCTTGCTGTTTGGTACCGCCCCGGACGGTGGCTATGTCTTTCGCCTCGTGCGGGGAACGTGTACGGGAGCACGACTATCGCCCTGACGTTCCTCGGCTGGTTCGCGATGCCGCCGGCCCCGTTGTTTCAACTCGTGCTGGTCGGCGATTTCCTGCCCTAGTGCTGTTCAATCGGGTTCAGCTCGCGGCGGCCATCGCCAGAAATCGCCGCAATGCACGGGTCGGCCCCATCGACTAACGAAACGAAACGCTTCCCGCTCGCACTATCTACATGAGGGAGCAGCTATGACTCGATGGACGTCTTCCGTAATCATCATGCTTCTGAGTGCGATCGTCGCCAACGCACAGGACGGCGCCGTTCCACCGGGGAGGGAGCCCATCCTCCCCGCTTCCATGACCAATAACGAGACGACGCCTACAAACTTCGGCGACCATTATCGCGAAGTGGCATGTCAATACGGCGCCGGATTGTCCGACCCGCAGTGGGTCACCGTGTTCGACTGCCGGACAACCGGTTGCTATCGCCGCGTCGAGGGAACGGTCAAGGGCTCCGGCATCTCGTTCAAAGACGATCCGCAGAACCATGACTCGAACGATCACAACACTAGCATCTACCCCGATTCGCTAGACCGCTTCATCCTTTCCACGGTCCCCGAGGAAAGTGACGATCCTCTGCTCTTCCGCCTAGAGTTGGAGCGAAAACACTTCCCTGAAAAGATGTGGCCCAGTCCGGGCAATCGAATCTCCGCGTTCGGCTACTGGATCTTCGATTGTGGCCATGACTACTACACGGAGATTCATCCGATCGTCGGCATCGCCGTCCATCGGCCAGCCGCCGTTTCGATCCCTGCCGGCCACCTGTTTCCCTATGTATCGGAAAGCGGTGCCGTCATCCGTTCGACCGTCGGCGAGAACGTCGTCGTACCAGGGATCGTCACCGATCTCTGGTTCAGCGCGGACTCAGGGGAGATCACGAGAAACTGCAGTTGGTCCGGCCTTCATCAACCGGCTCACGAGGGCCCCCTCGGCATCATCGAGCCAAAGTGCATCCGCGGACCGGCGCCCCTCGGTACGCGCTTCGAGTTCAACATCTACCTTCCGCCTGACCCGCAGATCCTGGCGAGACGAGCCGGGCTTGATCCTGCGGCGGTACCCCTCTATGCCGAAGTGCAGAGTCCCTTCGTCCTTGCCGGGGCCGGTCAGCCGGGACCGGACCCCACTATCACCGTGGTCCGCGAAGAGGACGTCACGTTCCTGAAGGTCTCGATCGATCTGGCGGGATATAGCGAGAAGGTATACACCCGCCGCATCGTGTCCGCCTGGATCTACGCCTCGCCCGACAACTGGGACGCGCGCCAATGGAGACTGCGGATGAACGCAATAAACGTATCCGACGACGGTGACGGCTGGTTCAACGATGGCGATTGGAGCTTCTGGCTCAACACCAACAATGGCTATCAGGAATGGTCGCGGATTTTCGACTGCGACGGTTGCGTCCACGACACCGAGAAGTTCAACCCCCCTTGGGAGACAGGGCCTGACAAGATCGACTTCGACCTTGTCCGAGCCATGGGAGAGGTCGACGCGTTTCATCGGCTCGGCCCCAATCACATCCTCTTCCCCGACGACAAGATCTCGTTCCGTCTCTCCGGCTACGAGTCCGACACGATTTGGGACGATGATACAGGCAGCGTCGATCTGAACTTCACCCCCGAGGTGGGCTCGCACTCCGCCTCGAGCCATTGCAGAGCAACCGGCATCCTCCACAACTGTTGCGACTACTCGCTCACGTTCGAACTAGAAGGAGGGGATCTGGTGCCCGCGCCCGTTCTGTCGCCGGCGGCAAAAGCGCTTTACGAGTCTTATCTGCGTCCATAGCGTCGAGTTCGGTAACTTTTATGCGCTGCTGATCTCCTCGTCGATCTGAGTTGCCGCGACACGCCCTTTTCGCGACACATCACGTTCGATCACGACGCGATTTCCAGTTCCTGAAAGAACGTGCAAAGCGCACTTCAGCAAAGCGGCGATCGCAGCGGTGAGTGGGGGCGTCCCGCGCTGCGATACATCTGCACTCAGTTTTGGTGTCGTCGTCTCGTATTTCAGTTGGTAGCCCTCCGGCCTGTCACGCCGGAGGTCGGGGGTTCTTACTCACAACTTGGAACCCGTCTTTGTTGCACTACACGAACGATGCGCGGTCAGTCGGGCCTTCTCTGAGCGTGACGACAAGAGCCGTGCGATCTCAACGCGGCCCCTGAGGCCGCAACGTGACGTGAGCGTGTATTGACTTCGGGCGAGAACCAGGCGGCCGTTTGGTCTTGTGTGACGTCAACGCGACGTACGACGGCAAGACTCCAGCAAGGGGATCGCGGAAGTGAGTCTGCAGCCGTAATCGTGCGCGTTCGCCGACGCCGTGAGCATCCGACACATGCTCACCGCCCTGCCTTCCCCTCCCCCGGCACCGCCTCCCCCGCGAAATGGCACGCCGCCAATTGTCCCGGCTGATGCTCGATCAGCGGCGGCACGACGTCCTTGCAGATCGGGAACTGGGCGATGGGGCAGCGCGTGTGGAACACGCAGCCGGTCGGGGGATTGAGCGGCGTGGGGATATCGCCTTTGAGGATGATGCGTGACTTCTTCACCTTCGGGTCGGGGATCGGCACGGCGGAGAGCAGCGCCTTCGTGTACGGATGCAGCGGGTTCGCGTAGAGCGCGGCGCGCGGGGCGAGCTCCATCACTTTGCCGAGGTACATCACGGCGACGCGGGTGGAGATGTGCTCGACGACGGAGAGGTCGTGGGCGATGAAGAGGTACGTGAGTCCCAGCTCGTCCTGCAGGTCCTGGAGGAGGTTGACCACCTGGGCCTGGACCGAGACGTCGAGCGCGGAGACCGGCTCGTCGAGCACGAGGAACTTCGGGTTCGTGGCCAGCGCGCGCGCGACGCCGATGCGCTGGCGCTGGCCGCCGGAGAACTCGTGCGGGTAGCGCTTGCGATACTCCGGCTGCAGTCCGACTTTCTCCAGCAGTTGCGCGACGCGCTGCTCGCGCTCCGTGCCGTTCGAGACGCCGTGGATGATCAGCGGCTCGGCGACGATCGAGCCGACCGTCATGCGCGGATTGAGCGACGCGTACGGATCCTGAAAGACGATCTGCATGTCGCGGCGCATGCGGCGCATGTCGCCGGAGTCGAGCTCGCGCACGCTCGTGCCGTCGAAGGAGATCGTCCCCGACGTCGGCTCGATGAGTCGCAGGATGCAGCGTCCCACCGTCGTCTTCCCCGATCCCGACTCGCCGACCAGTCCGAGCGTCTCGCCGCGCGCGACGTCGAACGTGATGCCGTCGACGGCTTTCACCTGTGCCACGACGCGCGCCAGGATGCCGCGCTTGACCGGGAAGTACTTGGTCAACTCGTTGACCGTCAGTAGCGCTGTCACATTCGCTCCGGGTCGGGCTGATCGCCATGCAGGTAACACCGCGCCGTGTGTCCCGCGCCGACGTTCATCAGCGCCGGCTCGTTGCCGAGGCAGATCTCCATCACGTCGGGGCAGCGCGGATTGAACTTGCAGCCCTGCGGCAGGTTGCCGATCGACGGCACCATGCCCTTGATCGTCGGCAGGCGCTTCGCGCCATCGGCTTTCGTCACGCTCGGCAGCGACGCGAGCAGGCCGCGCGTGTAGGGGTGGGCGGGGTTGGCGAAGAGATCGTCGACCGACGCTTCTTCGACCACGCGTCCCGTGTACATCACGATCACGCGCTCGCAGAACTCGGCGACGACGCCGAGGTCGTGCGTGATGAGCAGAATGGCCAGGCCGAGGCGCTGCTGCAGTGATGCGAGCAGCTCCATGATCTGCGCCTGGATCGTCACGTCGAGCGCGGTCGTCGGCTCGTCGGCGATCAGCAGCTCCGGATCGCACGACAACGCCATGGCGATCATCACGCGCTGGCGCATGCCGCCGGAGAGTTGATGCGGATAGTCGTCGAGGCGCTTGACCGGATCGGGAATGGAGACCAGCTCCAGCATCTCCCCCGCCTGCTTCCATGCCTCTTTCTTCGACACCTTGCGATGAATGCGGATCGCCTCGGCCACCTGCGCGCCGATCTTGAAGACCGGATTGAGCGACGTCATCGGCTCCTGGAAGACCATGGCGATGTCGTTGCCGCGGACGTTGCGCATCTCCTTTTCCGGGATGTCCGCGAGGTTCTTCCCCTTGAAGCGGATCTCGCCGCCGGTGATCCGTCCCGGCGTGGCGACGAGGCGCATGATCGACATCGCGGTCACGCTCTTGCCGCAGCCCGATTCGCCGACGAGGGCGAGCGCTTCGCCGCGATGGACATCGAAGGAGACGTTGTCGACGGCGTGGACGACGCCGTCTTCGGTGGGAAACGAGGTGCGGAGGTGCTTGACCTCGAGCAACGTCTCTGGCGCCTGGCCGACCTCGGTCACGGGCGGGGATGGTAGCAAGAACGGTGACAGGGTAGGGCTTCGACGACCGCGCGACTCTCCTTGGACATGAGGCGCATCGCGTTACCGCTCGCCGTCCTCCTTCTTCTGACCGCTCAGCTGCGGACCTCGCTGTACTACGAGGGCGTCCGCGCCGCGGTGGCGGGCGACTTCCAGAAGGCGAACGATTTCCTGTCGCGCGCCGTGCGGGACAACAGCCAGGAGGCGCCGAACTACTACGTTCATTACTGGCTCGGCGTCGTGCGGGAGAAGCTCGGCGACCGGGAAGGCGCGTTGCGGGAGTGGCGCATCTCGGTACGCCAGGGCGTCGCGGTGGAGAGGACCGACGTCACGGCGCGATTGCGGGCGCTCGAAGAGGGGCATCCGATCGCGACGATGCCGCGGTCCGAGCGTCCGCCGACGATGAGCCGGCCGCCTCAGCCGAGGACGTTCCCGCGAACGACGCTGCCGGCACCACCACCTCCTCTTCCACCGACGAACACCGCGACGAACACCACGACGATCGCGATGACCACGACGACGACCGACACCGTGGTCGCCATCGACACCTCGGCCCGGACTACGACGACGACTCCCCCCGCCACGGTCACCGCCACCGAAACCGTGCATACCGCCGGACCCGACAAGGCGGCGTTCGACGAGATCGATCGCCGCTTCAAGGAGCTGAGTCCCGGCCAGGTCGTCTTCACCGCGCCGGAGAAGATGCGCGTCGCCGACACGTACGAAGTGAGCCTGCGCATCGCGGCGAAAGGCCAGGACGCCGGCATCCTCGAAGGACTGCCGGAAGGCGTGACGTCGACGATCGGCCAGGAGCACATCACGCCGGTCATGGAGGCGCGCCTCAACGGTGGTGCCGGCGTCGACGTGCAGGCCCTCGGCAAGGACGAGCAATCGGTCGCCGGCGGCGGTTTCGCGGAGTGGCGGTGGAATGTCACGCCGAAGCGCACCGGCTCGCAACGCTTGACCGTGACGATCATCGCCCACCTCACCTACCCCAACGGCCGCGACATCCCGAAGACGCTCCGCACGCTGACGCAGAAGGTCGAGGTGAGCGCGAACGCCGGCGACTCGATCAAGACGTTCCTCGCCAGCTACTGGCAGTGGCTGACGACGACGCTGATCATCCCGATCGGACTGTTCCTCTACCGCCGCCGCGCGAATCGCGACACGGTCGCCGAGGCCTCGGGGACCGACAGCGCGAAGGCCGCGAAAAAGTAGAAGACGCCGAAGACGCCGCAGACGATGACCGCTTCCGCGATGTGATGGAACGGCAGGTGCGACGCGAGTCCACCGGCGATCGTCTCGACCGCGGCAGCGACGATGCCCGCTCCGATCGCCGAGGCCCAGAGCCGCAGCTGGAACGATGCGGGCAGCGCGACGAGTCCGATGCGGCGGGCCAGCTCGCGGCGCAGCAGGTGATACTCGACCCAGCCCGCGATGCCGGCGGTCGCGGTGAGCGCAATCGCGCCGAGGGAGACGAGACTGCCGCCGACCTGCGGCAGCAGAATGTGCGCGAAGAGCAGCAGGCGGATCAGGTACGGCCGCAGCGGAATGGCGAAGATCCAGCCGAGCGCCGCGGTGAGCGTCACGCGGACCATCGCGTAACGAAGCGGCGTTTTCGTGTCGCGCAGCGCGTAGAACGCGTTCGAGTAGAGACGCCCGAGGGTCACGGCGAGGAGGCCGAGTGTCGAGCCGATCAGGATGTACCAGACGAGCAGCGTGTCTTCCGCTTTGAACCGCCCGCCCTGGTAGAGCGCGGCGATGATCACGTTGCCGATGGCGAGAAACGCGACGACGGTCGGGATGACGAAGAAGGCGATCTGGCGCAGTCCGCGATCGAGACGCTTGCGCATCGCGACGGCGATCTCCTCGGTCGATCCTTTCAGGCCCGACATCTGCGGCAGCTCGGCGGCGGCGATCGACATCCCGAAAAGCGAGATCGGCAACATGTTGACGATCTGGGCGTACGACAGCGCCGACACGGCGGCGGTGCCGAGGAGCGTCGCCAGCAGGTTGTCGATGTAGCCGCTGATCTGCACGACACCTTTGCCGACGACGACCGGCGTGAAGTTGCGGATCACCTCGCGCACCGGTTCGAGCGTGGTGTCGATGGCGAATCTCAGATGCTTCGCGTATTTGAAGACCGCGGGAAGTTGAATGCCGAACTGCGCGAGGGCGCCGCCGACCATCCCCCACGCCGCGAGGACCACGAGCTCGCGGTCGCTGTAGCGGCCGCCGAAGTACGCCAGCACGACGATCATCACGGCGTTCATGAAGACGCCGGCGACGTAGGAGAGAAAGAATTTGCGGTGGCTGTTGAGGACGCCGAGGCACCAGGAGGAGAGGACGAGGATCCCGACGCCGAGCCACATGATGCGAACGACGGTGATGGTCAGCGCGCGGATCTCGCCTTTGTATCCCGGCGCGATGGCGATCAACAGCCACGGCGTGAGCAGCACGCCGACGAGCACGCAGACCGCCATCAGCACGGTCAGCAGCGACGCGACGATGCCGGCCACGCGCCCCGCGGTCTCTTCGTCTTCATGCGCCAGGAGGCGCGAGTAGACCGGGATGAACGACGCGGAGAGCACGCCTTCGCCGAAGAGATTCTGCAGGACGTTCGGGATGCGGATCGCGGCGCGGTAGATGCCGGCCGCGTCGGAGTTGCCCAGAAAATGGGCAAAGACTTTCTCGCGGACGAAGCCGGAGATGCGCGTCAGGAAGATGCCGGCGGCGACGAGAACGGCGAAGCCACCGCGATGCTTGTCGTCATTCATAATGGAGCGCGGCAACGATTACGTTTTGAACGACATCCGTCAACAGCCTGTTCGCATTGCAGGCGCGGGGCCATCGGGTCTCGCCGCGGCGATCGTGCTCGCGCGCGCGGGACGCGACGTCGAAGTGCACGAGGCGAAGCGCGACGTCGGCGTCCGCTTCATCGGCGACCTGCAGGTGATCGAGGGCGCATCGGAGCGCGAGCCGGTGCCGCAGTTCCTCGAGCGCATCGGCATCGAGCGCAACTTCTACTTCCGCCCCGCCGACTGGGCGACGTTCTACGACCATCACAATCGCCCGCGGATCATCCGCAGCGGCGAGCCGTACGGCTACTTCATCCGCCGCGGCGCCGAGGATGGGACGCTCGATCGCGGACTGCTGGCGCAGGCGCGCGATGCCGGCGCCCGCATCATCTTCAATAGTCGTCTCGCCGAAGCGGACATCGTGGCCACCGGTCCGTCGACGCCCGACGGGCTGGCGAAAGAGATGACGTGGAAGACGGCTGATCCGGAGCGGGTCGACGTCTACTTCAACCATCACCTCTCCCCCGGCGGCTATTCGTATCTTTTCATCCTCGACGGCATCGCCACGTTCGGCTGCGCGATCGTCGCCGACTTCAAGAAGATCGACGACTACTTCGATCATTCGTTCGAGGCCGCGCAGCAGCTGCATCGCTTCGAGGTCCCGGCCGAGCGGCGCACCGGCTACTCGTACATGAACTTCCATCTGAAGCAGCAGGCCACGTCGAACGGCTCACGCTTCGTCGGCGAGGCGGCCGGCTTTCAGGATTACCTCTTCGGACTCGGCATCCGTTACGCGCTGACCAGCGGCTGGCTCGCCGCGCGCAGCATCCTCGAGCAGCGCGACTTCGACGATCTCTGGCGCGCGGAGCTGGGCGTGAAGCAGGAGACGAGTCTCGTCAACCGCTTCCTGTACGAGAGCGGCGGCAACTTCGGCCTGTCGATGTTCGTCCGCCGCGCGGCGGCCGCGCGCGACTTCCGGCGCTACCTCAGCTCGTGGCATCAGCAGACGTGGTGGAAGCGTCTTCTCTCCCCCATCGTCCGCCGGGTGTGGCAGCATCGCGGACGATGCCAGCACAAACCGGGCGCACACTGGTGCCGGTCGCGGGACACGGAGATGAAGGTGCCGCCGCTGGGACCGGTGCAGTGATGACAATCGACGAGGCCTACGCGGAATGCCGCGCCATCGCGCACAAGCACGGTGCGAATTTCTCGGTCGGGTTTCGGTTCCTGCCGCGAGCGAAGCGGCGGGCGGTTTATGCGGCGTATGCGTTTTGTCGTGTGGCGGATGACATCTCCGACGATCCCGGTACGAACGTGTCGGAGCGTCTCGACGCATGGCAACGCGAGCTCGATGCCTGCTACGAAAACCATCCCATCCACCCCATCACCATTGCGCTCGCCGATGCCTTGCAGCGCTTCGACATCCCGAAGAGCGCATTCATCGACCTCATCGACGGCTGCCGTCAGGACATGGTGAAGTCGCGTTACGAGACGTTCGAGGAGCTGCTGCACTACTGCGATCTCGTCGCCACGTCGATCTCGAACATCTCGCTCTCGATCTTCGGCTATCGCACCGAGCGCGCCCGCGAGTACGGCCGCAATCTCGCCACCGCGCTGCAGCTGACCAACGTCACGCGCGACGTCGGGGACGACCTCTCGCGCGATCGCATCTACCTTCCGCGCGAAGAGCTCCGCCGCTTCGGCGTGACGGAAGAGGAAGTGATCGCGCGGACGGAGAACGACCGGATGCGCAGCCTCATCGAGTTTCAGATCGAGCGCGCCGAGCGCTACTTCCACGAGGCCGAGCCGCTCCTCGCAGAGCTCGCGTTCGACGCGCGCTTCGGCGTGCTGCTCATGGGCGGCATTTACGCAACCGTGCTCTCCAAACTGCGCAAGGACCCGCTCGTCGTCATCCGCAAACGCCTCTCGCTGACGAAGTTGCAGAAGGTGATGGTGGTCGGCACACGGATGCTCCGGCCGCATTTCGTGTAACCGGCCGTGACGCGCGATCGTCTACGAGCCGTGAACGTAATGAAGGCGCTGCTGATCGCGCTGGCACTTCCAGCGCTGGCACAAAACGCTCCGCAGAGCGTGCGCGTGGTGGTGCCAGTGGTCGGCTCGGTGATCGGCGCAAACGAAGTGCACTGGCGCACCGCGCTCGAGCTGATCAACGACGGCCGCACCGAGGTCACGGTCGCGGTGACGCTGATGACCGCGCCCGATCAGCCGGCGATGCTCACCACGATCGGCCCCGGCGAGCACATGGCGTTCACCGACGTCGTCGCCGAGGCGTTCGGCATGGATGCCGTGCTCTCCCCGCTCGTCATCGAAACGCTCGGAAGGCGCTCGGTCACGGTGCACGCCAGCGCGTACGGCGTGCGCGACGACAAAGTCTTCAAGCCCGAACCGATCGCGGTGAACTACGGATCGACGTGGTACCCGATCCGCGTCCTGCAGGGCCTCTCCTTCAGCGACACCTTTCGCACGAACGTCGGCCTGGTGAACCTCGGCGAGAAGACGACGACCTTCGTCATCGCCGCGCAGCGCCTCCCCGGCCGCAACCTCGCCATCGCCCGCGTGCCGATGCCGCCGATGTCGATGTGGCACGTCCCGATCCAGCAGCTCTTCCCGATGATCACCAAAGGCGACGACTTCTCGCTGGTGGTCGAGACCCGCGACCCGGAGACGTACGTGTACGCCTCGGTCGTCGAGAACGAGACGAACAGCGCCACCTTCGTCCAGCCGCAGATCCAATGAGGGTCAGGTCTGGAAACTTAACTTAACGCTCCGCCGCCCGCACGTTAAGTTAAGTTTCCAGACCTGACCCTCATTTCCCTTATCCTTGCTTTCCATGTCTGACGAGCCCGAATACCTGATCTGTCTGCAGTGCGAGACTCCGACCTATCAGTTCGAGTATCACAACGGAAAGCTGGCGCAGGCGGTGTGCAACACGTGCGGCGCCGACGACGTTTCGGACTTCGTGACTGAATCAGAGCTCGAGGAGCAGTAAGAGACGGATGAAGACACCAGTCGTCATTGGCATCGCCGGCGGCACCGGCTCGGGAAAAACCACGGTCGCGAAGGCGATCTACGACAAGGTCGGCAGCGACCGCATCGAGTGGATCTCCCACGATTCCTACTACCGCAACTTCGACGGCCTCTCGCCCGAAGATCGCCACCAGATCAACTTCGATCACCCCGACTCGCTGGAGACGGAGTTGCTCGTCCGTCACCTCGACGTGCTGTCGAAAGGCTCGTCGGTCGACGTCCCGCTCTACGACTTCACCACGCACTCGCGCAAGTCGGAGACGGTGCGCGTCGAGCCGCGCAAGGTGCTGATCGTCGAAGGCATCCTCATCCTCGCCGAGCCCGAGCTCCGCCGCCGCCTCGGCATCAAGCTCTTCGTCGACACCCCGGCCGACCTCCGCTTCATGCGCCGCCTCATGCGCGACATCCGCTCGCGCGGCCGCAGCCTGGAGTCGGTGGTCGAGCAGTACATGACGACCGTGCGCCCCATGCACGAGGAGTTCGTCGAGCCGTCGAAGCGCTACGCCGACCTGATCATCCCCGAGGGCGGCGAGAACCAGGTGGCGTTGGACGCGATCATTTCGCGGGTCGAGCATCTGCTGAGCGCGTAGGTCGGGCCGGCCTCACGGCGCCCCCACCACCACGAACGGCGCCCAATACATCGGATGCACGGTCTTCGGATCGCGCATCAATTTCATTTGGGCGTGTCGCAAGGCGACGGCCGGCGACTCGCCGCGGATCAGGTGGCGGTGGAAGTCGACCATCAGCGTTTGCGTGGCGGCCGATTCGGCTTTCCAGAGGCTGACCACCGACGTCGGACAGCCGGCGGCGAAGAGTGCCCACGACATGCCGATCACTCCCTCCCCCGGCGTCACCCGTCCGCGTCCGGTGTCGCAGGCGGAAAGGACGGTCACGCGCGCGTGCAGCCGCATGGCGAGAATCTCGCGCGCTTCGAGGAGGCCGTCGTCCGCCTGCCCGGTGCTGCCGAGGAGGAGCGCGGAGTACATCGGGGCCGTGTCGTCGAGCAGGCCGTGCGTGGCGATGTGGACGACGTCGAACGCGGTCGCCTCGTGCTTGACGACCGTCTCGGTCGCGGCGTTGCCGATGTAGACACGGCTCGTGTTTCGTCCATAGAGCGACGCGATCTGCCGCACCTCCGCTTCGGCCTCGGGGATCTCATCGAGCGAGCCGCCCGGAGCAAAGGTCCGGAACCGGCTCTTTACAGCCGCGCCGACGAACGGGTTGGCCAGTGCGAACAAACTCGGTGAGCGGCCGGTCGTGCGTTCCCTGGTCCGTTCCAGCGCCAGCCGCAAGGCGTTCACCGATGGCGCATAGAACACCGCCGCGCGCTCGGCGAGGAAACGCCCGTCGCGCGATCGCAGAGCGTGAAACGGAATCTGCCAGAGGACGTCGTCGGGGATGATGCCGATCAACCGCGCGCCGCCGATCGTCGACTCGAGCGGCTTGATCAGCAGATCGTAGAACGCACGTGATTTCGCCTTCGTGCGAAGGCCCTGACTCTCGACCTCTCCCCGCAGCTCGCCGGCCTGGCGGCGAAGGGCCTCCCGGCCGGCGGGGATGATGGTGGCGGAGACGCGCCCTTCAGCAGTGATCGCGAAGGCCACGGTCCGCTCGTCCAGCACCGAATAGGCGATGACGACGACGCCGGGAATCGACGGCAGTGACGTCTTCATCCCTTTGTTCGCGTTGGTGACGAACCAGCGGCGCGACGGATCGGCCGCGTAGCGACCGGCCTCGAACTCCTCCATTTCCAGCCGCGCCTGCGCGAGCGCCGCCTCTTCGCCCGCCGTGTCCCTTCGCTCCGCGCGCGCCTTCCACAAGAGACGGTTCGCCTCGTTGATGCGGCCGTTGAGCGCGGACAGCGAAGCACGTTCCGCGGGAGAGAGCGCGCTCGCGGCGTCCTGCTCCGAGTGCGCAATCGTCTCCAGCAGCACCTGTCCTTTCATCCGTTCGTATTCCGCGAATGCGGCGTCGGTATCGCCGCAGTCGACCAGGACGTTGATCAGCGCCACCGAGGCCCAGTTCGCGCTCGCGGCAAACAGCGACTGCTGCCGCGCGTCGGGACCGATTTCGGCGCGCAGACGACTATGCCCGTCGATGATCTCCCGCAGAATCCGTTCCGCCTCGGCATGACGGCCGAGCGCCCGAAGAGCCTCGGCCTCGGCGCCGGTCCGTCCGCGCACCGTCGCCGAAACCTCGAGCGCTTCACGATATCGACGCTCACCGACCAGGACATGAGCCAGCAGCGCCTGGTGGTGTTCGGCGTCCTCCGGTGTGCGATGCGGATCGGCCGCGGCGCTGGCCAGACTCTCCTCGGCCGTGGAGAAGTCTCCCCGTGCGAACGCCACGTTCGCCTGCGAAAGATAGAGAGTGGCGAGCTGGTGGTCCGCGTCGCCTCGCTGCCGGGCCAGTTGAATCGCCTCGTCGATGAGAGGCCTGGCCTCGTCATGACGACCCTGCGCCCTGAGCAGCATCGCGAAGTCGTCGAGGGTCGAGATCAACACCGCGATGTAGCCGTTCGCGCGGGCGAGTTGCAGAGCGGCGCGATAGTGAGGCTCCGCCAGAGCGGCGTCCGACTTCAGCGCGTAGGTCCCCGCGAGGTTCAGCTCCGCCGAAAGCTGCGCCGCCACGTTGCCCGATTCGGCGGCGAGACGCTGGGCCATGAGGCTGTAGACCAGCGCGTCGCGGAACATCGTTCTGGCGTCGCAGTTGCGGGCCGCCTGCGTCGCCAGCAGGGCGATGCGCGCCGGCTCCGAGGCATAGTCGCCCAGCTCGAGCGCGCGCTCGATCAGGGGCAAGACCGTCCTGTCGGCGTGATCGACTTCGACGAGCGCCCGTACGAGCCGGTTCGTCGCCTCGAGGATGACATCGGGATCGTGCGTCCGCTCGGCGACGGCCAGACTGGCCTCGGCCAGCCGGCGGCTCTGATCGAAGTCGCGGTCTTCGCTCCGCCGCGCCACGATGCTCTCCAAGCCGAGCGTGACTGCTTCCAGCCGATCGTCGAGAAGCTCGCCGTTCAGGTCTCGCATGATGTCGAGTAAGGCCTTCGCTTCGGGAAAGCGACTTTGATCGAGGCAGGTCACGACGAGCCGTCCGAGCGCCATCCCGAGGGCTCGCGTTTGCAGCGACGGATTTCCGTCGAGTAGCGCGCGGCGCTCAGCCGGCGGCGCCTCCGCGATGCGTGCGGCGAGATCGGCGGCCTGATCGCGCCGCGCCGAAATCCTCCAGCTGCCTTGCTGACGAATGAGCGTGAGGCGCTTCCGTTCGTCGACGAGGTCTTCGCGCGCGCCGGGAGCGGCGCTCCAGCGCGACAGCGTGACGACCGCGTCGACCGTGGCGTTGTCGCCGCTTTTTTCCACTGTGGAGACGCGGAGCGAATGCATCCGCATGCATTGCACCGCGAGCTCGCGACGAATTCTGCGGCCCTCGGCCGCGCGTGCGTCGGCGGTCAGGAACTCGAGCGCCGCATCCGCTGATCCTCCCGCGTACGCCGCGTAAAAACCGGCCACCGCGCGCTCCGCATCAGCATCCGCGTGAGCCACGCGAGCCAGCGCGACGGCCAGGAGCGAAGCCACAGCGAGATGGCGTCGAATGGACATGAGGACTATCCGGGTGGCCAGGTGCGGATCGAGCGCAGCAGTGCATCAGCGAGCGCCTGATCCTTCGTTCGATGCTCCAGCAGTTCGTGTTCGGCGTCGTCGCGCAGACCGTGGCGCGCGAAGAGGATCGCCTGAAGGAGATGGTCGTCGGGAAAGCGCTTGCGGGCATCGGCGATCTCGGCGGACGCCGCGTCGTCGAGCACATGGAAGCGGACCGGCGGATGCGGCGGCGCCGGATGGACGACGCTCCCCTTGTCGGTGACGACTTCGAGCTGCCACGCGTAGTCGCGACCGCGCTTCAAGGGCGATGCAGGTTGCCACGTTGGTTTCGAAAGCGGCTCGCTCTCGACGATCTGACCATCCTGCTCCGCGAGCAGGACGACGTATCGCGCGGCCGGTTCCGCGCGCCACGTGAATCGCGGCCGCGTCGACTCGACGACGATGCCGGCGGGCGCGAGGTGCGCATCATCGGCCGCGATCTCGCCGCGGAAATGAGCGGCGGGAGGTTGCAGCGCCGCGAGCATCGCGGGCATCGCCAGGCGTCCGCTCGACGTCACGTCGCGGACCAGTCGATCCCATTCCGCATTGCCGTACGAAGGTGCGGGCGGTGGTGCGGTAGCCGTGACGGGAGGGATTGTTGCCACGCGAGGATGCTTCGTCACCTGCTGCTGTCTCCCGACGAACAAGCCGAGGATCGCCACGGCGGCCAATGACGCGGCGAGCGCGTACGGCAACCACGTCTTTCGCGGAGTGGCGCCCGCTCCCCACGCCGCCAGCTCCTCGACGTCGGCGCGGCAACGCTCGCACGCATCGAGATGCAACCGCGCCGTTTCGAGCTCGTCGCCGCGCAGCGCGCCATCGCAATACGCCATCTGCTGATCGGGATCGAGATGCCGGAAATCCTCCCCCTCGATCTGCAGCCGGATCTCGTCTGCCATCCGGCGAAGTCGTTCCCGCTCGTGCTGCGTCACATCCGGTCTCATCGTGTTGAGGACGGCCAATCGCCCGTCATATTCAAACGTTTCATTTCCACCTCGACATCCGCCGCGCCAGTCGCGAGCGCGCGGAGCTGCGGAGGTTGATCACCTGCTGCCGTCCGATCTTAAGCCTCGCGGCGATCGTGAGGTCGTCGAGCGGCAGGCGTTCCCACAAGGCGGCGAGCTCCTGTTCCGTGATTCCAATCGCCTCGGCGACGGCGTCGGGGCCGGCGATGTCGAGCAGCGGGAAGAGTGCGACGGCATTCGCTCCGTTCGAGTCGCGAAGATTGAGCAGCAGCGCCGCGCGCTGGTTTTCCGGAAGCGCGCGGATCTCGGACCAGAGCTCCCCGAGGTACTGCCGCCGCTCGAGGTCATCGTGCTGATCGCGCGTCACGTCGGGCAGAAGGTCGGCGCTCTGCATGACGGTGTCGCGCAGTTGCCACAACTCGGCGATGGTGTCGACCAGCGTGTCGAACTGCACCGGACCGCCGATCCGTTTCAGGATTGCGGCGACGGCATCGCCCGGATGTCCGCGGTCCTCCATCGCGCCGGTCGATGAGGAACGGGTGAGCGACGTCGATGTCATCGCGTCAGTCCGCCCCTTCCACGCCGCCAGTCCGCACGCGGGGCCTGCCGGTGTCTCCCAGAGCGCAAAGCGGCGGTCGCGCGTCAGCAGGTAGCGGAGGTTTTTCTTCAGCCGGTATCGCTCCGGGTGGCGCTGCCGGCGCAGATCGTGGAGCGCGTGATAGCTCATCGTGGCGACGTAGTCCTCGAGCGCGGCGATGGCGTGCTCCTCGAAGAGAGCTGTGGCCCTCAGCTTGAGCACAACGCGGAGGGCGACGATCGAGGTGAGCTCCTCGAGGTCTTCCGGCCGCAGCACCGGCTCGTTTCTGCGGAAGCGGGCGATCATCGAGTCGATGAGCGGCTTCACGAAGGCGGTGATGACGGCGTCGAGCGCCGCCTCCCGCGCCGTCTCATCCTCGGCATCGATGAGCGGCCCCAGAAGCGGGTCGTTGAGCTCCCGCAAACGCGCGCGGGTCGGTGGATTCATCGTTGCTCAGACAGTACCGCGAGAATGCACTTCGTCGTACGGGGCCGTGAGCATGACGATCACGTCGTCCTCTCCGATGTATGACTCGCGGACGCTCTCCTGATTCCCGGTGGCGAATTGATCGCGATGCGTCGCGAAGAACGCGAGGAACGCGCTCGTACATGCGGTCAGAATCCGCAGCTCGCGCTCGGTCACGGGGTGGGGTATGTGCTCCGCGTCGAGGGCCATGAAATCCGGATACGCCTTCGCACCCGCGACCTTCCATCGATGTTGCGAGATCTCTTCGAGCATCTCCGCCGGGACATCCTTCTTCGGGCTGAAGGAGAGCGACAGAAGAGAGATCTCGTGTGCCGGATGCTCGTCCTCGCTTGCAGGCCCGCGCGGCAGGGCGTCGAAGGCCTCGTAGTCGGCGAATGATCGGAAGAGCAGGAGGCCGCTACTCTCGCCCGCAGCGCCGATGATGGAGAGACAGGCTGCGTCGACGCCGAGTGCCGGGATGTCCACCCGGATGACCTGGGTTTCATCGACCTGTTTCCACGGCGCGGCGCGGAAGAACGTGCCGGCGACGCTGAAGAGGCGCGCCACGACGTCCGGCTGAATCGTCCCATCGCCGAGGTAGGTGGCGTGCGCCCCGGTGGCCATGGCTTTGGTCAGCTCGTCGAACGCGGCATCGAGCTCCGGCACCGGTCCGACGACGACCGAGACGCCGCCTCCGGCCACGTCACGCACTTCCGCCGCGAGCCGTTCCTCCGGCACGCGAATGCGCGCCGGCCTTCGCGGTGATCCCTCGGCCGGCTGCGTCATCGTCTCCTGCAGCGACATGCCGAACGGAATCGGGTTGCGGGGATCGATCAGCCGGATCGCCACGATGACTCCGCGCGGCAACTCGATCCAGAGGTCGACCTCATGGTAGAGCAGCACCCCCTCTTCCAGGACCGGATTCGGGAATGCATAGCGCCTTCCGATCCACTCGCAATCAGCACGACGGGGACGAAACGGGAGGGGCGATGGCATGCGCCGCACTATCGCCGCCGATGCCGTTCCGCGTCAACGATCCGCGGCGGTATCCTCGGTGGATGCAGACGAACCGGCGGCGCGCGTTCGAGGTCCTGGTCCGCGACCCAAAGCCATGGCAATCCGGAGAGATTCGCAAGCACTTCGGGTCCGCGGATCCGGATTGGCGCCTTACAGCAGTCTTCGCGATGGGCTATGTCAAGGGATTTGAACGCGAGATCGCGGAGACGGTGCGTGCGGCGGATGGCGCGCTCCTGCTCGAAGCAGTGATTGCGGCGGGGAACATGAGCGTTTCGCGTGCCGCGAGCCACATTCGCACGCTCGCCACGTCGCGTGAAGAGGACCTCGATCTTCGCCTGGCTGCGATCGAAGCACTTCCCCACGTCGACCCGGATTGCTTCGACATGCTCGATGACCTGACACGCTCTCAGAATCCTGAGATCGTCGAGGCCGCCGAGTACGCGCTCGAAGAGCTCGGAATCTTCGACGACACCGGAGACGACGAGCTCGAGGAAGAGGACGACTGACGCTCATTGCTCCGGAGTTGCGTGCGCGCGCGACGTCCGCCCGCGACGCAGATCGCGTTTGAGACAGCCGACATGCGCCGTCAGCGTCGACACTTCCTCGTCGCGCGAGAGCGCGCGTGCGATGTCGTACGTCTGCAGCGCGGCGGCGACGACGCGCGCTTTCCGCGACTCGATCGTGAACTTCAACGCTGCAGTGAGTGCCGCGAGCTGATCGGCGATGGGGCGGAATGCATCGATGAATTGCAGCGTCTCGCGCGCTTCATCCATGTCGAACTTGCGCACCAGGCGCAGTTCCTCGATCTCCGCCACCGCGGCGATGATCGAGACGATGAACTCACGCGGCACCGTGCGGTGCGCGCGGATGCGATTGCGTGTCGACGCATGCGGTAGCTCCAGCCGCGGGATCAGTGCGGACAGCGCCTCGACTGCCGCGCGGACCTGGTCTGCGAGCCGGTCCATCTCCGTAATGGTCGGCGTTTCGGGAAGGGTGAATGGGATCACTTCTGCCATGACGAGCCTCCTGCATCTATGAGACTCCTGGTGGCGAGACGTCAGCTGTTTCCAGATCGTAACAATGGTCTGAACTCGTTCCCCCGCGTTCATTTCACGCGACTTACGCTCGCGGGACGGTGATACGCGGGTCTGGCGCGCAGACCGGCGGTGTCTCCTCACCTGAGCTGCTGCAGCAGAAATCCGACGATCTCGCTCTCGTTCCTGACCTGCTCGCTCACCGGCTCGCCGCCAGAGTGTCCGCCGGAGACGTGATAGCGGAGCAGCACCGGATTCTTCGAGCCGGTCGAGGCCTGCATCAGCGCCGTCATCTTGCGCGCATGGAGCGGCGCGACGCGCGTGTCGGCGTCGCCGGTGACGAAGAGGATCGCCGGGTATTTCGTCCCCTTCACCACGTGCTGATATGGCGAGTAGGCGTAGATCCATTGGAACGCGAGGGAATCGTGCGCCGACCCGTACTCCGACCCCCAGAAGCGGCCGACGAGAAACTGGTCGTAGCGCAGCATGTCGACGAGCGGATAGCCGCACATCACCGCCTTGTACAGCTCCGGATGCTGCGTCGCCGCGGCCATGACGAGCAGTCCACCGTTGCTCGTGCCGCCGATGCCGAGGTGTTGCGGCGACGTGTAGCCGCGATCGATCAGCAGGCGCGACGCGGCCTCGAAGTCGTCGAACACGTTCTGCTTCTTCTCCATCATCCCGGCGCGGTGCCACTCCTCGCCGAACTCGCCGCCGCCGCGCAGCGCGACCAGCGCGTAGACCGCACCGTTCTCCGCCAGCGTCACGGCGCGCGCCGAAAAGCCGGGAAGCTGGCTCACGTTGAAGCCGCCGTAGCCGGTGAGGTACGCCGGGTTGGCGCCGTTGCGCTGCAGGCCCTTTTTGTAGAAGAGGAACATCGGCACGTGCGTGCCGTCCTTCGAAACGGCGAACGTCTGCTCGACCGTGAAGTCGTCCGGATTCACCGGCGCACTCACCTGGAAGAGGACATTGCGCGAACGGGTCTCGACCTCGTATTCGTAGATCGCCGGCGGCAGCGCGAAGGAGCTGAAACGATAGAACGCCAGCGGCGAGTGCCACGCGCCGACGATGTCGTCGAGCTTGCCGGCGACGTCGAATTTGATCTCTTCGCCGCGCCTGCCATTGAGGTCGTACGCGACGACACGCGGCTGCACGTTCTCGAGGTAGCGGACGAAGATCTGCCCGCCGGCGGTGGTGATGCCCTGGATCGCGGCAGTGCGATTCTCGGGAATGATCTCGCGCCAGTTCGCGCGTTCCGGCGACGCGATCGGCGCGATCATCACGCGATGGTTCGGCGCGTTCCAGTTCGTCTGCAGGACCAGTGAGTCGCCGGCGAAATCGGCAACGGTGCGCGCTTCGAGCTCGTCGACGACCGCGTGGAACGGCGCGTCGTTCGTCGCGTCCTTGATGAAGATGTCGTTCCGCTTGCCGGCCGAGCCGTACGACACGTGGGCGAGCAGATAGCGCGCGTCGTCCGAGGCCGTGAGTCCGATGATCTTGTCCGGCGTGTAGCCGTCGCCGAACAGCTTCGTCTCGCTGCCGCCTGCCAGCGCCCTGCGGAAGACGCGCGGGCCCTCGGCGGTGTAGCGCGAGAAGTAGACCTGGTCGCCGATGACGGCGATGCCGGAGTAGCGCGCGAGGGGGAGCTCGCCGAGGTCGCGCTTGCCGTCGACGTCGTAGAAATGGATGCGGACCTCGTCCGCCCCACCCTCCCGTACGTAGAACGCGAGGATTTTTCCGTCGGGAGAGACATCCGAGATGCCGACGTTGTTGACGTGCTTCGGATCGTTCGCCGGAGCGGCGACGAGCACCGAATCGGTGCCGTTCTCCCGGATGTAGATCGAGAACTTCTCCTCGCCCACCCGCCGGCGGGTGAAGAAGTAGCGGTTGTTGCGGAAGGTCGGAAGGCCGCTCTCGTCGACGGCGAGGAGCTGGTCGAGCCGTTTGGCCAGGGCGTCGCGGCCCGGGAGCTGGGACAGGGCGGCGTCGGTCCAGGCGTTCTGACTGTCGATCCAGGCGCGTGTTTCCGGGCTGTTCTGATCCTCGAGCCAGCGATACCGGTCGGTGAGCGTAACCCCATGCAGCGTCTCGGTTACCGGGCGCGGCGCGGTGACGGGCGCGGGCCTGGAGACGGAACAGGCGACGAGAACGGCGGAAAGGAGCAGCAGGAGCGGCTTTCTCGGCATGGAGCGCGATTGTAAGCGGAAGTCAACTGGAATCAGTGACTTGCCACATTTTCGCAACAGGCGGAATGGAGTAGACGCCGCGACCGGTTGAAGAGCTTGTCTTTTGCAATAGGTAGGTCCTAGAATTTTTAGCGATCTGAAGCAGAAGGGGGGGAGATCGGGGTCATGCCTCTCGTTCACGTCAAAGAAGACGAGACGTTCGAGAATGCGCTGCGCAGATTCAAGCGCAAATGTGAGAAGTCGGGGATCCTCTCCGAATTGAAGAAGCGGCAGCACTACGAAAAGCCCAGCACGAAGCGGAAGCGGAAAGCCATTGCCGCCCGCAAGAAGGTGCTGCGGAAGCTCGCGGAAGAGCGCCGCACCGGCTACTGAGTTCTCGACCACGTTCTAAAAAAGAGGACTCGCTTCGGCGAGTCCTTTTTTGTTTAGCTCAGAACAATGATCCATAGCGAAATCGAGTTCGACCGCGTCCTGACACTCATCGCCATGGAGGCGAAGAGCGCGCCGGGCAAAGAAGCGATCGCGCGGCGCCGCCCGCTCCTCACGCTCGATGAATGCGAGCGCGCGCAGGCGGAGCTCGCGGAGATGGTCCGCTTCTATCACGGCGAAGGACTCCTCCCGATCGCCGGACTGACCGACGTCCGTCCCCTGTTCGATCGCGAGACGGTGCTCGAGCTCGACGAGTCGTGGCAGATCGTCCGCGCCGCGCGGGCGACGCAGTCGATGCGCGAGACGTTCCTGCGCAGCGACACCTTCCCTCACCTCACGAAGATCGCGGACCGCATCCCCGACCTCGGCGAGATGCTGTCGAAGTCCTCGAAGTACTTCACCCGCGACGGCAAGCTGCGCGAAGAAGCCTCCGCGGAGCTGCGCGCCATCCGTCAGCGCGTGCAGCAGAAGCGCGGCGCGATCCAGCGCGTGCTCAATGACGTGATGAACCGCAGCGTCGATGCGATCCAGGAACCGCTGATCGTGATGCGCGGCGATCGCTTCTGCATCCCGGTGCGCGCCGATCATCGCAACGCGGTCCCCGGCATCCTGCACGAGCGCTCCGGCTCCGGCGCGTCGTTCTTCATCGAGCCGCTGCAGGCGGTGGAGCTGAACAACGATCTCGCCGACCTGCTGATCCAGGAGCGCGAGGAGATCGCGCGCATCACGCGTTACGTGTCGCAGCTGTTGTTCGACGAGCAGGCGGAGATCATCACCGCGGTCGACACCGGCGGCGAGTTCGACGCGCTGCAGGCATGCGCGATCTTCAGCAGCCAGATCAACGCATCGCGTCCGCTCTTCAGCACGAACAACGAGCTGCACATCCTGAGCGGGCGTCATCCGCTGCTCGACGAGCGTCTCGCCGACGCGCGCGCCGAGGCCTTCGGCGAAGAGCCGTCGGACCGCAAAGTCATCCCCATGACGATCGAGCTGGGGAAAGAACAATGTGCGCTCGTGGTCAGCGGCCCGAACGCCGGCGGCAAGACCGTCGCGCTGAAGACCGCGGGACTGCTCGTGGCGATGGGGATGAGCGGCCTCCCCGTCCCCGCCGCCGACGGCACGACGCTGCCGATCGTCGACACGATCCATGTGCTCATCGGCGACGACCAGAGCGTCCTCGAACATCTGTCGACGTTCTCCGCGTATCTCGTCCGCTTGAAGAAGGTCCTCACGCGCGCGACGAACCGCTCGCTCGTGCTGCTCGACGAGCTCGGCTCGGGCACCGATCCGGAAGAAGGCGCGGCACTCGCGGCCGCCGTGGTCGAGCATCTGTTGAATATCGGCTCGCTGCTCGTCGTCACCATGCACCTCTCATCGCTGAAGAGTTTTGCGGTCAACGACAAACGGATCGTGAATGCGTCGATGGAGTTCGACGTCGCCACGGGACAGCCGACGTACCGCATGGTCACCGGCATCCCCGGCCGCAGCCGCGCGATCGACATCGCGCAGATGATCGGCCTCCCCGCCCCCGTGATCGCCGCCGCGCGCGAGCGCCTCGGCGATCGCTACGGCGAGACCGACACGCTGCTCGCGACGTTGCAGAAGCGGATGTCGGAAGTGCTTGCGCAGCAGGACGAGATAGCGCGGCTCCGCACGTCGGTCGAAGAGGAGCGCCGCACGATGGCGGAGAAGACCGAACAGCTGGAGCGCGAGCGCGCGCGCCTCGGGACGTCGTATCGCGATGAGCTGGAGCGCCTGCGCGACGACGTCACGCGGCAGCTTGCGAACGAGATCAAGAACCTGCGCGAGCTCGATCGCAACGCGCGCGCCTCGGTCGATGCGAAGCAGATCGTGCAGAGCGTGACGAAGCCGGTCGATCGCGCGATGGAGTTCATCCCCGCCGAGCAGCGCGAGATCCGCGTCGGCGACAAGGCGGAGCACCGCAAGTTCAAGGTGACGGGGAAGATCGTCTCCGTCGACGGCAACAAAGCGGTCCTCGATGTGAACGGGCGGAAGATGACCGTCGACACGCGCGATCTCGCCCCCGTGGCAACCCAGCAACCGGCAACCGGCAACCGCGCGCGCAGCGCGCAAACCAAGTCCGCGGACATCACGCCCGAAATCGCCGCGGAGCTCAACCTCATTGGTCAACGTGTTGACGATGCGCTCGAGGAATCGGACAAGTTCCTCGATCGCGCGCTGCTCGAAGGGAAGCAGGCCGTGCGCATCATCCACGGCTTCGGCACCGGCGTGTTGCGCAAGGCGGTGCGCGAACATCTGCGCAAGCATCCGGCGGTGAAGTCGTGGCGGCCGGGCGGCGAGAATGAAGGAGGCGACGGGGCGACCGTTGCCGTGCTCGAGGGCTGATGGCGCTAGTCGACCTCAACGACATGGTGATCTCCCAGGTCCGCAGCGCCGCGGACATCGTGGAGTTCGTCTCGCAGGTCACGCCGCTCAAGCTCGCCGGAAAAAGCTACAAAGGTCTCTGCCCGTTTCATCGCGAGAAGACGCCTTCCTTTCACGTCGATCGCGACAAGGGACTCTTCTACTGCTTCGGTTGCGGCGCCGGCGGCGACGTCTTCAAGTTCCTCTCGCTGACGGAGCGCTTCACCTTCCCCGAGGCGGTGGAGCACGTCGCCGGACGCGTCGGGATCGAGCTGCCGCGGCGGAGGAGGTCGCAGCGCGACACCGACAAAGACGATCTGATGGAGGTGCTCGACGACGCGTCGGAAGCATTCCATCAGGCACTTGGCTGGGGCGACAACCCGGCGAAGCGCTACCTTGACGATCGAGGCGTGCCAAACGACATCGTCAAGAAGTACGGCTTCGGCTATGCGCCCGACTCGTGGGATTACATCCTGCGGCGCCTCGGGCAGAAGCATGGCGACGCGAAGCTCTTCAAGGCGGGACTCCTCTCCGAGCGCCGAGAAAAGGGCGGCTACTACGACCGCTTCCGCAACCGGCTGATGATCCCGATCCACAGCGAGACCGGCGCGCTCGTCGGCTTCGGCGGACGCTCGCTCGACGGCAGCGAGCCGAAGTATCTCAACTCGCCCGAGTCCGAGGTCTTCAACAAATCGCGGCTGCTCTACAACCTCCATCGATCGAAGGACGCGATGCGGCGCATCGATCGCGCAATCCTCGTCGAAGGTTACTTCGACGCCATCGCCATCGATCACGCCGGAGTGCCGGGCGTCGTCGCGTCGATGGGGACGTCGCTCACCGCGGGACAGGCATCGCTGATGCGGCGCTTCACGCGCAAGTGCGTCATCGCATACGACGGCGACTCCGCGGGACGCGCCGCCGTGCTGCGCGCCGCGCCCGTGCTCCTCGGTGCGGGACTCGACGTGCTCGCGCTCGATCTTCTGGGCGCGAAGGATCCGGACGAGATCGTGCAGAAGCGCGGTGTCGACGGCTTCCTCGAGGTCCTCGGCAACGCGAACGACATCTTCACCTTCGGCTTGCGCGAGTGGGCGTCCGATGCCGGAACGCTGACCGGCCGCGAGAAGTCGGAGCGCGTCGAGTTGTTCATGCCGCTCCTGTCGGCCGTCCCCGACCCGGTCGTGCGCAACGACGCCGCGCAGCGGATCGCCGACGCGTTCCGGCTGGAGTTCGAGAGCGTCTGGTCGCGCGTGCGAGGGAAAGCGCAGTCGCCGATGGCGCGCGAGCGGCAGGTCAGCGCGCCGCAGGCGAGCGGCGAAAAATTCGTGTTACAGGCGGCGGTTCAGGGGAAGCTCGCACCGGAGGTGCTGGGGCGTCTTCGGGAGGAGCTTTTCGAAGACGCGGCGTGCAAAACGCTCTTTTCTATCATGAAAAGCGACCTGCTGGCTGGTGAACCTATTGATTTCGCCGAGATCACGACCCATCTTAAGGGCGAGGTAGAGCTAACCCTCCTGTCGGAGCTGCTGCTGAGCGAGGAGATCGACGATCCAACGCTCCAACGTATCGACGAAAACCTGCGTCCCATGGAACGCGGCTACCTCAATCGGCGCCGAATTCAGATCCAAAGAGACATCGTGGAAGCGGAGAAAACGGGGGACATGGAACGCCTGCGCGAGCTCGATCGCGAGAAGACGGAGCTGTCCCGTATGTTGAGTACGCTGAAATAATTATCGTCATCAAAAGATTACGCCAGTGTCCTCTGCGGACACCGTTCGAACCGTCGTAACCCGTGGGGCGAAACACACGCTGCCCGGTGAGGAGCGCATCAATGACTACCCGCCTGCGGACTTCGAATCTCGAACAGGAATCCAACTTTGAAGAAGGGGTCGGCGACTTGAGTGTCGAAGAGAAATACGTCGAAGTCAAGCAGCTCATCGCACTAGGTAAAGAAAAAGGGTTCCTCCTCTACGACGAGATCTACGAAGTCCTTCCGGAAGAGATCACCTCCCTCCCGGAAGAGCTGGACGAGATCTATCTGCGCTTCAACGACCTCGGCATCGACATCGTCGAAGATGCCGAGAAACAGCTTCCTTCGCAGACCGGCAAAGGGATCATCACCATTGACGGCACGATCGAAGAGAAGGAAATGGATCAGCGCGAGGAGGTCCAGCAGGACATCATCGCCGCCTCCTCCGGCATCGTCGACAAAACCAACGACCCCGTTCGCATGTACCTGCGCGAGATGGGAACGGTCAAGCTCCTCGACCGTCAGGGTGAAGTCGACATCGCCAAGCGCATCGAGAAGGGCGAGCGCAAGGTCTACAAGGCGCTCTCCGCGAACCGCATCATCCTCGAGGAGATCCTCAAGATTTACGAGAGTGCCAAGAAGGACACGCGCGTCATCAAGGAGATGATCGATCTGGCCATGCCGGATGACGACGTCATCGCCAGCGCGGTGGATGAAAACGGCGAGGCGAAACTGCCGGCCGCCGCGATCAACAAGATCAACGAGATCATGGTGATCTTCGAGCGCATCGCCAAGCTCGATAAGAAGATCAAAGACACCAAGACCAAGGCCGCTGATCCGAAGAAGCTGACGCAGAAGGCGCTGGCCACGACGCTCAAGAACATCGAGAAGCTCGAGACCAACCTCGCCGACGAGATGCATCAGATCGACTTCACGCCGCAGACGCGCAATCGGATGATCAACAAGCTGAAGGACATCGACAACGAGCTCTCCCAGGTCGCATCGATGATCCGCAAGGACGATCAGTCGCTCAAGCGCGAGAAGGACAAGACGCGCCGTGACTTCTATCGCCGCCGCCTGCAGAAGTACCAGGAGAAACTCGGCGAGCTCGAGACCTTCTACGGTACGGCGCACGACGAGCTGAAGAAGACGATCCGCGAGATCCGCCAGGGTGAAGAAGAAGCCGATCAGGCCAAGCAGGAACTGATCGTGGCCAACCTCCGCCTCGTCGTCTCCATCGCCAAGAAGTACACGAACCGCGGACTGCAGTTCCTCGACCTGATCCAGGAAGGGAACATCGGTCTGATGAAGGCGGTCGAGAAGTTCGAGTACCGCCGCGGCTACAAGTTCTCCACGTACGCCACGTGGTGGATCCGCCAGGCCATCACCCGCGCCATCGCCGATCAGGCCCGCACCATTCGCATCCCGGTGCACATGATCGAGACGATCAACAAACTGACGCGCACGTCGCGCGCACTGGTGCAGGAGCTCGGCCGCGAGCCGCAGGCCGAGGAGATCGCCAAGCGGATGGATATGCCGGTGGCGAAGGTGCGCAAGATCATGAAGATCGCGCAGGAGCCGATCTCCCTCGAGACGCCGATCGGAGAAGAGGAAGATTCGCATCTCGGGGATTTCATCGAGGATCGCGGCGTGATCTCGCCGATCGATCACGTGATCGTCGCCAACCTGAAGGAGCAGACGCAGAAGGTTCTCCGCACGCTCACCCCGCGCGAAGAGCAGGTTCTGAAGATGCGCTTCGGCGTGGGCGACGGCGCCGAGCACACGCTCGAGGAAGTGGGACGCTCGTTCAACGTCACGCGCGAGCGGATTCGCCAGATCGAGTCGAAGGCGCTTCGCAAGCTGCGCCATCCGTCGCGCTCCAAGAAGCTCCGTCCGTTCCTCGATGCGACGTTCTAAATTGCAAATGTCTATTCGAAAGGCGGCCCTCGTGGCCGCCTTTTTCATTTGTGTGGGACAGGCACTCCTGCCTGTCCGTGCGCAGGCAGGAGTGCCTGCGCCACATCACCTCGTGCTCGAAGCGAACCCCGCCCTCCCCTTCCCTTTCCTCGGGCGCTTCGGAACGATCGAGATCCACGTCTATCCCCACGGCATTCGCGGCGAGACGATCTGGCTGAACGGTTTCATCCGCAACGACGCGAAAGAGATTACGGTCGAGAATCCGCTCGGGCGGATGTACACGGAGGTTCCGGTGACGAGCGTCGGCTCGGTCGTCCGCAGGATCGCCGGCGCGATGCCGGGCTCATTTCAGTTCTCCAGCCCGCCGCCGGTGCTGGGTCCCGTTCCGGGCACCGTGCACGGCATCGCCGCGAATCGCTACCGCATCGTGTACGGACCGGAAGCGTGGATCGATCTCTGGACGACCAGTGCGCTCGGCGAGGCGCCGCAGCTGCGTGCGATCGCGCTGCAGATCGTGAACGGGATCTCGCCGATGACCGCGCAGGCCGCCGCCACGATCCCCGGAATGCCGATCTACGTCGAGCTGAACTTCAGCCACTTCCGCAAGCTGCCGCTGATGAAGGTCAAGACGTTGACGACCGATGCGGCCGGTGAAGACGAAGCGCTGAAAGTCGGCCGCATCTTCATGCACGCCCCACTGCTGGACTCGCTCTGGAAGTAATGTTGAGTTATTTGCATTTACTCAGGCGTGGGAAAAATACGCACAGCGACCACAGCCGCGGTCGCACTGATCGGCATCTCGATCATCGCCGAGCACCTTTGGAGTGCGGCAGCCATGCTGCCGCCCTCGGCACTCCCGAAGACCGCCTCGATGTGGCCCGTCAGCTCGGCGACCGCTGATCTCGCCATCCCCGTCACCGGCGTCGACCGCGCCGCGCTCCGCGATTCGTTCTCCGCCAAACGCAAGGGCCACATTCACGCCGCGATCGACATCCTCGCCCCGCGCGGCACGCCCGTCCTCTCCGCGGCGGACGGTATCGTCACGAAGCTTCGCGTGAGCGGCGCCGGCGGACTCACCGCCTACGTCAACGACGCCCTCGGCACCGAGTACTACTACGCGCATCTCGACCACTACGCGGCCTGGCTGCACGAAGGAATGCCGGTGCGCCGCGGCGACGTCATCGCGTACGTCGGCACCACCGGTAACGCGCCGGCGCAGACGCCGCATCTGCATTTCGCCATCGAGCAGAACGGCGCGGCGATCGATCCCTACCCCATCCTGCTGGCGCGCGGCCGCACGATCCGGTGATCACGCCGCTGCCGGCATCTGCAGCTTGTCCAGCTGCGCCAGCAGCTCTCCCGAATCGGCGTAGCGCGCCTTCGCATCCTTCTCCAGGCAGCGCATCACGATCGCGTTCAGCTCGCGGCCGATGTCGGCGCGCCATTCGATCGGCGGCTTCGCTTTCTCGGTGATGTGCGCGGTGAGCACGCCGGTGAGCGACGACGATTCGAACGGACGCCGTCCGGTCAGCGTCTCGTAGATCATCACGCCCATCGAGTAGACGTCGCTGCGCGGATCGAGCTGCTTGCCCTGCACCTGCTCGGGACTCATGTAGTGCGGCGTGCCGACGATCAGTCCCGCCTGCGTCATCCCCTCTTTCGCTTCCGCCATGCGCGCGATGCCGAAGTCCATCAGTTTCACTTCGCCCTTGTGGTCGATGAGGACGTTCTGCGGCTTGATGTCGCGGTGGATGATCCCCTGCTCGTGCGCGGCCTGCAGCCCGCGGCTGATCTGGCGCGCGAGGCCGACGGCGAGACGCGGCACCATCTGCCGGTTCTCCGCCTCGTCGAGCAGCTCGTTGAGCGTGTAGCCGCGGACGTACTCCATGGAGATGAAGTAGACGCCGTCCGCTTCGCCGTAGTCGTACGTGCGGAGGACGTTGCGATGCGTGATCTTGCGCGCCAGGCGGATCTCGCGCTTGAAGCGCTCGAGGTCCTCGGGAGAGCGCTGCATGACGTCACCCGGCAGCGTCTTGATGGCGACGGTCTCGTCGAGCTGCGCGTCGGTCGCGCGATAGACGACCCCCATGCCGCCGCGCCCGAGGATCTGTTCGATGCGATAGCGGTTGGCGAAGAGCGAGCCCATGGAGAGATCGGCGGTCGCCAGTCCGCCCGGAGCGGTTGCGCCGGGGGCTGTGCCGTCCATCCTCATCGTGGCCATCGACGCGGTCTCGGAGCCGAGCGAGCGCATCACGCCCGTGGCCATTCCGACCAGCGGCACCGCCGCGACCGGAAGCGGCTGCGGGATCCACTTCAACCGCACTTCCTCGCGCGTCGACGTGGAGAGGATCTCGCCTCCCGCCGCCTGCGCGGTCTCGTACGACAGGTATGCGTAGCCGGCCGGCGAGTGCCACGCGAAGAGCGACGCGAGCAGCGGCGCGTTGCCGACGATCGCCACGCCACTCTCCGCCTTCAGCTCGACCGAGCCGGTGACGAACTGTCCGGTGGCGATGCCGACGCCGATCGTGATCTCCGTCGAGATGTCGGCGTTCGACGCCACTTCCTCGTTGATCGCGCGCGCGGCGCGGATGGCGTGAATGACGCCGCGATCACCGGGGAAGACGCTCACCAGTCGATGACCGACGATCTCGCGGACGTATCCATCCTGCCGCGCGACCTCGGCTTCCTGAACTTTCATGATGCGCGTGACGGTGGCGATGACGTTCGACGCGTCGTCCGCGCCTGCCGCGGGCGGCAGTCCGCGCAGGTCTGTGACCAGCACCGTTCCTTCTTCGACTTTCGGCGGCTCGATGCTCTTCACCGCTTCGCGCTCATCCGACTTCGCCGCCATCTGCTCATACAACTCTTCGAGCTCCGACTTGTCGCGCAGCGATGTGATCATCTTGGCGAACGATCGCCCGAGGATGCCGACTTCGTCGCTGCGATCCATCGCCGGATGGACGTTGAGATCGCCCGCAGTGACCGCCTGCGCGATGCCCGCGAGCTCTTCGATCGGACGGGTGAGCCGTCGCGCAACGGCCCACGACGCCAGGAACGCCAGCAGCAGCGCGCCGCCGCCGCCCGCGAGCAGCGCCTTCTGGATCTCGCGGAAAGGCGCGAGCTCGCGATCGAGCGAGCGGAGGAAGACCGCAGCGCCGACTGGGACATTGGCCGACATCAGCGGCTCGCCGACCATCACGTACGAGCTCTTTTCGATCGTCGCGTTCGAGGGCGAAATGGCCTTGCCGGTGCGGAGGATCTGGTTCACGCCGTCCATCTGCTGCATGCCGACGCTCGGTGCGTTCGACGAGCGCGCGGAGGCCGCGCCTGCTGCCTTCGGCACGAACGCGACGCCGGCATTGGTGGATTCGGCGATCTTGTTGGCGAAGGCGTCGTCGATGGCGTAGGCGCTGAGCAGATAGCCGATGCGGACATGATTCGGACCCGCGCCGACCGGCGCGACGGCAGCGTGATAAAGCCTGTTGCCGAAAACGAAGGCACCAGTGGCGGTATTCGGATTCGCATCATCGACCGCCTTTTTCACCAGCGGCGACTGCTCGTACATGTCATCGCCGCGCACCTGCGTCACCGCCGGCTGGTCCGTACCGGCGACGAGACGGCCCTGATCGTCGAGGAACATCAGAAGATCGCTGCCGAGCGACTCGCGGCGCTGCGTCAGCTGATCGATGATGCTGACGAGATCGGCGGCCGGGGCCGCGGAGCTGACCGGCGCGCCGGGTACAGGCACGGGAGCGGCTTGCGGCCCGAGCGATTTCTGAATGTACGCGACGAAGTTCGAGTCGCCGGCGATGAGCTGCGCGGCCAGCGCGAGACGGCCGAGGCGCTGGCGCTCGAAATCCTCGAAGAGCTTCGCCGCGCTGGAGATCGACTTGTTGACCGTCGTCCGCGCGATCGCGTTCGCGCGCTGAATCGTGATCCCCACCGCAATGGCCACGACGATCGCGATCAGCGACGCGGTGACAAGAAAGAGTTTCCAGACCAGCGGGAAACGGGCGCGCTCGACGGTGGTCACTTTCCGTCGCGGCGAAGTATCGATGTCGTTTGACGTGACGGTGTCGAGCGTTTTCGCTGTCAACTCAGTAATCCCTCGGCGGTGCGTAAGGTTTGTTCTCTTTGTTGAGGTGCGTCGTGGCGCGATAGCCGCTGCTGTCGAGCGTGATGGCGGCGTTGGCGAGTCCGGATGCGGGGACGTCGAGCTTCGACTGCGTCATCCCGCCCTGCTCGTTCCAGGCGACGAGCGTGTAGCTCCCCGGCGCGACGTCGGTCAGCGCGAAATTGCCGGCGGCGTCGGTGAATCCGAAGTACGGCGACGACATCACATGAATGACGGACGACATCGTCGGGTGGACGTTGCAGTAGACGTTGACCACGCCCGGCGTCTTGAAGGTGAACGTCTTTCCGGCGCCGCGGCGATAGAGGCCGAGGTCGAAGTTGTTCGGCGAGGAAAGGGAGAAGAGATTGTGCGAGATCGGATCGTCATTCGGAAACTGCACGGTCGATCCGACCGGGACGACGAGCACATGCGGAAGTAAGGTTTTCCCGCGCGTCGACATCATCAGGTTCACTGCCTTGCGCGGTGCGGTTTTCGCCGCGGGCTCGAGCCAGACGAGGGTTTCGTTGACGACGGGATGCTGTCCGCGCTTGGTTACGAAACTGACGCGGCCGGCCACGTTCGCGGCGCTGAGCTCGATTGCCGGAAGGCTCGCCACACACACCAAAACGGCCAGAAGTCGTTTCATTGCAATCAGCTCCGGGAACCGTGAAGTCTAGCACAAGGACTTGTGCAGCCGGCACGGCGATTGAAGTCTAAAAAGATGTTGAATTTGGTATTGCGATTTCAAACGGAAAACGTATCATCTAAACATGCACGAAACGACGAGGGGCGGCGGGCGATGCAATAAACGCCGTGTCTCCGCGTTTTCGGAGTATACGTTTCAGATGCAGCAACTGGCTGCCTCGTTTCATTGAACATACTGATAAAGATCCCGCTCCTCCCTTTCACCACGGGGCGAGAAGGAGCGGTCGATCCGGTCCGCAACGCCGGCGGGGTGAGTCATGACCATGGCGTGACGCTTGTTGCGGGACCACCGGAAATTCATGGGGGAGGAGGTATAAACGTTCGCATGCATTGTTCCAATAAAACTCAGGGGGCTACGACTTCGTAGCAACCCACCCCGGAAGGGCGCTCGCGAGAGCGCCCTTTTTAGTTTTATGGGGATTCAGTCGAGCCGCGGAATCATCACGCGCCCGCTCTCCACTTCGATCGGCACCTGCGGACTTCCCGGGAGCAGGATGGCCCGCAATCTCGCCCTCAGCAGTTCCGCCGAATCCACCTCCGAGTCGATCAACTGAAGGATGGCGTCGACGTCCGCCGCGCGGATGCGTCGCGGCTTGCGATCGAGGCAGGCATTGGTGCGGCAGCGCGGGGTGCAGTACTTGCGAGTGGAGCGCGTCAGCGGGAACTTCGTCCCGCAATACGTACAGATTCCCATCTCACGTCCCTCCCGTCACCGGACGAGAATAGGACCGTTGCCGCCGATCGTCAAGTAGTTGACTGTTGGTGCCCCGGGCCGGACTCGAACCGGCACGCCTCTCGCGAAGCGGGGGATTTTAAGTCCCATGCGTCTACCAATTCCGCCACCGGGGCCGCGGGGATGATAACGGCTCTCAATGTCGATATCATTCGCCGTCGGCTAACCCGCCTGGAGGCTTCACCATGACCACCGCTACCGAAATCGTCACCGGCGCACCGCTCACTGTCCTCTCCGAAGAGGAGCAGATGTTTCAGCAGAGCGTGCGCGAGTTCGCCATCGAGCGCATCCGCCCCCTCGTGTATCAGATGGATCACGACGCGAAGATGGACCGCGATCTGATCAGCAGTTTCTTCGAGCTCGGCATCATGGGCATCGAGACGCCGGAGCAGTACGGCGGCGCCGGTTCCAGCTTCTTCAACGCCGTCCTCGTGGTCGAAGAGCTCTCCCACGTCGACGCCTCGTGCGGCGTGCTGGTCGACGTGCAGAACACGCTCGTCAACAACGCCATCATCCGCTGGGGCAACGAAGACCAGAAGTCGAAGTACCTCACCATGCTGGCCAAGGACACGGTCGGCGCGTACGCGCTCTCCGAGGCCGGCTCCGGCTCCGACGCGTTCGCGCTTGCGCTGCGCGCCGAGAACAAGGGCGACTCGTGGGTGCTCAACGGGCAGAAGCTCTGGATCACCAACGCCGCCGAGGCCGGATTCTTCATCGTCTTCGCCAACGCCAATCCCGACGCCGGCTACAAGGGCATCACCGCGTTCCTCATCGAGCGCGACTTCCCCGGCTTCCGCGTCGGCAAGAAGGAAGACAAGACCGGCATCCGCGCCTCCTCCACCTGCGAGCTGATCCTCGAGGATTGCCGCGTGCCGAATGAGAACGTCCTCGGCGAAGTGGGCAAGGGCTACAAGATCGCCATCGAGACGCTGAACGAAGGACGCATCGGCATCGGCGCGCAGATGCTCGGCGTCGCGCGCGGCGCGCTGGAGCATGCCATCGCCTACTCCAAGGAGCGCAAGCAGTTCGGCGAGCCGATCTCCAGCTTCCAGGGGATCCAGTTCCAGATCGCGCAGGCGGCCACGGAGCTCGAGGCCGCGCGCCTCCTCGTCTACAACGCGGCGCGCCTCAAGGACGCCGGCCGGCCGTTCCTCCGCGAGGCGGCGATGGCCAAGCTCTTCTCGTCGCAGATCGCCGAGAAGGTGACGTCGATCTCCGTCGAGATCTTCGGTGGCAACGGCTACACCCGCGAATATCCGGTGGAGAAGTTCTGGCGCGATTCGAAGATCGGGAAGATCTACGAAGGGACGAGCAACATGCAGCTCGCCACGATCGCCAAGACCATCCTCACTGATCGGCTCTGAGCGTGACCGACCTCTTCACCATCCGTCCCGGCGTCGGCGTCGGCGAGCTCCGTTTCGGCGCGACACGCGACGAAGTGCGAGCGCTCGCCGGCGAGCCGCAGGAGATCGTCCCGAGCGAGGAAGACGCGGGGAGCGAGCTCTGGGTCTACGACGACGCCGCGATCGCCCTCGGGTTCGCGATCGAGGAGAACCACCGCTTCGTCTCGTGCGAGAGCTACAGCATGAAGGCGACGTTCAACGGCGAGGCGCTGGTCGGCCTCGATCGCGAAGCGGCGGAGGCGGCGCTGGAGCGCGCCGGCGCGGATGAAGGCATCTTCATGGCCGAGGATGACGAGGAAGGGAGCGGCCAAATCGCCGTCCCGCGTCTCGGGCTGAGCCTCTGGTTCGGCGAAAATGTCGTCGAGTCGGTCGGCTGGGGCGTGCTCTTCGACGACGACGACAACGTGCTCTGGCCTACGACGTAGCGGCGCGCTGCCGTTTCGCGAGCCGCTGGAGAAAGTCGGCGGCCAGTCCGCCGCTCGTCTTCTTCAGCGTCATGAAGTAGACCGCGAGCGCCACCGCGCCGCCGATCCAGGCGAGCGTTCCGTACTGCGTGCCGTACGCGAACGGCCACATCATGAACATCAGCGCGCCGATGACGCCGGCGACGAGCATCGCCACGCGCTGCGCCTTCGGCGCGTCGATGTCGCGGTCGCAGCGCAGCGTGACGGTCGCTTCGTTTGCTTCGGAGACTGCCCAGGAGATTGTGCACTCCACCGCGCCCGCGGTGGCGATGCCGCGACGCAGAGGCAGCGTGAACTCACGCGCGTTCTCGCGCGACTCGCGCATCGCCCCGCCGTAGAGATCGACCAGTTCCGCGATGGCCGCTTCGATTCCCTCGGCCGGGACGTGATCTTCAGTGAACTCGATCATTCAGACTCCTGAGCCACTCCCGCCGCAGCGCGTTGTCGGGCTCGATGACGTGCAATTCGATGTCGACGCTGCCGTCGGCGCGCGGCGTCAGCGTGCAGCGATCGACCACTCCGGCGCGCGCGAAGACGACTTCGATCTCCCTCTCCCCCGCCGCGTGGATCGCGCGCGTCGCGTCGCTCGTGTGCCGCGTGCGGGTGCCGTTGATCGCGATCAATTCGTCGCCCGGCAGCAGTCCAGCCGACATCGCCGCGCCGCCGCGCGTCACCGTGTCGATCATCAACGCGCCTTCGCTCACTTTCACCTTCGCTCCCAAGGACGCGCCGCGCGGACGGGAGACGAATGCAACACCGGCCGCATTGAACAATTCCGCGTACGGCAGCGGTTCGAGCCCGTCGACGTAGCGCGCGAAGAAGTCGGGAAGTCCGACGATCCGCTCGAGCGCCTCCTCCTCCACGCCGCGTCCGGTCTGACCGTATTCGCGCCAGAGCGCCTGCATCACCTCGTCGAGCGAACGGCCGCTCCTGCGAAGCTCGAGGTCGAGGAGCGCCGCGACGATCTCCCCCTTGTTGTAGAACGAGATCCAGGCATTCGCGCGATCGTGCATCGCGTCGTGCAGCCAGCCGTCGAAGCTCGCCTGGGCGAGCGAGAGGACGTTCCGCCCGGGCGAGTTTTCGAGGAGCTCGATCTCGTGCTGCAGATGCTCGAGGTACTGCTTTTCCGACCAGATCCCGCAGCGGACGAGCGTGAGGTCGCCGAAGTACGACGTGATCCCTTCCATCGCCCAGAGCAGCTTCGTCGGCGTCTCGCGCGAGTAGTCGTACGGCACGAACGCGGCGGGGACGATCCGCTTCACGTTCCAGAGATGAAAGAACTCGTGCGAGGTGATCGACAGAAAGTGATCGGTCCCCTCGACCGAGCGCTTCACGATGATCGAGCAGGAGTCCTCATGTTCCACGCCATGCCACCGGTCGCCGGCGTGATACAGGAATCGGTAGTCGCGCAGCGGCAGTCCGCCGAAGAGCGCCGCCTGCTCGCGCACGATCTTGCCGACCGGCGCGATGAACTGCTCGGTGTTGCGCCCGTTGCGAAAGACGAGATGAATCGTCGCCCCTGACTCGTCGAACGAGTGCACCGTCATCGCCGGCGACGCGATGATCGGCGAGTCGATCAGATGGTCGTAATCGCGCGCGACCAATCCAGGCAATTGCGATTCGATCGGCCACGTCGTCGCAATCTCCAGCGTGCATCGCTCGCCGCGCAGCGCATCGGCGCACATGAACAGGTTCGACCCATTGACGTACGCCTCATCCTCGGCGAGAAACGACGACCCGGCGTCGAGCACCCCCGCGTAGTAGCGGTACGAGACCTCGACCTCCTCCCCCCGCCGCGCCCCCACCCGCCACTCCGACTTGCCGACCTTGCGCAGATTCGCGCTCCACTCCCGCACATTCGCCGCGAAGTTCATGATCAGGTACCGCCCCGGCCTCCACGCCGGCAGCCAGAGCAGCGGATCGTCGTCCGGTGCGATGAAGCGGATGGAGATATCGAAGAGGCGCTCGTTGGGGTTGCGCCAGGAGAGGGTGTAGTGAGGCATTCGCGGGAATGATATCGAGCATTCAGGCGAAGACTTCCACGGGAAGGTTCACTTAAAGAATCACCGATGCATTAACCACGCTTGTCCCGCTCTTCACGCTCCTCACGGACGATCTCCGCTGGTGATTGCCGCGCGATCACCGGCGTCAGCTTCTCCAACCTGCGCACCATCTGCGCCATCGTCGGCTTCTCCGCGATATGGCGGATCTCGCGCAGCAGATACTCCGAGAGCGACATCCCGGCGCGCGCCGCTCTCGATTTCAGCTTGCGATGGAGCGCATCAGGCACATTGCGGAGCTGGATCGTCTTGGTCATGCGAGAAGGATATTCGCATGTGCAGGAAGCATCTGTCGCGGCTCTGCGATACTGTGATTTCGTGGAGGATGTCCAACTTGTCGAGCGCGAGAGAGATTTCGAACGCCGAAAGCGCCTGCAGAGCGAAGTGATCGCGTCGATCCGCGGTTTCCGGGCGACCGATCGCCTCACCCGCGAAGAGATCCATGACCGCAAGACGGTTGATCGGCGCTCCCCTCAATCCCGCGCGCTGATGTTGTACTTCTGAATCTTCGCCTTCAGCGTGTTCCTCGCCAGTCCCAGCCTTCTCGCCGCCTCCCGAATCCGCCCTCCCGACGTCTCCAGCGCGCGCACGATCAGCTGCTTGTCGACCGTGGCGATCACCTCGTCGTAGACCTCGCTGGTGATCTCCATCTTGCCGATCATTGGGTTGAGGATCGTCGACGGCATGGCCATCGGTCCTTCCGCGGCGGCGACCGGCACCATCTCGCCGAAGAGGCCGTAGAAATCGTTGCGGGTGACGGTCTCGTCGTTCGACATGACGATGGCGCGATGCAGCGTCGCCTCCAGCTCGCGGACGTTGCCGGGCCAGTTGTAGCGGAGGAAGAGGTCGAGCACGCCGGGCTCGAGGCGCTTGGTCTCGATGCCTAGGTCGTGGCAGATCTTCTTGATGAAATGCTCGGCCAGGAGCGGGATGTCGTCCTTGCGGTCGCGCAGCGGCGGGAGGATGAGCGGGATGATGTTCAGGCGGTAATAGAGGTCCTCGCGGAACGTCCCTTCCTCGATCGCCCGCTCGATGTCGAGGTTCGTGGCGGCGATGATCTTGATGTCGCTCTTGATCGTCTGCGTGCCGCCGACGCGCTCGAACTCCTTGTCCTCCACCACGCGCAGCAGCTTGGCCTGCATCGACAGGTTGATCTTCCCGATCTCGTCGAGAAAGATCGTCCCGTTGTTCGCCAGCTCGAAGCGCCCGAGCTTGCGGCGGTCGGCGCCGGTGAATGCGCCCTTCTCGTGGCCGAAGAGCTCCGACTCCGCCAGTGTCTCCGGCAGCGCCGCGCAGTTGAACTTGATGAACGGTCCGTTCCGCCGCGTCGAGACGTTGTGGATGATGCGCGCGATGAGTCCCTTGCCGGTGCCTGACTCGCCGCGCAGCAGCACAGTCGAGTTGCCGGAAGCAGCCTTGCGAATGGAGAACTGGATCTTCGCCACCACCTCGCTCTGACCGACCACCGAGTCGAGGTGCTTCTCCATCAGCACCTCGCGCCGCAGCGTTTCGTTTTCGAGTGAGAGTCGTGTGCGCGCCTCTTCCAGTTCCTCGTACAGCCGCGCGTTCTCGATCGCGATCGCGGCCTGATCGGCGAACGCCTCGAGGAACGAGAGGTCCTTCTGCGAGAAGAGATGCCGCGCCTGGCGGTGATCGACGTAGATCGAGCCGGCGATGCGGTCGCGGATGATCAGCGGCACGCAGAGGATGGAGAGGATGTTCTCCGCGATCACCGACTCCGACTCCGTGAACCGCGAATCGGCGCGCGCATCAGCCGACATGATCGACTGACCCGACTGGATGACTTCCTTGACGATCGACTGCGGCGATTTCTTCGAGTTGGCCGCGTCTTCCTTGATGTTGCGGACGATGCGCGTGCGGAGCTGGCTGGTGATCGGATCGAGCAGCAGGATCATGCCGCGCTCGGCGCGCAGCCTGCGGATCGCCACGTCGAGCACGCGGTTGAGCACTTCCTCGAGGTTCAGCGTCGAGTTGATGATCTTGACGACCTCGTACAACCCGACGACGCTCTGATCGGGCGCCTTGCCCACCGGCTTGATGCGGAAGAGCGCTCCGCGCGCGCGCTCCAGATCGTGCGAGGCCTCGAGCCGCTCGAAGATGCGGATGGCGCTGCGGATCGTGACCGTCGCTTCGTCCGGCTCCTCGCGCAGGAGGCCGATGTCGAACAGCAACCGCGCCTGCTCGTACGGCGTGTCGAGCTCCTCGAACGTCGCGCGCGCCGCTTCGAACTTGTGCGCCGCGCCCTCGCGATCGCCCTGGAAGTAGAGGAGCTTTCCCCACATCCAGTCGTTCTTCGCCAGGTTGAAGCGGTCGCCTAGCTCCTGCGCGTACTTTTGTCCGAGCTCCGCGTGCTTCACCGCTTCTTCGATCTTCTGCTGCCGGAACTTGATGCTGGACGCCGCGGTGTGCGCGCGCGCCAGTCCCTGCACGGTGTGGTTCTGCTCGAAGATCTCCATCGCCCGCGCGAGGTGCTTCTGCGACTCGAGCATGTTCTCGCGCTCATCCTCGATGTTGGCCAGGATGTACGACGCCTCGGCGATGAGGTCCTCGTCGCGCGCGCGCTCCGCGGCGATCAGCGCCTTCTGTCCGTACTCGAGCGCGCGGGCGATGTCGCCCTTCTTGTTCGTGAGGCGCGCCAGCGGGACGTACACCGAGGTGCGCGAGGCGCGCGATTCATCGAAGCCTTCGAGCTTCATGCAGCGGTGGTAGTGCGTAAGGGCTTCGTTCCAGCGCCCCACCGCCTCCAGCGCTTCGCCGAGGTTTTCGCGCGCCAGCGCTTCGTATTCGAGCGCGCCGATCTTCTCGTCGATGCGCACGCTCTTTTCGAAGTACTGCGCCGCCGCGTGGAAATTGCCGCGGCTGAACTCGACCACGCCGACGTTGTTGTACGCGGTGACGAGATCCCAGAGATCGCCTTCCGCTTCCGACAGCTCGAGGTTCTGTTTGAAGTAGCGGAGCGCGGTGTCCCACTCTCCGAGCTTCCAGAGCGTGTTGCCGAGGTTCGTGCCGGCGACCTTCTTCAATTGATCGGAGCCGACCTTCACTCCGATGGCCACCGCTTCCATGAGGATGTCGCGCGACTTCTGCCAGTCGCCGAGCGAGTACTCGATCACGCCGAGCATGTTCTTGACGTAGCCGAAGACGATCGTCGGCTCCATCGGCTCGAGGATCACGCGCGCGCGCTCGGCGGCCTGCTTCGCGCTGTCGAAGTCGTCCTTGTCCTTGTACAGCCACGCCATCCGGTTGAGCAGCTCGGCCACTTCGACCGGCTCCTCGAGCTTCTCGAAGATGGCCTGCGAGGACTGGAAGTACGACAGCGCCGCGTCCTGCTCCCCGCGCTTGGTCAACACCTTGCCGATCTTCTTCATCACCCGCGCGACGTCGGGACTCGGGCTGTCGTCGCGATGACGCGCCTGGACGCTCTTCAGCAGGAACTGCAGCGATTGCATCGCCGAGCGATAGTCGTCGCTGCGGTAGTACGCGTCGGCGAGCTTCTCCCGTACTTCGGCCTTGCGCGCCTCTTCCAATCCGGCCAGATCCATCAGCTCCAGTGCTGATCGATAGAACTCTGTCGCCTCGGCATGCGCGAGCGTGCGCGACGCGATGTCGCCCGCTTCGATCGAATAGCGGATCCCCTTGTCCGCGTCGTTCGCCCGCGCGAAGTGATACGCGATCTGACCGATGAGCTGCGACGCGCCCGCCAGCAGCATCGCTTCCAGCGCGTTGCCGACGCGCGAGTGCAGCTCCGTCCGGCGGCGGTCATTCATCGTGTTGTAGACCGCATCGCGCAGATGGATCTGCGGTGAATTGATCGTCTTGCCGTCGGTCGATTCGTCGAGCAATCCCTGCGCGATCAGCTCGCGGATCGTCTGATACGTCTGCTCCGGCTCGAGGTCGGAGATCTGCGTGAGGAGCTCGAGCGAGCTCACTTCGCCGCACGTCGCCGCGACCTCGAGGAACGCGCGCTGACGCGCTCCGAGGGAGTCGACTTTTTCCAGCAGGATCGACGCCGCGCCGCTCGGAATGCGCAGCGAGCGCAGACGCTCGATGTCGACCGACCAGCCGTTCGGCGCCCACTGGAGGTGATCGTGCGTGATGAGGTAATCGATGACGCGGCGGATGTTGAGCGGCGACCCGGCCGACTCCCACAGCATCCAGCGGACGAATTCGTCGGCGACGTTCTGCTCGCCGAGGAGCGATTGAATGTGCTCCCGCACGAGCGGCTCGGAGAGCGCGTCGATGCGGATCACCGGGAAGTTGCCTTCCTTCGCCTTCTGCTCCCAGAAGACGAGGCCGGAGGTGTTCCCCTCCATCGCCGCCTCGCTCGAGTGTTCCAGCGTCAGCGTGCCGATCACGAGTTGCTTGTTGTGCTTCGCTTCGCCGATGAGAAACGAGAAGAGCTCCGCGGTCGACGGATCGGCCCACTGCAGGTCTTCGATGATGATGATGAGCGGTGTGCCGCTCGTGTCGCCGCCGGCGTTCAGATAGCCGTAGATGTCCTGCATCGATTGCACGATGCGGTTGTAGAGGCGGTACTTCTGCCCGTGGTGATCGGTGCTCGTCGGCTCGCTGCTGCTGGCCACCGGCCGCAGGATGCGGCGGATTTCTTCCGACACGTCGGCGTGCGGATTCACCGCGGTCACGAGCTGATGAAAGATCTCCAGGAACGGCGCGTAGATTGTCTTGCGATTGACGGGACAGCGTCCGCAGAAGACGCGCGCGCCGTCGAGCTGCGCGCGCAGCGTGGCGTCGCGCACGATGCGGCTCTTCCCCATCCCCTCGTTGCCGGCGACGATCACACCGTTGCCGTGACCCTGCCGCGCGGCGTCGATGAGCGTGTTGAGCTGCGTGACTTCGCTCTTCCGTCCGATGAGCGGCGCGGCGAACAACTCACCGCGACCGAGGAGCAGCGCTCCCGCCGGCGCGGTCTTGTTCGCCGCCTCGGCGACGGCAAGCAGCAGCGCCGCGGCCGAGGGATAGCGATCGCGCGGGTCCTTCTCCAGGAGCCGCATGATGATCCGCTCGAGCGCCTCGGGGACATTCGGGTTGATCGACGAAGGAGGGCGTACGTCTTCGTCGAGATGCATGCGGATGACGTCGATCGGCGCCTTGCCGTAGCCAGGCAGCGCACCGGTGACCGTCTCGTACAGCGTCATGCCGAGGGCGTAGAGATCGGCGCGCGAGTCGACGCGATCCTGCTTGAGGATCTCGGGCGCCATGTACTGCAGCGTCCCGCGGATCTTGCGATCGAGCACCTGGTGCGCCTCGATCGCCAGGCCGAAGTCCATGATCTTGGCGATGCCGGCGTCGTTGACGAGCACGTTCGACGGCTTCAGATCGAGATGGATGATGCCGAGGTGATGGATGTGATGCAGCCCCGACGCGATCTGCAGGATGGTGTCGTAGAGCGCGTCCCAGTTCTGGCCGTCGAAGTATTCGGAGATCTTCTTCCCCGCAAAGAACTCCATCGTGAAGTACGGAAAGGAGTTTTGCAGCAGTCCGAAGTCGAAGACCTTGATGATGCTGGAGTGATCGAGCGAGGCGAGCGTCGAGAATTCGGCCTTGAAGCGGATCGTCTGCTGCGGATCGGAGAGCTCGTGGCGAAGGATCTTGATCGCTTCGTCGCGCTTGTCCGAGATGTCGAACACGCGATAGACGCAGGTGCCGGGAGTGTCCTTGAGGACCGCCCGAATTTGGTAACGCGGCGGCAGTTGCAGCTCAGGCGCGACTACGTCGGTGGTTGTCATTGTCTCCGATAAGTTTCTTGGCTGGGCCAGAATATAACCCATGCTGACGCGGAAAGGGTCAGAAATGTTGCCAGCAGATCGGACAGCAGACAGCGGACGGCGGACAGCAGAAGAGGCGCGTCTGCTAGTATCACGTTTCAAAGCCCGCTGTCCGCTGTCTGCTGCCCGCTGTCAAACGAATGACCGACCTCCCAGAATCACTCGACCGTTTCGAGATCGTCCGCATCCTCGGGCGCGGAGGGATGGGCACGGTCTATCTCGCTCGGGATCAACGACTTGGGCGGCAGGTTGCGTTGAAAGTCCTGCATTCGGAACAGCTTGCCAGCGAGGACAAGCGGACGCGTTTTCTGCGCGAGGCGCGGGCGGTCGCGGCGGTGCGTCATCAGAACGTCGCCACCATCTATGAAGTCGATGAGACCGACCAGGGCGTGCCGTTCCTGGTCATGGAGTATTGCGAGGGGGAAACGCTCTCGCAGCGGATGCGCCGGCGCCCGCTCGATTCGGGCGAATTTCTGTCGATAGCGAGGCAGATCGCAGCCGGCGTTGCGGCGGCGCACGACAACGGGATCGTTCATCGCGACATCAAGAGCGCGAACATCATCATCGAGCCGACCGGCCTGGTGAAGATCCTCGATTTCGGTTTGGCGAAGCTGGTCAATCGCGACGTCACCGCGTCGCGCGATTCCACCACCGGCCAGCTCTTCGGCACGCTGCATTACATCGCGCCGGAGCAGGCGCGCGGCGCGCAGGCGGACGAGCGGAGCGACCTCTTCTCGATGGGCGTCGTGCTTTACCAGATGGCCTCGGGGCAGCTCCCCTTCAGCGGCGATGCGCCTCTCGCGATCCTCGCGAAGATCCGCGAGGCGGAGCCGGAGCCGTTCATTCCGATCGATCCCGCGCTCCCCGCGCCAATATTCAGGATCATCAGTCGTCTGCTGCAGAAAGATCCGAAAGACCGCTACCAGAGCGCGCGCGAGCTGCAGCAGGACCTCGACGACATCGACACGCCGACTGTGCAGATCACGACGTCGACGACGCGCACGATGCTGCTGCGCCGCACGATGCGCCGTCCGCATACGCTGCAGATCGCGGTCGTCATCGTGGCGCTCGCGATCTTCATCTCCGCGATCGTGATCTCGCGCCAGCACAGCAGCGATGAGAAGGCGAAGAACGCCGCCGCGGCGAGTGCCGGCACGCCGATCCGCTCGATGGCCGTGCTGCCGCTCGACAACCTCGCGAACAACGCGCACGACGATTTCCTCTCCGTCAGTCTCGCCGACGCGCTGGTGACGAAGCTGCAGCAGGTGCCGGCGCTGCAGGTGCGTCCGACGTCGGCGGTGCTGGAGTTCCGCGGCAAGAAAGTCGACGCGAAGTCGGCGGCGAAATCGCTGCAGGTCGACGGCATTCTCGAAGGACGCTTCCTCGCCGCGGGTGATCTCGTGCGCGTGAACCTGCAGCTCACCGACGCGCGCACCGGCTACAACGTCTGGAGCGATTCGGTCGACGGCAAGCGGCAGAACCTCATCAAGCTGATCGACGACGTCTCCGCGCGCACGGCGCAGGGGCTGACGGACAAACTCGCCGTCAGCGGCAGTCAGGCCTCCATCGCCACGCCGCAATCGCAGCCGCGCACGTCGAATCCGAAGGCGTACGAGGAGTACCTCAAGTCGCGCGCGTTGCTCGGCAGCTTCTTCCCCGAGGATCACAACCGGCAGATCGAGGTCCTGAAGAAGGCGATCGATCTCGATCCGAACTTCGCCGCGGCGTACGCCGATCTGGCCATCGCGCTTTCACTCGGTCAGGCGCGCGGACTCGCGGCCGACGACCAGACGCTGCAGCGCGCGCAGTGGTACGCGCGGCAAGCGGTGCGTCTCGATCCGAATCTGGCGGCGGGACATCTCGCGCTGGCGCGCGTCTTCGTGCGCGATCCGGAGCGCTATCGCGAGTCAGTGCGCGAGAACCTCGCGGCGCTGCGACTCAACGCGAACGACCCGCAGGGACTGCAGCTGCTGGCGAACTACTTCGTCGCCACCGGCGAGACGACGCAGGCGAAGTGCATGTTCGACAAGCTGGTGGCGATCGATCCGGCGTCGAACGAGGCGCGGACGCGTGCGTACTGGAACATCAACGTACTCGATCCCGAGGGCGCGCTGAAGAACGCGGAGTTCGCGCTGGCGAGCAAGAACACGGAGGTCGCGGGGCACGACGTCCGCGCGCTGGCGTTCATCCTCCGCGGCAGCGACAACGAGGCGGAGAAGGAAGCGGATCGCGTTCTCCAGCTCGTCCCGCAGAGCTACCTCGGCAAGGGATTGAAGGCGATGATCGCGGCCGATCGCGGCGATCGCGACACCGCGGTCGCGTACGTCAAGATGATCGAGCCCGACGGCGAGCGCTACCACTGGGCCGCGATGCGCATCTGCATGATCTACGCGCGCCTCGGCGATCGCGACAACGCCCTGAACTGGCTCCGCAAGTCATACAACCTCGGCAACCACTCCTGGTATCAGCTGGTGAAGCACCCCTGGTTCGCCTCGCTGCAGAGCGACGCGGAGTTCCAGAAGATCGTCGTGAAGATGAAGACCGACCTGGACGATGTTTACGACGATGTCACAGGTGTGTATCAGTTGATCTGCAAGTAGGTTCCTTCCCTTCTTCTTCACGCGTCTAAGTTGAAACGGAGGACGCCATGAAGTCTGTCGCGCTGGCCCTTACCCTGCTCCTTTCCTTCCCGTCGTTCGCGGGAATCCCGAAGAAACCGGTCATCCAGGTCGCCATCCTGCTCGACACGAGCGGCAGCATGGACGGCCTCATCGATCAGGCGCGCAAGCAGTTGTGGCGCGTGGTGAACGAGCTGGCGATCGCGAAGAAGAACGGCCACTCCCCCAACCTCGAGGTCGCGCTGTACGAGTACGGCAACGACGGCCTCAAGTCGGAACAGGGCTTCATCCGCCGCGTGCTGCCGCTCACCACCGATCTCGATCGCGTCTCCGAGGAGCTGTTCGCGCTGCGCACGAACGGTGGCTCGGAGTACTGCGGCCAGGTGATCGCCGAAGCGACGAAGGGACTGCAGTGGAGCAACTCGTCCGACGACATGAAGCTGATCTTCATCGCCGGCAACGAGGAGTTCACGCAGGGGAAAGTCGACTTCCACTCCGCGTGCAAGCAGGCGATCTCGCAGGGGATCATCGTCAACACGATCTTCTGCGGCAACAAGCAGGAAGGAATCAGCACGCACTGGAAAGAAGGCTCCGATCTCGCCGACGGCCGCTACATGTCGATCGATCAGAACTCGCAGGTCGCCGAGATCTCCGCGCCGCAGGACAAAGAAATCGCGACCCTCGGCGGTGAGCTGAACAAGACGTACATCGGCTACGGCGCGGCCGGCAAGGCCGGCTCGTCGCGGCAGAACGCGCAGGACGCGAACCTCGCGGCTGCTCCTGCCGCGAACGTGCAGCGCCAGGTGGCGAAGGCGCAGGCGGTCTACTCGAACAGCTCGTGGGACCTCGTCGATGCGGCGAAGGAAGGCACCGTCGACGTCAGCAAGCTGAAAGCGGAAGAGCTGCCGGACGAGATGAAGAAGATGACGCCGGAGCAGCGGAAGACGTACGTCGCGGAGAAAGAGAAGAAGCGCGCGGAGATCCAGTCGAAGATCAAAAAGCTCGATGAGGATCGCAAGAAGTTCGTCGCGCAGGAGATGAAGAAGCTCCCGCCGGCGACGACCACTCTCGACGCCGCGGTGATCTCCGCGGTGCGCGACGTCGGCGCGAAGAACGGCTACAAGTTCCCCTGAGAACGACGATGCGCCGTCTTCTCCTCCTCGCTCTCCTGCTCCTGCCGCTGACCGCGCTCGCGGACGGCATGATCGTGATCCCGACGCCGATGCCGCGGCCGTTGCCGCGGCCGGGACCCGAGCCGTTCCCGCTCGAGGTGAAGTATCACCACGTCACGGTCGGCATTCACGATCAGGTGGCGAAGACGAGCATCGATCAGGAATTCTTCAATCCGACCAGCGCGCGGCTCGAAGGGATGTACGTCTTTCCGCTGCCGAAGGGAGCGGTGATCCGCGACTTCGCGATGGAGATCGACGGCAAGATCACACCCGCGGAGCTGCTCGACGCGGCGAAGGCGCGTGGGATCTACGAGGACATCGTCCGCAAGATGCGCGATCCGGCACTGCTCGAGTACATCGGCAGCGGCGCGTTCAAAGTCCGCATCTTTCCGATTGAGCCGCGCAGCACCAAGCGCGTGAAGCTGTCGTACTCCGAGGTCCTCACATCGGATGCGGGGATGTATCGCTACACCTATCCGCTGAACACCGAGAAGTTCTCCGCGGCGCCGCTCGACGACGTCTCGATCCGCGTCGACCTCGAGGCCCAACACGGGCTGAAGACGATTTACTGTCCGACGCACGACGTCGAGATCCGCCGCAAGGGCGCGCGCACCGCGGTGATCGGATACGAGGCGAAGCGGACGAAGCCTGACACCGACTTCACGCTCTACTACAGCGCCGACGACAGCGGCGTCGGCCTCAACGCGCTCACGCATCGCGTGCCGGGCGAGCAGGGCTACTTCCTGCTCACAGTCACGCCGGCATACGACACCGGCCGGAAGGCGATGCCGAAGGACATCACCTTCGTGCTCGACGTCTCCGGCAGCATGGCGGGCGAGAAGATGACGCAGGCGAAGCGCGCGCTGAAGTTCTGCCTGGCGAATCTGAACGCCGACGATCACTTCGAGGTCATCCGCTTCTCCACCGAGGCGGACGCGTTGTTCGGCGGACTCGAGGTCGCGAACAGCGAGAACGTGCGCAAGGCGCGCGAGTACGTCGACGGACTGCGCGCGATCGGCGGCACGAATGCCGAGGAGGCGTTGACGCTCGCGTTGAAATCGAATCGCGGCGAGTCTTCACGGCCGAAGGTCGTCATCTTCATCACCGACGGCAAGCCGACGGTCGGCGAGACCGACGAGGAGCGCCTGGTGAAACGGGTGACGAACGCGAACGTCGAGCATCTGCGCGTCTTCACGTTCGGCGTCGGCGACGATCTCAACACGCATTTCCTCGACAAGCTCACCGAGGCCACGCACGCGGCGCGGACGTACGTCGGCGAGAAGGAAGACCTCGAGGTGCCGGTGTCGAGCTTCTACGAGAAGATCAAGTCGCCGGTGCTGGTCGACATCTCGCTCGAGTTCGACCGCGGCCTCGGCGTCACGCAGCGCTATCCGCGGGATCTCCCCGATCTGTTCAAAGGCAATCAACTGACCGTGTTCGGCCGCTACGGCGGGACCGGCACGAATGTGACACTCACCGGCACCGTCGACGGCAAGCGGATCCGGATTCCTTACGTCGTCAGCTTCCCGTCGCGCGAGGACGACAACGAATTGATCGCGCCGCTCTGGGCCGCGCAGCGCATCGGCTATCTCCTCGACGAGATCCGCCTGCACGGTCAGGAGAAGGAGCTGGTGGATGAGGTGACGGAGCTCGCCCGCAAGTTCGGCATCGTCACGCCGTACACCAGCTACCTGATCATGGAGGACGAGAAGGTGCGCGTCCGCCGCGAGGACCAGACGTTCAACGCCATCCCGGCCGCACCGCGCGCCGCGCTGAAAGGTGAATACGACGCCATGCAGCAGAGCGCCGGCGCCGCAAGCGTGCAGGCGAGCAAAGAAGTCGAGGCGATGAAGAACGCCACGAACATGGCCCAGACGAATCAAGGCGCCAAGCGGATGCAGATGCAGAACATGAACGCGCAGTCGCGCAACGTCCAGGGCCGCGCCGTCTACCAGATCGGCAACAACTGGGTCGATTCGAAGGTGCAGTCGGTCAAGAACCAGAACGTCCGCCGCGTGCAGTTCGCGAGCAAGGAGTGGTTCGATTTGCTGCACAAGGAGCCCGATTCAGCGCAGTTCCTCGCGCTGGGGAGGAACGTGCGGTTCGCGATGAAGGATGAGGTGGTGGAGGTGTACGAGTGATGCCGCCCACCCGCCCGATGCAGATAGCGGACAGCAGATAGCAAGGGATGAACCGGAGCCTTTGCTATTCGCTATCTGCTATCTGTCTTGGGCGGGCGTGTGCTAGTCAATGACATCGAACATCCTCTGCAACGCCCTCTCCGCCGGCACCCGAATTTCCTCCGGCACCTCGATCGCGTACTTCAGGTCGCGGAGCGAGTCGCGCACATCCTCCAGCGTCGTCACCTTCATGAACGTGCAGAGCTTGCAGCCTTTGAGGAATGTCTTGTCGGGGACTTCCATCGCCAGGCGGTCGGAGAGGCCGCATTCGGTGACCACGAGGAAGCGTTTCGCGGGACGCTCTTTCGCCCAGCGGACCATGCCGGACGTCGACAGCACGGCGTCGGCGAGGGCGGCGACGTCGCCGCGGCATTCGGGGTGGACGAGGATCTCGAGGTCGGGATCGGCTTGCTTGATGCGGCCGATCTCTTCCGGGGTGATCTGCTGGTGGACGTAGCAGAAGCCTTCCCACGGGATGATGTTCTTCTCCGGCACCTGCTCGGCGACGTGGCGCGCGAGGTTGCGGTCGGGGACGAAGAGGATGTTGCGGTTGGGCAGCGTGCGCACGACCTTCGCCGCGTTTGCCGACGTCACGATGATGTCCGACAGCGCCTTCACCGCGGCGGTCGTGTTGACGTACGAGACGACGGCGAGATCGGGGTAATCCTTTTTCAGTTCGGCGATCCGTTCGCGAAGGTCCTCGGCCGGCGCTGAGTCGGCGAGCTGACAGCCGGCGAGGAGGTTCGGCAGCAGGACGGTCTTCGACGGATTGACGATCTTCGCCGTCTCCGCCATGAAGTGGACGCCGCAGAATTCGATGACGTCGGCCTCGCGCACGTTCGCGGCCATCAACGCCAGCTCCAGCGAGTCGCCGACGAAATCCGCGACCTTGAGGATCTCGGCGCGGTAGTAGTTGTGCGCGACGATCACCGCGTTGCGCTGCTTCTTGAGCTCGCGGATCTCCGCGTGCAGCGCCTCGAAGCGGCGCACGTCCTCTTCGCTGTAGTCGTACGTCGTGACGCGGCTCAGTTCTTCGAAAAGTGTCGGCATATTCACGTCCTCAACAGGACGACCGTCGCTCCCCATCCCCCGCCCGTCGGATCGGCATCGGCGAATGATTCGACGAAATCGAGCGAGCGCAGCAGTGACTGGATCCGCTCGCGCTGCACGCCGATTCCGCGGCCGTGGATCAGGCGCACTTGCCGGAAACCGCGCGCGTGCGCCTCGCGCAGATATTCGAGAGCGACGTCGCGGATCTCCTTTGGCTGGAACGGATGGAGATCGAGCGTGTCTTCGATCGGGATCTCGACGGGCTGGTCATGCACCGCCCGGATTCTATGCGATACTCAAACCATCAACTTCGCGTATCGCTGAGGTCAACTCTCATGGTTCTGTTCAATCATGCCACCCGTGAGATGACGGCCAAGATCGTGTACTACGGGCCCGGTCTCTGCGGGAAAACCACGAATCTGATGGTCATCTTCGACAAGCTCGCCCCCGAGCAAAAAGGGAAGATGCTGTCGCTCGCGACGAAGACGGACCGCACCCTCTTCTTCGACCTCCTGCCGGTCGACATCGGCAAAGTCGGCAACTTCAATCTCAAGATCCAGCTCTACACCGTCCCCGGCCAGGTCTTCTACAACGAGACCCGCAAGCTGGTGCTCAAGGGCGCCGACTCGGTGGTGTTCGTGGCCGACTCGCAGCCGTCGATGGTCGAGTCGACGCGCGAGAGCTTCAACAACCTGATGGAGAACCTGGAGCAGAATCAGATCGACCCGAACGACACGCCGATCGTGATTCAGTTCAACAAGCGCGACCTTCCGGGCGTGCTGCCGGTCGATCAGCTGCAGGAAATGCTCGGGTTTGAAGGCTATCCCTACACCGAGGCGTCGGCGATCCGCGGCGACGGCGTGATGGAGACCTTCAAGCTCGTTTCCAAGATCACGGCGAAGCATCTCCTCGGGCGCCTCAAAGGCAAGAGCGAGCCGATCGAGCGCGCCGAAAAGCGGAAGGCCGCCGAAGCGCGCGTGGCCGCGAAGGCCGCGGCGATGGCCATTCCGGAACCGGTCGCCGAGCCGGAGGTCAATCCGTTCGCCGACTCCGTCCCCTTCCCCGAATCGGCGCCGCTCGAGAGTGGCTACGAGAAGATGGAAGAAGTGTCGCTCGAACAGTTGCTGTCCGAGGGACGCGAGCGTCCCGCGACGATCAGCGGGACGATCGCCGTGCCGATCGACGAAATCGACGAGGTCGAAGAGCTCGGCACGGACGAAATGGTGGCGATTGAGGAGCCGGCGCCGCTGGCCGTCGCCGTGATGGACGAGCCGGAAGTCATCGCCGCGGCGCCTGCATTCGAGCCGGAGCCGGAGCCGTTGCCGTCGGGCGATGGCGAGCTCGTCGCCGAGCTGGAAGCGGAAGTGGCCGCTCTGCATGAGCGGCTCGATCTGGTGAAAAAAGAACGTCGTGCCGCGCTGGAGACGATCCTGAGCGATCTCGACGCCCTGGCGGCGCGCGTCCGCGCGCAGCTCGACTAGCTCTCACAAACCACAGGAGGAAAACCCGCAATGCGCAAAACTCTCGCAGTCGTTGTCTTCACGGCCGTCGCCCTGACCGGATGCAAGGCGAAGGAAATGATGGAGAAGGCCTCCATCGAGAAGGACCTCAAGAACCGCGGCACGATCGACCTGATGAAGGAAGTGGCGGACGACAAGTACACGCCGCCCGCCGACGGACGGCTGACCGACGGCCAGGTCCAGATGTACCTCAAGGTCCGCGATCACGAGAAGCAGATCGCGCAGGTCGCGCGCGCCGAGGCCCAGAAGCATGCCGAGGCCGCGAAGAAGGAAGGCGATCACTCCATCTCGGGAATGATGGAAGGCTTCAAGACGATGAGCGCCGCCACGCAGATGCTGACCGCCGACATCCGCGCCGCGAAGGACCTGCACTACAACACGCAGGAATACCTCTGGGTGAAGTCGCAGATCCTCACCGCCAGCGTCGCCGCGATGACCGAGCAGAGCACGAAGGCGATGAACGCCACCGTCGAGGCGAGCTATCAGCAGATGAAGAAGTCGTACGACGAGGCGAAGGACGAGCAGACGAAGAAGATGTACGGCGAGATGCTGGCGAACATGGAGAAGTCGCGCCAGGAGATGGCCGCGCAGCAGCAGGGCGCCGAGCCCGCCGCCGTCTACAACCGCCAGCTGCTGTCGAAGTACGAGAACGCCCTCAACGCGCTGACGAACGAGATGGCGAAGTACGAAGACAAGCCGGGCGAAGCGCAGAAGGGGATGGAGAAGTATCAGCAGGATCTCGCGAAGGCGACCGAGGACGCGAAGAAGAATCAGTAAAAACGTAGGGCGGGTCCTCTGACCCGCCCCTGGAGCGTGGGACGGGTTTGAGAACCCGTCCTACGTTTCAATCAGTACAGGATGCCGACCTCGTAATTGTCGTACTCATCGCTCAGCACCTCCCCGATCGTCGGGACGATGCTGACGTCGTACTCCTTCGCCCTGAGCTGCACCGGGACGAAGATCGGCGGAAAGGCGACGTGGCTGTTGCCGATGCCTGGCAGCATCTGCGTCTTCGCCACCGTCTTGCCATCCAGCTGCACGCTCAGCCCGCAGACCTGCGGGGTCTTGATGTAGCCCGAGCCGGCGAGGTAGAGCACGGCGGTTCCGGATACCAGCGACTTGAACTTCGTCTGCTTCGGCACCGGTCCGGAAAAGCGCCAGGTCAACGGATCGACCGACGCGCCCTGGTAGAAGATCGTGCCGCAGGCGTAGTCCAGCGGGCCGACCATCGTGATCTGCGTCGTGGCCTCGAGCGTGAGCGTGTGCTCGCCGATGGTCGGGTTGGGGATCTTCACCAGCATGGCGACGGTCGGCCGCGAGGAGCCGGGCTCATTCGCGTAGACGACCGAAGCGGCGAGCACCGTGTCGTCGATCTTCACGTTGACGCCGATCAGTCCGGCCGCATTGCGAGCCGTGACCGAGGCCGCCACGTAGAGGAACGCCTGGGTATTGCTGAGCATCTTGAACTTCGTGGTGTACGGCAGCTTGACCAGCTGAAGGGAGAAGATTTCCTGGATGTCCATCGCGTCCTCCTCAGTAGATGATCGTCGCGGTGTAGAAGTCTTTCGCGTCCGAGAGGCATTCGGGATAGATGGCGCGGACCTCGAAGTTGTACGTCTCACCCGCGTTCAACGACGTCTGGCCGAACTGGGAGACGACCGCGCGCCGGCCTCCGATGACAGTGCCGTCGATGGTGCCGGACGTGTAGCCGACCTGCTTGCCGGTGTGGTCCGTGATGTAGATCTCGACGCCTGCGACGCCGAGGGCGGTGTTCGGCTTGCGGACCGAGACGCCGCTGACGAAGAAGTCGAACACCTCAGTGCTGAGACATTGAAACGTCCCTTTGATCGGAAGAGGACCCGGGTGCTGGTCGAGGAGCAGTTGCACGAGAGCCATGGCAGAACTTCCTCCTTTCGCAATGTTTGGTGGACGGATTGAGCGGGAACTGAAATATGGTAAGTCAGATGCGACTGACATGCTCACATTGCGACTCGACGTATGCGACGAATGCGTTAATTAACGTTTGTCGCAACTGCGGATCTCCCATTCTCGTGCTCTATGACCTCTCCTCCCGTCCGGAGCTGCGGACCGAGGTCGCCTCGCGAGCCGCGAACATGTGGCGCTATCGCGAGGTCCTGCCGCCGGTCGACGACGCGGAGATCGTGACGCTCGGCGAAGGGATCACTCCCCTCCTGCCGTCGCGCGTGATGCCGAACGTCTTCATCAAAGACGAGTCGAAGAACCCGACCCGCTCGTTCAAGTCGCGCGGCATGGCCGCCGCCGTCACGATGGCCAAAAAGCTCGGCGCGAAAAGCCTCGGCGCGCCGACGGCCGGCAATGCGGGGGCCGCGCTCTCCGCGTACGGCGCACGCGCGGGATTACCGGTCTTCGTGGCGATGCCGCGCGACACGCCGCAATCGATCATCGACGAGTGCCGCAGCTACGGCGCCGAGGTCGAGCTGGTGGCGGGCGTGATCACCGACGCGGCGAAACGGGTCGCGGCGTATCTCGCCGACACCGGCGGCTTCGACCTCTCGACGCTGAAGGAGCCGTACCGCGTCGAGGGGAAGAAGATCATGGGCTACGAGCTCCTCGAGGACCTCGGGCGTCTCCCCGACGTCATCCTCTACCCCACCGGCGGCGGCACCGGCCTCATCGGGATGTGGAAGGCGTTCGACGAGATGGAGCAGCTCGGCTGGATCGGCAAAGAGCGTCCGCGGATGTGGAGCGTGCAGTCGGCAGGCTGCGCGCCGATCGTTCGGGCATTCGAGCAGAAGCTCGAGACCGCGCCGGAGTGGGAATCGCCGAAGACCGAGGCGTGGGGACTGCGGGTTCCGCGCGCGATCGGCGACCGCCTGATGCTGCGCGCGCTGCGCGACTCCGGCGGCGGCGCGATCGCCGTCGACGAAGTGGCGATCGAGCCGGCGGCCGCGGAGATGCGGACACGCGAGGGGATCGACGCCGGACCGGAGGCGGGAGCGGGGCTGGCGGCGTTGAAGACGCTGCAATCGCGCGGCGACGTGCGCGCGGGCGAGACGGTGGTGCTCTTCAACACCGGTGGCAACAAATACCGGTAGTGACCCCCCTCACCGACTTCGTGTCAACGAATCGTTACCTTGAATCGTCAAGGTAGCTGAGCGCTGTCCACAACCAGGAGCTGAAATGGTCCGTCGTCTGTGGTCGTGTTGTGTCCTGATCCTGATCGTTCTTGCCCCGCGGGCTCTGGCGCAGTGCCCGACGAACGCCGAGGCGGCGGCGCCCGGCGCGCCGAGCGACGCGAATTTCGCCGTCGGCGCGAACGTGCAGTTCACGTGGGCACCGTCGAACGTGTCGGGCGTGACCTACGACGTCTTCGCCTGGCAGAACATCAACAATCCTCAGCTCATCTGCTCCAACCAGACCGGCAGCAGCTGCACCGCGGTCTTCAACACCGCCGGGCAGTGGAGCTGGGCGATCAAGACCAAGAAGAACGCCTGCCCCGACGTCGCCTCCGGCGCGAAGAACTTCACCATCGGCTGCCTCTCGGCACCGCCGGTCCTCCAGTCGCCCGCGAACAACGCGACCAACGTGGCGACGAACGTCACGCTGACCTGGGCCGCCGTCTCCGGCGCCGACAGCTACGACATCTTCATCGGCACGAACGCCTGCGGCGTCAACGGCCAGCTCGCCAGCTCGAACACGACCTCCTTCACTCCGCCGACCCTGAACGCCGGAACGACGTACGGATGGCGGGTGGTGGCGAAGAAGAACGGCTGCCCCGGCACCGGCTCCTCGTGCGGCACCTTCACCACCGCCGGAGCTGCCTGTAACGCACCGGGATCGTTCGACTTACGTTCGCCGAACAACCTCACCGTCGGCGCCACGCCGACGCTCCAGTGGAACGGCGCGAACAACGCCGCGAAGTACGTCGTCCACATCGGGACGAGCAATCCGCCGGCGACGTCACCCAACGACCCGATCATCACCGGCACCTCGTACGTGCCGCAGCCGCTGAGTCCCGGCACGTACTTCTGGAACGTCGACGCCTATCCGTCGTGCAGCACGACGATCTCGACGCGCAGCACCTCGACCTACACCTTCACCGTCCGCCCCTGCCCGACCGGCACCGCGAACATCACCTCCCCGGTCGATCAGGCGTCGATCCCGTCGACGACCGCCGTCACCCTCAACTGGATCGGCGTCGCCAGCGCGGTCTCGTACGACGTCATGCTCTCGACCGACAACGGCGCGACGTTTACGAAGACCGGCAGCACGCAGGCGGGCACGACCAGCCTGACGAAGTCGCTCAACGCCGGCTCGTACATCTGGTACGTCCGGACGATTTTCGACGTCGGCTGCCCGTCGACCAACTCGCAGGCCTCGCGCTTCACGGTCACGCCGTCGAACTGCCCGACCACTCCGCCGACGCTGACCTCTCCCACGAACGGTGCGACCACCATCACGCTCCCCGTCTCGTTCAACTGGAATGCGGTCAGCGGCGCGACCGGCTACAAGGTCTTCGCCTCCGCCAACGGCACGACGTCGCTCCTCGGCTCGACCGCCGACTCGACGCGCTTCATCACCTCGAACGTCCCGAGCGGCACCGTCACCTGGTGGGTGCAGGCGCTCTTCGACAGCTGCCCGAGCACCGAGTCGGCCCACTTCACGTTCACCACGGCGTCGAACAACTGTCCGACCACCGCTCCCGTCCTCGTCACGCCGGCGAACGGCGCGGCGAACGTGGAGAACCCGGTGAAGTTCGATTGGAACGCGGTCAGCGGGGCGAAGAACTACCGCGTCTTCGTCTCCATCGACGGCGGCACCTCGGTGCCGATCGGCCTGACCTCCGAGACCGAGCTCGAGGCCAGCGTCCCGGGCGCGTCGATCGAGTGGTGGACCGAGGCGAACTTCGACAACTGCGCGTCGGTCGCGTCGCAGCACTTCCTCTTCACGACCACCGCCTGCCCGCAGAATCCCGGCACGCCGTCGATCGTCTCCCCCACCGACGGCGCCACGAACCTCACCTCGCCGGTGACGCTGCAGTGGAGCGCGGTCGCCGGCGCGAAGGCGTACGTCATCCTCGCGTCCTTCAACGGAAGTGCGTCGGTCGCGATCGGCGTCACGACGTCGACCCAGCTTTCCGTCTCTCTGCCGATCGGGACCTACACCTGGGTGGTGGAGGCGCGGTTCGGCGATGACTGCCCGCCGACCGTCTCGCCGCGCGCGAGCTTCACCGTCACGAACGGCAGCCTCTGCACCTCGAACACCGCCCCGACGCTGATCAGCCCGCAGAACGGCGCATCGAATCTCACCTCGCCGATCACCTTCGACTGGCACGACGTCTCCGGCGCGATCGCCTACAACGTCTACGCCGGCACCGACACCGATCAGTCGCTCCTCGGCACGACGACCGCCAGCACGCTGACCCGCTCCGTGCCGAAGGGAACGACGACCTGGTACGTCGACGCGCTCTTCCCCGGATGCGAGCCGGTGCGCTCGGCCACGTCGCATTTCACGCTCGCCACGAGCACCTCGTGCGACGGCCTGACCATCTCGCGCGTGTCGCCCGCCGACGGCGCGACCGTCACCTCCCCCGTCACGTTCCAGTGGACGCCGGTCAACGGCGCCACCATCTACCGCCTCTGGCTCGCCTCCGAAAACGGCGCGGCGGCGATCGTCGCGCGCACGACCAGCACCAGCGCATCGGTCCAGGTCCCGAGCGGCAACGGCTCGTGGTACGTCGAGGCGATCCTGGCCAACTGCCCCGCGATCCTCTCGTCGACCGGCCGCTTCACCGTGCCGAAGGGAGCGAACTGCGACGGCCACACCGGACCGACGCTCGTCGCGCCGATCGGCAGCCTGACCGCCGACAAGGTCATCTTCCAGTGGAACGCCGTCAGCGGCGCGGTCGCCTATCGCCTCTGGCTCGCGGTCAACAACCAGCCGTTCGCCGAAGTCGGACTGACGAAAGATCTGACGCTGACCCGGGAGCTGCCGGCGGCGTCGTACAGCTGGTTCGTCGACGCGCTCTTCGAAAACTGTCCGCCGGTGCCGTCGGCGCGCGCGTCGTTCGTCCTCGAGAACACGACGCCGCGCTGCTCGAACAGTGCGCCGTCGCTCGTCTCGCCGCCCGACAAATCGGAGAACGTCTCGTCGCCCGTGACCTTCCTCTGGTCGAGCGTCGCCAACGCCGTCGAGTACCGCCTCTTCGCGTCGCTCAACGGCGGCACGCCGCACCTCGTCACCTCCACGCCCGACACCTCGTTCACGCAGCCGCTGCCGCCCGGGACGCTCTCCTGGTCCGTCGAAGCGGTCTTCCGCAACTGTCCGTCGATGCAGTCGGCGACCTCGAGCTTCACCATCGTCCGCTCGCAAAACTGCGGCGACACGAAGCCGCGCCTCGTCTCCCCCGCCGACGGCACGCAGAACCTCACCTCGCCGGTCACGCTGTCGTGGGAGCCGCTCACCGGCGCGATCGGCTACGTCGTCTTTGCCCGTCACGGCGACGGCGCGCCGACCGCGATCGGCAAGACCGCGAGCGAGACGACGCTCCAGCACAACTTCCCCGACGGCCGCATCGAATGGTGGGTGCTCGCCTTCCTCGCGGGATGCGATCCCGCGGAGTCGACGCACTTCACGTTCAGCGTGACGACGACGACGAGTTGCGACCATCGCCGCCCGATCCTCCTCGCGCCCGAGCAGGGCGAGCGCGACGTGCTCTCCCCCGTGCACTTCGCGTGGACCGCGGTCGCCGGCGCGACCGGCTACAACGTCTGGATCCAGCAGGGTGACGATCAACCGTCGGTCGTCGCGACGAGCACCGTCGCCAATGCCACCGCCGACGTCCCGAGCGGCATCACGCGCTGGTTCGTCGAGGCGAAGTTCGCCGGCTGTCCGTCGACCTTCTCCGCCATCGCCGGCTTCAACGTGCTGAAGACCGCTCCCGCCTGCGCCACGCCCGACAAACCGGTGGCGCGCGTCGTCGGCCAGGTGCAGTCGGGCGCGACGTTCACCGTCCGCTGGACGCCGCTGGTCAACGTCGGTCACTACGAGCTGCAGGAATCGCCGGCGACCGATTTCTCGAATGCGGTCACGTTCCCCGACACCGACATCGCGCACGTCTTCTCACACGTGGCGACGGTGCCGACGCAGTACGTCTACCGCGTGCGCGGCGTCAGCTCGTGCAACGACGAGTCGGGACCGTGGTCCGACGTCGTCGGCGTCTTCGTGATGCCGGTCAACGTCGACGTGAAGTCGGCGAAGTCGAGCACCGAGGCGGGCGAACAGGGGAACGTCGTGCAGACGATCTTCCTCCCCGCGGTGCAGACGCCGGTCACGTTCAGCGCACGCGCCGACAAGCCGTGGCTCACCGTCACGCCGTCATCCGGCATCCTCGGCAGCGACGGCGTCACGCTGACCGTCACCGCGGCGCCGGGCACGCTCAACCTCGGCACGAACACCGGCACCGTGCTCGTCACGTACGGCTCCGCCGGCAAGGCGGGAAGCAATGCGTCGACCGTGACGTCGGTGCCGATCTCCGTCAGCGTGGTCACGCCGGTCTCGCCGGTGCCGCGCAACACGCCGCAGCCCGACTCGCTGATCATCCCCGGCGTTGCACACGCGAACGGCGCGAACAACTCGCTCTTCCAGTCCGACGTCCGCCTGGCCAACGTCTCGGCGCAGACGATGAAGTACCTGCTGAACTTCACGCCGATCGCCACCGACGGCACGCAGAGCGGCAACTCGACCACGATCGAGATCGAGCCGGGCGCCACCACCGCGCTCGACGACATCCTCTCCAGCTTCTTCGGCGCGAACGGCACACTCGGCACGCTGGAGATCCGGCCCGTGACGACGAGTACGAGCAGCAGCAGCTTCGCCAGCAGCGTCTCGCCGTCGACCCTCGGCGTGAATACCGTGACCGTCGCGTCGAGCCGCACCTACAACGTCGATCCCGCCGGCGGCACGCTCGGACAGTTCATCCCGGCGATCCCGTACTCGAAGTTCATCTCGAAGTCGTCGAGCTCGCTGACGCAGATCCTCTCGCTGCAGCAGCTCGCGAACTCGACCGCGTATCGCACGAACATCGGCCTCGTCGAGGCCTCCGGCCAGGCGGCCTCGGTGCTGATGCGCGTGTTCGACGACAAGAATTCGCTCCTCGCGGAGATCCCGGTGTCGCTGAAACCGGGCGAGTACCTGCAGGACAACTTCTTCGCGAAGAACGGACTGACGTTCGCCGACGGCCGCGTCGAGATCCAGGTGACGACCACCGGCGGCAAGGTCACGGCCTACGCGTCGACCGTCGACAACCTGACGCAGGATCCGCTGCTCGTCTCGCCGGTGATCAAGTCGTCCGTCGCCGCGACGCGTTACGTGTTGCCCGGCATCGCCGCGCTGAACACCGGCCTCGCGAACTGGCGGAGCGACGTCCGCGTCTACAACGCCGGCACGAGCGACACGACCGCGACGCTGACCTACGTCCCGATGCCCGGCAACCCGCCCGCCGCGCAACCGGTGACGGTCACGCTGAAGGCGGGCGAAGTCGCGGCCTACGACGACATCCTCAAATCGCAGTTCGGCCTCAACACCGACAGCGGCGGCGCTCTCTCGATCTCGACCGCGACGTCGTCGTCGCTGATCACCAGCGCCCGCACGTACAACCTCACCACCAACGGCACCCTCGGGCAGTTCATCCCCGGCGTCACGCCGAACGAAGCGATCGGCAACGGCGAAGGCTCGCTGCAGTTGCTGCAACTCGAACAGAGCGATCGCTATCGGACGAACATCGGACTGGCCGAGACGAATGGCCAGGCCGCGACCGTCGAGGTGCTGCTCTACCTCCCCGACTCGAAGGTGACGCCGGTTTACACGGTGCCGCTGGAAGCAAACCAGTTCGTGCAGTTCCCGATGAGCGTGTTCAACGCGGGGACGGTCTACAACGGGCGGGTGTCGGTGAAAGTGATCTCGGGCTCCGGCCGCGTGACCGCCTACGGCTCGATCATCGATGCCCTGACGGGGGATCCGACGTACGTCCCGCAATTGAAGTGAGTGAAGGGGTGTCCGGAACCGGACACCCCTGTCCAAACCCGCACACCGCCCTCCCCGTAACCTATTGATTCTTCGTCGTTTCCGCTGGCATCTCGTTCGCGATAGGCGGTCCCCATGGATCGCATCATTCCCGAATCTGAAGTGCGGCGGCGGACGGCGAAGCGGGTCGTCGGATCGATCGTCGCCATCGCCGCACTCGCCTTCTCCGTCGCGGCGACGATGCAGTGGCTTCGGCCTTCGCTCCGTCGCCCCGACCTGCAATTCGCGCGCGTCGAGCGCGGCTCCGTCGATCGCACGCTGCAAGCGGCCGGCACGATCATGCCGGCGGTCGAGCAGGTCGTCTCCTCGCCGGTCGAAGCGCGTGTGCTGCGCATCGTGCGCCGCGCGGGTGATCGCGTTCGTGCCGGCGACGAGCTCGTGGCGCTCGACACCTCCGCTTCCCGCCTCGACGTCGGCCGTCTCGAGGACCGCATCAAGCAGAAGAGATCCGAACAGGAACAGGCGCGTCTCCGCTCCGACGAAACCATCGCCGGACTGAACGCGCAGATCGCGCAGAAGACGCTCGACGTCGAGATCGCGCGCTACAGCTCGCGGCAGAACGAGACGCTGCATCACGAGGGGCTCGTCTCGGAGAGCGAGCTGCTCGCGGCGCGGACGACGGAGAAGAAGAACGGCATCGAGCTGGCGCAACTGCGCGAGGCGGTCATCCGCGCGCAACGCGGACGCGCCGCCGAAGCGGCGTCGTACGAGGTCGAGCTGCGGACGCTGGCCAACGAGCGCGATGAATCGGTCCGCCAGCTCGGGCTGGCGATGATGCATGCCGATCGCGACGGCGTCATCACCTCGATCGTGCAGGAGGCCGGCACCACCATCCGCCGCGGCGACGTCGTCGCGCGCATCGCCGACCTCTCGTCGTTTCGCGTGACGGCCACGATCTCCGACATGCACGCTGCCTCGCTCGCGCCGGGGCAGCGCGTCCGCGTGAAGCTCGACGATCAGACGTCGCTCGACGGCACGATCTCGGGCATCGATCCGCAGATCGCCAACGGCGCGGCGCGCTTCGAGGTCCGGCTCGATCAGCCGTCGCATCCGCGGCTGCGCAACAACGTCCGCGCCGACGTCTTCGTCATCACCGGCCGCCACGACGGCGTCCTGCGCGTCCGCCGCGGCGCGCTCGGCGCGAGCGAGAGCGAAGAGGTCTTCGTCCTGCGCGGCGATGAGCTCGTGCGCACGCCGGTGCGCTGGGGATTGGCGGGGGAAGAAGCACTGGAAGTCCACGACGGCCTGCGCGAGGGCGAGCAGGTGGTCATCAACAACATGAGTGATTACGCCGGCGTTAAAAAACTCCGGCTCAAGTGAGGAAGAACATGATTCGACTGGAAAACATCGACAAGGTTTACCGCACCGAGCGCATCGAAACACTGGCGCTGCAGAACATCAATCTCGACGTCGCGTCGGGCGAGTTCGTCTCGATCATGGGACCGTCGGGCTGCGGCAAGAGCACGCTGCTCAACCTGATCGGCCTGCTCGACGCGCCGTCGTCGGGCAAGCTCTCGATCGACAAGCAGGCCGTGAACGGCAGCGACAAGGCGCTCGCGAAAATGCGCAACGAGAAGCTCGGCTTCGTCTTCCAGAGCTTCCACCTCGTGCCCGACCTGACCGTCGCCGACAACGTCGAGATCCCGCTGCTCTACCGCAGCATGCCCGGCAGCGAGCGTCGCAAGCTGGCGCTGGCGGCGATCGACGCGGTCGGACTCTCGTCGCGCGCGCAGCACTTCCCCACGCAGCTCTCCGGCGGCCAGCAGCAGCGCGTCGCCATCGCCCGCGCCATCGTCGGCAAGCCGCGCATCCTCCTCGCCGACGAGCCGACCGGCAACCTCGATTCGCAGATGGGCGAAGAGATCATGACCATCCTTCACGACCTCAATCGCAACGCGGGCACGACCGTCGTGATGGTCACGCACGACGAGCGTTTCGCGAAGCGGACCGATCGCATCGTCCGCCTCTTCGACGGCAGGCAGGTGGCGTGATGAAGAGCTATCTCAAGCTCGCCTTCAAAGTCCTCGGGCGGCGGAAGGTCTTCACCTTCATCTCGCTCTTCGGCATCACCATGACGCTCGTCGTGCTCGTGGTCGCGACGTCGATCATCGATGACACGTTCGAGCCGCGGAAACCGGAGTCGCGTTTCGATCGCGTGCTCACCCTCTCCACCGTGGCGATGATCGGCCCGAGCACCACCGAGACGATGAACCCCGGCTTCGGCCTCATTCACGATTACATCTACACACTCCCCGGCATCGAGGCAGCCTCCGCGTTCTCCGAGGCATCGCCGACCGTGATCTATCGCAACGACGGCCGTGCCGAGGCGCAGCTCAAGCGCACCGATGCCGCGTACTGGCGGATTCTCGATTTCAAGTTTCTCCAGGGACGTCCCTTTACCGCCGATGAGGAACAGCGCGGCGCGCTCGTCGCGGTGATCACCGACGGCCTGCGCAAACGGCTCTTTCAGAATCGTCCCGCCCTCGGCCAGAGCGTCGAGATCGACGGCCGCGGCTTCCGCATCGTCGGAATCGTCCCCGACGTTCCGATCACCCGCTTCGCCGCCTGGTCCGACGTCTGGGTCCCGCACACGACGGAGCGGTCGTCGGCCTACCAGCATCTCTTCCTCGGCAACTACAGCGCTCTCGTGCTCGCGCGGACGGGCAACGACCTTCCGCGCCTGCAGCGCGAATTCGCCGATCGCGTGAAGCGGATGCCGATCAGCGACCCGAAGACGTTCACGCACATCGCGGCGGGACTCGACACGCGCTTCGAATCGTATGCACGCGATTCGTCCGGCAATCACGCCTGGCAGCTTCGCCTGCTCCTCGGCGCGCTGGCCATTCTCTTCATGTCCCTCCCCGCGCTGAACCTGATCACGCTGAACCTCAGCCGGATTCTGGAGCGCGCCTCGGAGATCGGCGTGCGCAAGGCGTTCGGCGCGTCGCGCCGCTCGCTCGTCGCGCAGTTCGTCTTCGAGAACGTGCTGCTGACGCTCATCGGCGGCGCGATCTCGTTCGTCGTCGCCGCGGCGGTCATCGCCGCGCTCAATCGCGCCGATCTGGTGACGAACGCGCAGTTCGAGTTGAACCTGCGCGTCTTCGGCTACGGCCTCGCCATCGCGATCTTCTTCGGTCTCTTTTCCGGCGCCTATCCCGCATGGCGGATGGCCCGGCTGCAGGCAGTCACTGCTCTTCGCGGAGGTGCACGATGATCCGTCATCTGCTCAAGCTGGTCTGGCATCGCAAGCGCGCGAACGCGCTGCTCATCACCGAAATCCTCTTCTCGTTCATCGTCGTGTTCGTGGTGCTGACGATGGCCGCCTCGCTGCTGATGCGCTGGCGCGAGCCGCTCGGGTTCCAGTACCAGGACGTCTGGATCCTGAGCGTCGCGTCGCCGACGGTGCCGGGCGGGTTCGGCGCGACCGACGATCCGCTGCGCCCCGTGCTCGATCGCCTCGTGCGCGAGACGAAGACGTTTCCGCAGGTGGTCGACGTCGCGGTGGACGACACGCCGCCGTACGGCAATGCGACGTCCGAGGGAGTGTGGCGCATCAACGGAAAGAAGATCACCCTCAAGCGCGACAGCGTGACCGACAGCTTCGCGAACGTGATGCAGTTGAAGGTCATCCGCGGACGCTGGTTCTCTCCCGAGGATGACGCCCTTGCCAATCAGCCGGTCGTCATCGACGCCGATCTGGCGCGCGATCTCTTCGGAACGCGCGATCCGATCGGCAAGCGGTTCGACGAAGGCGATCCGGACAGCGGGAACGTCGTCGGCGTGATCGCTCCGTATCGCAAGGATGGCGAGATCGCGCCGACCGCGCAGAACATGGCGTTCTTCCGCAAGTCACTGGCGAAGCCGAGCGGCATGCTGCCGCGCAACATCATGCTGCGCGTGCGGCCCGGCACCTCGCCCGAGTTCGAGAAGACGCTGGCCAATCATCTGCACGCGGTCGATCCGAACACCGCGTTCCAGATCCGCCACCTCGATCGGATGCGCGACAAGTTCCTCCGCACCCGCGTCGCGCCGGTGCTCGTCCTCGGCACGATCAGTCTGTTCCTGATCTCGGTGGTCGCGCTCGGACTGACCGGCGTGTTGTGGCAGACGGTGACGCGCCGCACGCGCGAGATCGGCCTGCGCCGCGCGGTCGGCGCGAGCGGCACGCACGTCCGCCGGCAGATCCTCGGCGAGGTCGCGCTGATCACGACGCTCGCGCTGATCGTCGGATCGGCGATCGTGCTGCAGTTGCCGCTGCTCGGCATCTTCTCGCTCGTGCAGCCGGCGGTGTTCACCATCGGCATCATCGCCGCGCTTGCGACCATCTACGCGATCACGCTACTTTGCGGTGCATATCCGAGCTGGCTGGCGTCGACGGTGGAGCCGGCGGAGGCACTGCGCTACGAATGATTCTCATCGTCGACGACGACCCATCCATCGCCGCGTCGCTTTCACTTCTGTTGAAGCAGCACGGCTACGCCTCGGTCACGGCCCCCGCGCCGGCCGAGGCGTTGTCGGTCGTCCGTCGCGACCATCCCGCGCTCGTCATCCAGGACATGAACTTCACACGCCGCACGACGGGCGAAGAAGGCCTGCAGCTCCTCACCGCGATTCGCGATGAAGCGCCGTCGATGCCGGTGATCCTGATGACGGCGTGGGGCTCGATCTCCCTCGCCGTCGAAGGGATGAAGCGCGGCGCCGCCGACTTCATCACCAAGCCATGGTCAAACGCGCACGTGGTCCAAACAGTGGAGACCGCGCTAGCCCTACGTAGCGCGGGTTCTCCAACCCGCGCCTCCCGTCTGGAGCTCGACGAAGCCTTCGACTTCTCCAACATCCTCGGCAGCGACCCAAAGATCCTGCAGATCCTCGATCTCGTCGGACGCATCGCGCCGACCGAGGCCTCGGTGCTGATCATGGGCGAGAGCGGCACCGGCAAGGAGCTGATCGCCGAGGCGGTGCATCGCAACAGCCGCCGCCGCACAAAAGCGTTCGTGAAGGTGAACCTCGGCGGCGTGTCGTCGACGTTGTTCGAGAGCGAGATGTTCGGCCACGTGCGAGGCGCGTTCACCGACGCGCGCCAGGATCGCAAGGGACGCTTCGAAGTCGCCGACGGCGGCTCGATCTTTCTCGACGAGATCGGCGAGCTCGACGCCGCATCGCAGGTGAAGCTGCTGCGCGTGCTGCAGGACCGCACGTACGAGGTCCTCGGCTCGAGCCGGACGCGCACGGTCGACGTCCGCGTGATCGCGGCCACCAATCGCGAGCTGCCGGAGCTCGTCGCGCGCGGAGAGTTCCGCGAGGACCTGCTCTATCGCCTGAACCTGATCACCATTCAACTGCCGCCATTGCGCGAGCGTCGTGGCGACATCCCGGCGCTCGCGTCGCACTTCCTGCGCCGCGCGGCCGAGGCGTACGGCAGCGGCGTCGAAGCGATCACGCCGCGGGCGATGGAGTGGCTGAAGGGGCAGAACTGGCCGGGCAACATCCGCCAGCTGCGGCAGCTGATCGAGCGCGCGGTGTTGATCCGCGGCGGACGGGAGCTCGACGTCGACGACTTCGGCGCGGTGCGCGACGCGGTCTCGCGCGACGGCTCGAAAGATGCGTTGCCCGAGGTCGGGGCGATGACGCTAGACGACATCGAGCGCGCGATGATCGTCAAGAGCATGCGGCACTACGAGGGAAACGTCTCGCGCGTCGCCGAGGCGCTCGGACTGAGCCGCGCGGCGCTCTATCGCCGCCTCGAGAAATACGGGATCGAGGCGTGACCCTTCGCGCCAGGATCACCGCCTGGTTCGTCGCGCTGCACCTGCTGCTCGCCGCCGCCGGCGTGTTCGTGTTGCTGAAGTATCCGCTGTGGTTGTTCGTCGTCGAGGCGGCGTTCATCGTCTCGATCCTCGTCAGCTATCGCGTGCTGCGCGCGCTCTTCGTGCCGCTCGATCTCGTGCGCACCGGTGCGCAGCTGATCAGCGACCGCGACTTCACCACCCGTTTCGTCGCCATCGGCCAGCCGGAGATGGACGCGCTGATCGACGTCTACAACCGGATGATCGACCGCCTGCGCGAGGAGCGGCTCGCGGCGCAGGAAGAGCGTCACCTGCTGGAGAGCATCGTCGAGGCCTCGCCGTCGGGCATCGTCATCTGCGACTTCGACGGCAACGTCGAGCAGATGAATCCCGCGGCGCAGCGGCTCGTGACCCCCGACCTGCTCGCCGAGATGCGCACGCTCGATGCGGGCGAGTCGCGACTGGTCGCGCGCGATCTCCCGCGGCGGATGAAGGTGTGGCGCGCGGAGTTCCGCGACCGCGGCTTCGCCAAGAGCTTCTTCATCATCGACGAGATGACCGAGGAGCTGCGGCTGTCGGAGAAGGCGGCGTACGAGAAGCTGATCCGGATGATGTCGCACGAGGTGAACAACTCGGTCGGCGCGGTGCGCTCGCTGCTGGAATCGGCGCTGCGCTACGCGCCGCAGGTCGGGGAAAGCGATCGGGACGATTTCGTCAATGCGTTGACCATCTCGTCGTCGCGCATCGATGCGCTCAATCGCTTCATGACCGGCTTCGCGGACGTCGTGCGCATCCCCGCGCCGCGCCGCACGCGTGTGGCGCTCGGCCCGCTGATCGAACGGGTCGCCGCCTTTCTCCGTCCCGACCTCGGTTCCATCGTCCTGACCACCACCGTCGACGACACGATCGCCGACATCGACGAAAACCAGTTCGAGCAGGTGCTGATCAACGTGGTGAGAAACGCCGCCGAGAGCATCGGCACCAACGGAACGATCGACATCATGCTGCGCGACGGAACTCTGACGATCGCCGACAGCGGCGCCGGCATCGCCGACGAAGACGCCGCCGATCTCTTCACCCCATTCTTCACCACGAAACGCGACGGCCGCGGCCTCGGTCTGACGATCGTCCAGGAGATCCTCGCCAACCACGGCTTCGCCTATACCCTCCAGAACCGGGCGGGCGGCGGGGCGGAGTTTCGGGTTGGGGTCGCATCTGGAAACTCAACTTAATTCTGCTCTGTCACATTAGCGTTGGGTCTTCAGGAAAGACTTCTCCTCGTCGTTTGAAGCGTCTGCGAAGGAGATCCGTCAGGTCCTCGGGATTGCGGTCGCGGCGGGGGAGATAGTGCACGAGCATCATCTGCACGTCGGCAGCCGTGAGCACAGGCTCAC
>Ga0157375_10000139_pt1 | contig 72260 bp, 69 predicted proteins | sample M35metaG_FD_115311 | JGI IMG/M metagenome (GOLD analysis project Ga0157375, IMG submission 115311) | Miscanthus rhizosphere microbial communities from Kellogg Biological Station, Michigan, USA - M3-5 metaG | ecosystem: Host-associated > Plants > Roots > Rhizosphere > Soil | place: USA: Michigan...
CATGACCGCCAGCTCCAACTTCGGCAATGTGTTCTCGGTGCTGGTGGCCAGTGCGTTCATTCCGTTTTTGCCGATGCTGTCGATCCACCTGCTGCTGCAAAACCTGATGTATGACATCTCCCAGCTGGCCCTGCCGTGGGACAAGATGGACAAGGAATACCTGGCCAAACCACGCAAGTGGGACGCCAAGAACATCGGGCGCTTCATGATCTGGATCGGGCCGACCTCGTCGATCTTCGACATCACCACCTTTGCGCTGATGTGGTACGTGTTCTCCGCCAACAGCGTGGAAATGCAGACCCTGTTCCAGTCCGGCTGGTTCATCGAGGGCCTGCTCTCGCAAACCCTGGTGGTGCACATGTTGCGTACCCGCAAGATCCCGTTCTTCCAGAGCACGGCCGCCTGGCCGGTGCTGATGATGACGTGCATCGTGATCGCATTGGGGATCTACGTACCGTTCTCGCCGCTGGGCACTCTGGTGGGCCTGCAGCCGCTGCCGCTGGCGTACTTCCCTTGGCTGGTGGGCACCTTGCTCAGCTACTGCTGCGTCGCCCAACTGATGAAGACGATCTACATCCGCCGCTTCAAGCAGTGGTACTGAGCCCCAAATAACGCCTGACTGTAGGAGCCGGCTTGCCGGCGATGAGGCCCTTGAGGCCACGGGTGTTCAACAGGACGCCTTTGCCGGCAAGCCGGCTCTTACAGGGGTGCGTTTGCAATGCAAGGAACTACCTTATGCGCGTCTTGATCTGTGCAGGTCGTCATTACGCCGACACCAAAAAGTCCCGCCAAGTGCTGGACGCCTACCACCGCCTGCGCCCCGTGCAGGTATTGATCCACGGCGGCAACCAATTCCTGGGCAGCGACATCGAGGAATGGGCGCGGGAAATCGGCATCGACGTGGTGCGCTACCCACCCAACTGGCAACGCCACGGTAAACAGGCCGAACGCCAGCGCAACCATTTCATGCTGACCGACAGCCGCCCCGACGTGATCATCGCCCTCCCCGGTGGCGACGACACGTCGGAACTGGTCTGCCAGGCCAAAGCCAGCGGCATTTCGGTGCTGACCGTAGAAAGCTGAATTCAAGCGAGGTGCATCATGCACAAAAAACACACACCGAACCGTCAGGACGGGTTCGCCAAATACCGTGCGCGTCACTATCGCGGCGCTCGCCACACCCTGTTGCTGCTGCCACCGGCCAAACGGCGCGCGCTGCAACGTAACTTGATCTTTATCGGCGTGACCCTGGGTTTAATCTTGCTGATCGCCCTGTTTTCGAAAGCACATGCGGCGGGCGGCTCCTATGTGGTGGACGACGGCGCCATCAACGATCCGGGGCAATGCAATGTCGACGCATGGTTCACCGCCAACCGGCATGACGGGAGCACCCACAACCAGACCCTGTCACCGGCCTGCACCTTTACAAGCATGCCGACAGTGCAATGGACCGCGGCGCTCTCGCGGGCAGACACAGCGAGCAGCGGCGAGACCCAGGTCAACCCGCAAGTCAAAGCCCAGGTCTATACACAGAAAGACCTGGGGCTTGAGCTGGCCCTGTCGGCCGGGGCGCATTTTGCGCTGGACCGCCAGCACAGCTTCGACGGCGCCGATTTCAACATTCCGCTGACGTGGCAACCTGCAGAAGCCTTGCGCCTGAACCTCAACGCCGGCTGGACCCACGCCTACAACGACGGCGACCAGAAACACCGCCTGACCTGGGGCACCGGGTTCGAATACCAGGTAGCACCCGCGCTGAGCCTGATTGGCGAGCGTTACGGCCAGGCAGGCGGTGACCAGGCCTGGCAGGCCGGGCCACGCTTTCACTTGGGTGAGTTCGTCGACGTGGATGTCGTGGTCGGGCGCAGCCTGATCGCTGACAGGGCCCAATGGCTGACAACGGGGGCCACAGTGCGCTTCTAAGCCTTGGCTTGTTGCTCCAAGTGCAGTTGCAGCTGAGGGTCGATCTGCAACTGCGCGGCCAGGTCGTCGAGGTAATTGCGCTCGGCGTCCTGCTGGTCGTCCACCAGCATCACGCTAGCCAGGTAAATCTCCGAGGCGAGCGCCGGGTCATGGGCGTACTCGGCAAAATCGGCAGCATCCAGTGGCTTGGCGACTTCGGCGTCGAGCCATTGTTGCAATTGCGGGTCATCGGTATGCCTGCCGATCTCTGCGCCGATCATTTGCTGCTCTTGTTCATCAATGCGGCCATCCGCCTTGGCCGCCGCGATCAGTGCGCGCAACAGCGCATGGCTATGGGCTTCGGCCTGGGGGCCGTCCAACTGGTCGACCGTTTGGAAGGCTTGCTGCGGTGCGCTGGCCTGCTGGCGCTGCCACGCTTGATAGGCCTGGAAGGCCGCCATGCCGAGGGACGCCAGCGCGGCGTAGTTCATCCCGCCAGAACGATTGGGCGCCGCGTTGCCCGAAGGTGCACCGCCCAACAGGCCGCCGAGGCCTCCGAGTAATCCGCCAAGGCCACCACCACCGGCTGACGCAGTGCCGGTGCCAGCGCCGTTCAACAAACCGCCGAGCAAGCCACCCAGGCCGCCACCCGAGGCACCGCCGCCCTGCTGCCCGGCGCGCAGCAGTTGTTCGAGAAGATCGCTGGTGTTCATGGTTTCACCCTCCCAGGGTGCAATGTAGGCGTCCATCAACCATAGCCCGCCATTGCGCGAATACCATGACCGCCGGGCGGGCACGCCTTATGATGGCGCCATTGCGCCGCTTGGGGAGAACGCAGGTGAACCGTATCGAACACATCGCATTGATGGCCCGCTACAACCAGTGGATGAACCGCAAGGTCTACGACGCGGCCGCCACATTGACGGACGCTGAGCTGGCGATGGACCGGCAGGCATTTTTCGGCTCGATCCTCGGCACGCTGAACCACCTTACCCTAGGCGACACCGTATGGCTCAAGCGCTTTGCCCAGCATCCTTCAGGCTTCATCGTGCTGGCTCCGTTGAGCGACCTGGCCATGCCCACAAACCTGAAACAATTGGCCTTCGCCGATCTCCGCGAGCTTGGCGCCCGTCGAACCTGGCTGGATGAACTCATCATCGACTGGGCTCACACGCTGCGTGAAGCCGACCTGGATCACCGCCTGCATTACCACAACATGCGCGGCGCGGCGGCGGACAAACCGTTCTTCAGCCTGCTGGTGCATTTTTTCAATCACCAGACCCACCACCGGGGACAAGCCACCACATTGCTGACCCAGGCCGGCGTGGACGTCGGCGATACCGACCTGCTGGCGCTGATCGACTGAAATCAGCCCGCGTTGAATTCGGCGTAGGCCTGCATCAATCGCGGGAAATCGTGTGGCTGAGGCAACTGCGCAAAACTTTCGACGGCGGGTGTGGAGGCCCAAGGCAGTTTTTCGCTGGTCCAGGTTTCCATGAAGGGTACGTAGGCGCCGGCGTTGTCCAGCAAGGTCGCACGCACGTTGACGAACTCATCGATGCCATGGGGACGGGTAAACAGCCAGCTCATGCAGTGCGGGCAGCAATAATGGCGGTCCACGCCGTGCAGCCCGCCCATCACCGGGCAGCCTTGGGTCACGGTAAAACCACTGGCGGGAATCAGCGCACTGAGGGAGAACGCGCTGGAGGTCATCTTCTGGCAGCCGGTGCAGTGGCAGGCCATGGTGATCACTGGTGGCAAACTCACGCTGAAACGCACCCGGTTGCAGCGGCAACTGCCTTCCAGCGGCTGGTGTTCGACGCTCATTATCCACTCCTTTTTATGATTGTTGACGCCTCAGGGTAGCGTGAACCCCGGTGATAACAAAACCGAACGCTGCACGTCGCGTAAGGTCGTAACTGTAAGGCGCCGGGAGAAATTGTCCCGCCCTGCTCACGTACACCCGCCCTGCCGGGCTGTGCGTACCCCCATAAGAAGGAGACGCTTACATGGTCACTCACTTCAAGGTCGCCGGGCATTTGGCCTGCGGCCATCACGGTAACAACCTCACGTCCAGCACCGAGCTGAACCGTGTCAAATGCCGTACCTGCCGCAACACCGATGCCTACAAAGAAGCGCGGCGCACCCAGCGCAATGCCGCTCGCCGCGCCGCGCGCAAAGCCAAGACCCACACCGCCAGTGACTGGCGCAGTGCCTGGACACAACGCCTGACCGACCTGCCCGGGCTGCAGCGTTTGCCACGGGGTTTCAGCGGCCAGCCGTTCGTATAACCGGCTCAGACAAGGCGCCTGCTGCTTGCAGGCGCCAGTCTGTAGGGCGGGTTATTTCACCTTGCTGCTCAACGTATCCAGGCTGCGTTTGAGGTCGTCCAGACTGCGTTTTTGATCGTCGATGCTGCGCTTCTGGTCACTGACATCGCTCTTGAGCCGCGACAGTTCGCTGTTGCTGGAATTGGAGCTGGAACTTGAATTGCGCTTGAGGTCATCCACTTCGCTTTTGAGCTTGTCGATGGTGTTTTTCTGATCGGCCACGGTGCGCTTCAAATCGGACAATTGGCTGTCGCTGGCGCTGGAACTTGAGCCGTTCTTACGCTTGAACTCCTCGAAATACTTCGCCTGCTCGTCCAGCTTGCTCTTGAGCCGCTGCAGCTCTTCATGATCGCTCTTTTGGCCATCGCGCATTTTTTCGAGATCACTTACCGAAAGACCGGTGGTGGACAACACGCGGTGGGCGCCCTCCGTTGAGCTGGTGGTGAGCTTGTCGCTGCTGCCTGAACCGAAACTTCCCCACTGCACATCACCCGCCTGCGCCGTCGTCACACCAAAGGCGGCCAGCAACCCCAATACGCTTGCAGCAATGACCAAAGAAGGCTTGCGAACACTGTGCATCAACAGATTCCTTTCATGACTGCCGGGATGGCATATCGCTATGACTGGGATTTTGGGATCTTGTTCCCGTGCTGTAAGATTCCTCGGCATTGCGCCAAGAGTTATCCGTAGATCACTGATCTATCGAGCTTTTTCAGCCGGGCGTTTGTGCAAGAAAGGAGCGCTGCGACCTTGCGTCGAAGCGTTCGGGTCTATATATTCCCAACCCTGCTTCACCGCGCTACCGCCCGAATGGCGAAACTGGTAGACGCATGGGACTTAAAATCCCCCGCTCGTAAGGGCGTGCCGGTTCGATTCCGGCTTCGGGCACCATAGATATCAAGGGCTTGCATGATGAACTTCATGCAGGCCCTTATCTTTTGCGCTCTGCAATTTTGGGCGCCGCTGCGCAACTCACCCAGCCCGGCGTCCTGCCGACCGAACACAAACCCTACCGCCGCTATCAAAATCAGCCTGATCGCCCCTAAATAGTTGAACCGCTGAAAGTGAAAAACTTAAACGATATCTTCTCGTCACTCAGATCTCTGATTTCATAGCGGACTCTGTCGAGGCCGTCGTCCACACGAGATGCCTCAAGATGCATAAACTGGGTCAACCCACCACCAAACCCGTTCAAATCAAGCGCGCTGATATCGTGAAAAGTAAGAGTCACTGCGTCCAAACCTGACTCATCGACAGACAGTTTCAACCGCAAATCGTATTTGGAATCGTCGAATTTTATGTCGATCGACATAACGCAATCATGCTCGCGCAGCAGATCGTTTAAGTGGCCAAGCTTACCCATGTGTCAACCCGTCCGGAACAAATCTTTGGGCCAAATGCATGTTGTTCCCTCTTTGGTTTGCCGGGACTGTAGCACTGGGGAATTCGATGCAAAAAGCCCAGCGCGGAGTCATGTCGTTACCGGTAAATGTCTTACTTGGGCGCGCACAACGACGGCTATACGCGCCACCCTACAAAATGACACGATAGCCCCTCGCCTTCGTCAGTAGGAACACAGGATGTTCAGTCACGTAACCGTTGGGACAAACGATCTTGATAAAGCCGCTACCTTCTATGACGCAGTGCTGATCCCTCTGGGACTTTGCCGTCGGGTTGTAACACCTGATGGAGGGCCTCTTGCCGCATGCTGGGTTAACCCCAACAGCCCCCTGCCGCGCTTTTATGTTTACTGCCCTTACGACCTCAAAGAGGCCGTCGCGGGAAATGGCAGCATGGTGGCTTTCTGCGCGCCACATCCAGACTCTGTCGACGCAGCCTACGCCGCAGGCCTTCGTGCTGGCGGTGTTGATGCGGGTGAACCAGGGCCACGCGCGCATTATGGCGACGGCTATTATGGCGCGTACCTACGTGACCCGGATGGCAATAAAGTGCACATAGTCCATCGTGGCGATTTGCACTTGCCTGCATAAGCGCGACTCCCAGTGCTCGACTCAAGCCCGCCAAGCGCGGGCTTTTTTGTGTCGGCCAAAAACACTGGGTCAAAAGAAAATCGACGTTGTTTGCTACTGGCCAGGTATGCCGCTGTTCATCAAACGTGCCGAGCCGAACTAAAACGGCGACGGTACTCCGTTGGCGTGAGGCCAACGACTTTTCGGAACCGCGACCGGAAGGTCACCGCAGACCCGAATCCGGAAAGCAATGCCGTTTGATCAATCGATGTCTCGCTCTCCTCAAGCAGCTCACGCGCTCGATCAATACGAGCGGTGAGGAGCCACTGTAAAGGTGTCGTACCGGTCTGTTCTTGAAATCGCCGAGCAAAGGTACGCGAGCTCATGTTGGCGCGAGCGGCAAGGCTATCGACCGTATGCGGACGGTTCAAATTGTCCCGTATCCATTCGATCAAGGACATTAAGCTGGTTGGAGAACCTGGAAGCTCCTGACGAATAAATTGGGCCTGGCCGCCATCACGATACAGTGGCGCGACCACCAGACGGGCAGTGTTTGCCGCAACAGCCTGACCAAAGTCGCGTCGCACGATATGCAAACCCATATCTAATCCCGCTGACGCGCCGGCCGACGTCACGATGCTGCCTTCATCCACAAATAGGACATTAGGTTCTACTGTTATCTCTGGATAAAGCCTGGCCAAGTCCTCGGCGAAACGCCAGTGCGTTGTGACGCGCTTCCCACCAAGAAGACCGCTCGCGGCAAGGATAAAAGCCCCCGTGCAGATGGACGCTAATCGCGCACCCCGCGTATGTGCCTCGCGAAGAGCAATGCTTACCGCTTCTGGAACGACTCCAAACGGGTCTTCACACCCTGGAATGACAACAGTGTGCGCTAGTTCAAGACGGTCGAGCCCATGCCGCACCTGCATATCAAAGCCAGCGGCGCGAATTGTCCGCTCGGGTGCGCACACCTCCACCTCGTAAGCGTTGCTCCCATCGACCTGAAAAGCCAACGCAAAAACCTGATAGGCGATACCCAAGTCCAAGGGCACCACATCATTCAATACCAGCACCGCAATCTTGTGCACGCCGTGGACCTCTGCTCTCAAAATCAAAATGGCTGGCAGAAAACGATCGTTTGATGTCGTTTAAGCCACTCACGTACAGCGTCCAGCAGGAATACGCTTTAGTCAATGACGACGAGAGGAGACGGCAATGTCTGATGAGCTGAGCGATAAGCGTGAAGAGCGCCAACTGCAGATTGGCATGGTGATTTTTCCTGGTTTCACTCTGCAGGATTTGGCAGGTCCACAGACGGCGTTCGGCCTTCATGCCAAAACTCACATAATCTGGAAGGCCTTGGAGCCCGTTCCTACGGACATGGGTGTCACCCTGAACCCTACGATCACGTTTGATGACGTTCCAGATAACCTGGACGTGCTGTTTGTCGCTGGGGGTGGAGGAACGCCTGAAATCATGAAGGACCAGGAGCTGCTCGATTTTATTGCTCGCGCAGGCAAGACGGCCACCTATGTAACCGCTGTATGCACAGGCTCTGTACTTCTTGCCATGGCGGGATTATTGGAGGGCTACCGCGCAGCGACTTATTGGCCCTTCTACGAACCCCTTATCGCACTGGGTATCGAACCGAGCTACGAACGAGTATGCGTCGACAGGAACCGAATCACAGGTGGTGGTGTAACGGCAGGTATCGACTTTGCGCTGCTGGTCATCGCGCAACTCAAAGGTCGGGACGCGGCTGAATTTACGCAACTCGTGCTTGAGTACGACCCGCAGCCGACAATGACCTCGGGGAATCCACGAACCGCGCGCCCCGAAATCGTTGCGCAAATAAAGGGGCTGTGGGGGCGAACCGACGAAGCGGTAAGCGTCGCGAATGAACATATGGCGCGCCGAGCACGGTTATCAACACTGGCTCCCACCTAATCGTAGTTCCGTAGCGTTGTGCTCTCGGCGGTCGATTCCTGAGTAACGTCATCGGCAAACAAATAAAGCCCCGTATTCCTACATGCGAGGGCTTTGCTGTCCATCACTCACCATCGAGCGATCTCCCCTCTGCGCTCAGCCGGTTCTCGCGGCGGACATGTTGCGGTGAATATCCATGCAGCCGAACAAACGCCCTGCGCATCCGTTCGGGGTCAGTAAAGCCCACCGCCTGGGCAACTTGCTCGATCGGCTCACTGCCTTCTTGCAAACGTAAACACGCCGCTTCGACGCGTAAGCGTTCTACTGCTTTAGCTGGCGTTTCTCCCGTTTCTCGACGGAATGCTCGTCCAAATTGCCTCAAGCTCAATCTCGCCGCATCGGCGAGTCGCTCAATGGGTAACGCCTCAGACAAGTGCTCTCTGGCGAATTTCAGCGCAATACGGATGCGATCTGACTCTGGTTCCATTTGCGACATCGCGGAAATTTGCGACTGGCGACCAGGTCGGCGGTAGGGAACGACCAGCAACCTGGAGACATCGCGCGCTACATTCGCCCCCCTGTCTTTCTCAATCATAGCGAGCGCCAGATCGATCCCGGAAGCAATGCCCGCTGAGGTCCAGACGTGTCCGTCCTCTATAAAAATAATGTCCCCTTCAACGTTGATGCGGGGGTAACGCGATTGCAGTTGTGCAGTGTGGTGCCAGTGCGTCGTAGCCCGCCGATCGTTCAACAGGCCGGTCTCTGCCAGCAAGAACGCACCCGTGCACACGCTTGCGACTCGCGATGCGTTAACGATTAGTTGCCTTGCTGCAGCGACATTTTCTGATGTCAGCATGGGTTCGACTTCACCCCCCACAAAAATCACGGTGTCAAACATATCCTTACCGACCGGAGTGGTATCGACCGGAAGGCCGGAATTGCCAATAACCAGCCCTCCGAAACGCGATACGACGCGAAGCTCATACGGCTTATAACCTTCAGCCGTCGCCACTTGGTTGAATGCAGATAATGGCCCTGCTAGATCGAGGGCATCGTGGCCAGTGCAGACAAAAAATCCAATTCGGTACATCGCAATTCAGCTCCAGCGTTCAGCCCCCGGTTGCCGGGGACCCTAGTGTAACGCCACGAAGCCTGGCGTTCTTGATGGTGCTTGGGAGTTAGATTTCTTGGCCTAAAGTGAGGGAAAAACGTCGTTTTCGTTTACCAGACTCCTACGTAAAGTTGCTGGCACGAACACCATCGGCGACGGTTGTAATGCGCGCCGTGACACGTTCGCCGTCGGCAAAGTAGAACACTACGAATCACCCATGGTTTGGTCCAATCACCCAGGGGCGAGCACTCGCTATAACAACCATTGTGGTGATCGCCGTCTGTGGCTCTGCGAGGCCAATAAATTTGCACATTTCGCTAAGTAGCTTTCGAGGGTTACACATGACTTCGTATATAAAACCAGTCGCCACCACCGAGTACGATGATGTGATTCAGGCAGCACAAGCTTATATAGACGGCTATCGCTCCGGTGATATCGCTGGAATTGAGAAGGCCTTCCACAACGATGCGATCATGTGGGGCTACAGCGGCGATGAGTTGCTTCAAGGTCCCGCTGTTCCGGTATTCGCAAGCTTCTTCAATTCACTGGGCGCCTCACCCAACGCTCGCAGTCGTCTGGATATTTTGGCTATCGCACCCACAGCCGCAGTCGTGCGCGTGGACATGGAGAATGACGTTTTGGGTGCGAGCTTCCACGACTTTCTTTCACTGCTCAAAATAGAGGGTCAGTGGAAAATCATCTCGAAGATTTTCCAACGGTACGCCTAAGTCAGCGGCAGATTGCATCAGATAAAATTTACGCCAGATGCGGACGTCACTCGCGTCAGGCGTGAGCTGCCCGAGTGACTGTCAGCCTGGCTGGGTTACAGCTTGAATGCTGAGCAGCGCTATCAGGTTGCGTGCTTTTATCCTTGTTCAGCCTCTTCCTGCGTTACCAGATACTCAACAAAATCCAGGTAAGACGCCCAGCTATCAGGCTCTCTCAGCAATGGTTCCTTGCCAAGACGACACACGTCAGTGGCATCACACCAGAGCACGCGTCCCGATGTGGAGTCACAGTCCATCACAATCAGGCTCTCAGCGGGCTCCCCGAGCACAAGGTAACGGGATGAAAGCTCACCATATTTTCTCAGGCGCTGGGTTTCACTGAGGACATTCGTTGGCGACTGATACCCGATTTGATGCAACGGCAGGACGTAAATACCACTGCCATCAAAAAAGTGCGCGACAGATTTAAAGGTGTGGGGAAGCGTCAAGCCCAGTTCATGTTCAAGATTGTCGATGAAACTCCGTTCGACTGCGCGAACGCCAATCAACCACTCGAATTTGCGCCTGACCATTTCTAGATTGGGCATAAGGCCCTCCCTATCGGGCGCCATCGTTGCGTTTCATTGATACCCTTCAACGCCCGCGTCCCCCCCAGGCTACGTCTTGCCAAAAAACCACATCACAAATGCAACCGCGCTGACCCATCCCAGTGTCAGCAAAAACGAAAGACCTGCAAGCCGCTTATCCATAGTGCCCCGTCGCCGGTTTCATTGATCGAGATACGATCGCTTGGGTGCAGCGTAGTTCAGGTGCTTCAGTCTTTCTCAACAAAACGCTTGGATTCCTCGCCGATCAGGGCCAAGTGAATCACGCCCGGTTGGCTGGGAAAGTTGGGCGAATCCCCCGAAGCGTTTTCCATCACGGGGATGTCGATGAGCGCTCGCTTGTGCGCCGGGTCCTTCACCCACTTGGCGTCCAGTGTTTCGACGGCGCGCCAGCCGTCGCCGCCGATGTGCATCACGTCCACCAGCGTGTAGTGCTCTTGGTCGTCTTCCGTTACGGCGGGTGTAAAGGCGGCAAGGTATTGGCGGTAGGTGTTGCCCTTGTCGAAGCCTTCGACGGTGAAGACGGCCAGGGTGAGCTGGTCGGCCGTGTCCACGTTCAAGTCCTGCACCTGGGTGGCCTCGGGGTAACCGCTGGCAAAACCGTCCTTGAGCAATTCGACCAAGCGCCCAACCTGCTCTGCCACCGGTTGTGGAACCGGGTTCTCGGCGGCGTGGGTGAGCGTGCAGGCGAACAGCAGGCTGGCTGGCAACAGGCGCAATGTCATGGGGCTGGATCCGCAAGAGAAAGAGAGGTTTAACCACTACCGCGTCCACGGTGGGTGTGCATTTGCTCAAATGGCTTTACAGCCGTCAAGCCGACCTGTTCTCACCTATCAGTTTTGCTTCATCCACGTATTAATAGTTTTCAACAACACTTTTCTCAATAGATGTTTCCAATCATGTATGTTGAATCTCACCTCGGGTGGTCCTCCATCACCCGACACATGGGTTGGGGTCATACGATGAAATTCACCAATGTCTTGAGCAGCAACGGTAAGGCCTTGCCTGCGTTGATCGATGCCGACGGCCAGCGCTATTGGCCGCTGAGTGAGCTGGCCGTGCCGTTTTCCGGCAGCCTGGAGCAATTGATCAGTCAGTGGGATCACCTGAAGGCAGGGCTCACCCCGCACGGCGACGGCCTGCCGCTGGAAGGCGCGACCCTCCTCGCACCGCTCTCCCCCACGCGAAATATCTTTTGCGTCGGCAAGAACTATCACGAGCACGCGGCGGAGTTCAGCCAATCGGGTTTCGACCACAGCGCCAAGGACGGGGAAATCGCCCCGCAGTTTCCGGTGATTTTCACCAAGACCCCAGAGTCGGTGATCGGCCATCACGCCACGATCCCCTTGCACGCCTCGGTCACGCGCCAGCTGGACTATGAAGCAGAGTTGGCCGTGATCATCGGCAAAGGCGGCAAAGGCATTTCCCGGGAAGACGCCTACGCTCACGTATGGGGCTACACCATCATCAATGACATGACCGCACGCGACCTGCAGAAGAACCACCGCCAGTGGTTCCTCGGCAAATCCCTCGACGGCTTGTGCCCCATGGGCCCTTGGGTCGTCACCGCCGACGCATTCAGCCCCCAGGACGCCACGATTGAATGCTGGGTCAACGGCACGCTTCGCCAGCAGGCCAATGTGCGGGACCTGATCTTCGATATCCCCGCGCTGATCGAATGCCTCTCTGCCGGCATCGAGCTCAAGCCGGGCGATGTGATCAGCACCGGCACGCCGGCGGGCGTCGGCATTGGTTTCACCCCGCCGCGCTTCCTGCAGGCCGGCGACACCGTGCGCATTGCCATTGAGGGCATCGGCACACTCGAAAACCGCATTGCGCAGCACTAGTCCACCCACTTCACCACACGAGAAACGGCAATGAGCTTGAAAGACAAGATTATCGGCACCCTGGGTTTTGGCACCGCGCCCCTGGGCAACATGTTTCGCTCAATCGACGAAGAGGAAGCCGCGGCAACCGTCGCCGCGGCCTGGGACCAGGGCATTCGCTTCTTCGATACGGCACCGCTCTACGGCGCCGGGTTATCCGAGACCCGCTTGGGCCGGGCGTTGGCGCAACATCCTCGCGATTCCTACACCCTGGCCACCAAAGTCGGTCGCCTGGTCTCTGACGAGGTGAACCCCAACCCGGGCTCCGGCCCGTTCAGCCAGGGCAACCCCAACAAGATGCTCAGCGACTACAGCGCCGACGCCACCCTGCGCTCCATCGAAAGCAGCCTGCAGCGTCTGGGCACCGACCGCCTCGACATCGTGTTCGTGCACGACGTGGCCCAGGACACCCATGGCGATGAGTGGATCGAGCACTTCAACATCGCCCGCAAAGGCGCCTTCAAAGCCCTGACCCGGCTCAAGCAGGAAGGCGTCATCCAGGCCTGGGGCCTGGGTGTGAACCGCGTTGAGCCCTGCGAGCTGTTGCTGGACCTGGAGGACGTGCGTCCGGACGGCTTCCTGCTCGCGGGCCGTTACACGCTGCTCGACCATGAACAACCCCTGCAACGGCTCTTCGCCAAGGCCCAGGCCAAGGGCGCCGAATTTGTCGCGGGTGGGCCTTACAGCTCAGGCGTGCTGGTCGGCGGCAAACACTTCGAATACCAGCCGGCGTCCGCCGCGATGCTCGACAAAGTGGCGAAAATCCACGCCCTCGCCCAGCAGTACCACGTGGATATCAAGGCCGCCGCCTTGCAATTCCCACTGGCCAACCCGCTCGTTGCTGCCGTCATTCCAGGCGCCAGCCGCCCTTCGCGGATTATCGAAGACACCCAAGCGATCCATGCCGTGATCCCGCCTGCGTTCTGGCAGGCCATGAAAGAACAGGGTTTCATCCACCCCAACGCCCCCATCCCGGGCAACCACTGACAGGAGCCTTCCCATGCACCCGCATAACACCGCGATTGTCTTGATCGAGTACCAGAACGACTTCACCAGTCCGGGCGGGGTCTTCCATGACGCTGTCAAAGGCGTGATGCAGTCCTCCAACATGCTCGCCAATACCGCGACCACCATCGAGCAGGCGCGCAAGCTTGGTGTGACGATCATCCATATGCCGATCCACTTTGCCAAAGGCTACCCGGAGCTCACCACGCGCTCCTACGGAATCCTCAAAGGCGTGTCGGACGGCCATGCGTTTCGCGCCGGCACCTGGGGCGCCGAAATCACCGACGCCCTGCCCCGCGATCCCGTCGACATCGTGATCGAGGGCAAGCGCGGTCTGGACGCCTTCGCCACCACCGGCCTGGACCTGGTACTGCGCAACAATGGCATCCAGAACCTGGTGGTCGCAGGCTTCCTGACCAACTGCTGCGTCGAAGGCACCGTGCGTTCCGGTTATGAAAAGGGCTACGACGTCGTGACCCTGACCGACTGCACCGCCACCTTCAGTGACGAACAACAGCACGCCGCCGAGCAGTTCACCTTGCCGATGTTTTCCCAGACACTGCAGCACAGCGCGTTTCTGCAAGCGCTGAACGCCGGATAAAAAAAGGGGCGACGCCCACAGGCGTCGCCCCTTTTTACTGTGTTCAGATCACTCGGTGGGCGCGTATTGCATCTCGCCGTTGCCGAAGGACCAGTCTTCGCGCTTCACGTCCACCAGGCTGATCCACACGTCTTCCTTGCGCAGCCCGGTCTTGGCGTGGATGCCTTCGGCGATGAACTTGTAGAAGGCCTTTTTCACTTCGATGGTGCGCCCGGCGTTCCAGGTGACCTGGATAAACACGATTTTGGGCGTGTACGAGATACCCAGGTAGCCGGCCGCCGGGTACACCAGCTCATCCTTGGCATGGCGGTTGATGATCTGGAACTTATCGTGCTCCGGCACGTTGGCAACGCTCGTCATTGCGGCATACACCACATCACCGATGGCGGCTGCGGTTTCGGCGCTAGTGTCGGCAGCGAGGTCGATTCGAACTAAAGGCATGGGGAAATCCTTAACGGGTCAATGGCCAATCCACGTCGGTGGCCGGTGATACAACGCTAGTCTCGACGCCATGATTCATCAAGCGCATAATTTTCGAAAAGATGATGAGTAATACGCATGCTATTCCAGGACCTGAAAGCCTTCGTCACGGTGATTGAAAGCGCTTCACTGACCAAAGCGGCGCAGAGCTTGTGCTTGACCCAGTCCGCCGTGTCCCGCCGCATCCAGCACCTGGAAGAGACCCTGGGCGAAGCGCTGCTCGACCGCACCACGCGCCCGCCCTTGCCCACGGCCATGGGGCACCGCGTCTACGAATTGGCCGTGGGCCTGTTGCGCGACGCCGAGCATTTGCTCAGCCTGCCTCAAGAAAGCGCAATGCCCAGCGGGCGGTTTCGCGTGGGGCTGACGCAGATCGTCGCGGACGCCGTGATGTTTGACGTGGTGACCCGCATGCGCGAGCAACTGCCGAGCCTTGAACTGCAGATCGTCACCGACTGGAGTTCCGAACTGGAGCAGCAGATGCTGACCGGCGAACTGGATGCCGCCACGCTGATGTTGCCAGCGGCCAGCCGCCCACCCGCGGCACTGGAAGGTCAACGGGTGACCACCCTCGATATCCTGGTGGTGCAGAGCCAATCAAAACCCCTGGTGAATGCCGCCACCCAGATCAAACACCTGGCCGCTCAAGAGTGGGTGCTGAACCCCAAGGGCTGCGGCTATCGAGCGGCCCTGGAGGCGGCCGTGGGCGGGCGCGGGCACACGCTCAAGCTCGCGGTGGACACCCACGGCGCCGCCATGCAAATGCGCATGGTCGCGGCCGGCCTGGGCCTGGGGCTGATCCCGGCGACGCTGCTGCCCGGCAACCCGTACGCACACGCGTTGTCAGTGGTGAGCATCGAGGACTTCCAGCTCAAGATGGGCATTTGGGTCACGCACTCGCCCCGCCCGGGCAACTTGCGGCTGGCCAATCAGTTGCTGATCCAGGCCATCACCGACGGCCTGGGTTAGGCACCCTCACGGCGCAACTGGCGTTCCAGGGCATACCCCTCGCTCAATTCGCCCACCAGTTCGCCCCGACGCAGTGGCTCACCGCAATGCTCACACAATGGGCCCAAGCCTGCAGGCTGGCCGCAGGGCACGTGGATGTAATTCACCGCCCGGTCCTCGCCCGGGGACTTGCACCAGGTTTCGCCCCAGGCGCGCAACGCCAGCACCACCGAATAGAACCCCTCACCTTTCGGCGTGAGGAAATATTCGTAGCGCAAAGGCCGCTCGCTGTAAGGCCGGCGCTCCACCATCCCATCGGCTTCCAGGCCTTTGAGGCGCGCAGCAATCATTTGCGGCGTGCCGCCGCTTTGTACCTGGATTTCGTCGAACCGATGGTTGCCCATGAACAATTCGCGCAGCACCAGCACCGTCCAACTGCTGCCCACAATCTCCTCTGCGCGGGAGACCGGGCACAGGGTTTCAGGCGCAAGTTTCTTCTTCAACGACATACGGACGTTGCCTCTGAAAAGTAACTATGATTATCATAGCATAACGCAGACGGGCACCCTGAACTGCTTATGCGCCTCTGAATGCCTTGGAGAACGGATCATGACGACCCCCGCCTACCCCCTCGATCGTACCGCTTACCTGCTGGTCGACCCCTACAATGACTTTCTCTCCGAAGGCGGCAAGGTCTACCCCTTGATCAAGCCCACTGCCGACCAGGTCAACCTGCTCGACAACCTGCGCACCCTCGACAAAACCGTACGCAGCCTGGGCGTGCAGGTGGCGATTGTACCGCACCGTCGCTGGGAGAAAGGCGACTACGACACCTGGAGTCACCCAAGCCCCACCCAGCGCAAAATCCAACACATGCACCACTTTGCCCGAGGCGAATGGGGCGGTGACTGGCACCCGGATTTCGCCCCGCAGCCGGGCGACATCGTGGCTCGAGAGCATTGGGGGTCCAGCGGTTTTGCCAACACCGACCTCGACTTTCGCCTCAAGCAGCAAGGCATCACCCACGTGATCATCGTCGGTTTGCTGGCCAATACCTGTATTGAAGCGACTGCGCGCTACGCCGTGGAACTGGGCTACCACGTCACCCTGGTCCGCGACGCCACGGCGGCCTTCGGCCCCGAATTCATGCACGCCGCCCATGAGCTCAACGGGCCGACCTTTGCTCATTCGATTCTGACCACGGCCGAACTGGTTTCGCGCCTGCTGCACAACGCCTCGCAAAGCCACTGAGGCTTCAGTTTTTCAACAGTCTCACGTTCATACTATCCGTTAGTGCGGTGAAAGCGCCGTTGGTAGGCTCGGCGCTCGCATTCACCCAAAGGCTGGAGAAAAACATGATGCTTGGCAAAACCCTGATTCGCGCCCTGACGTGCCTGGTGCCGCTGGCACTGACGCTGCCCGCCTACGCCGCCTTTCCCCTGCAAGGCACCTGGAACCTCACCGCTTCGGACAACATCAATCCCGACGGCACCCGCATTCACCTGTACGGCGATGACCCGCAAGGCACGCTGAATTTCGACGCCACCGGTCATTACTCGCTGCAGATCATGAGCAAAGTGCGCCCCAGGTTCGCCGCCAATGACAAGAGCAAAGGCACCCCCGAAGAGTACCGCGCGACAGTCGTGGGCACCCAATGCCACTTCGGCACCTACACCGTCAACGAGAAGGACCACACCATTACCCTGCACGTGGAGCACGCCACCTACGCCAACTGGGAAGGCGCCAACCTGACTTGGCCCTACACCGTCGATGCCGAGCACGCCACGTTCACCGTCCCGCACCCCACGATTGGTGGCCCAGGCGTGTACGGCGAAATCGCCTACGTGCGCACCCACTGAACCAATGCCAAACGCCGCCAGGGATTCGGCGGTTCCACCCACTCATTCACAGGCAGGAACCCCATGCCCATCGATCTGGACCTGGACGTGCTACGCACCTTGATCGCCGCCCAGCAACTGGGGGCCATGAACCGTGCGGCCGATAAGGTCGGGCGCTCCCAGTCGGCCGTCAGCCAGCAGATTCAGAAGCTGGAGCACCGCATCGGCCAACCGCTGTTTCGCAAGCAAGGTCGCGGACGTGTACTCACTGAAGCCGGGGAAATTTTGCTGGCCTACGCCCGACGCATGATTGACCTGAATGACGAAGCCGTCACCGTGATCAGCGGCATCAAAGTCAAAGGCGTGGTGCGTTTCGGCTTTTCCGGAGACTTGGTCCACACCTGGCTGCCCCTCGCGTTGCAGCAGTTCAAATGCTGCTACCCGAACATCCGCATCGAAGCCACGGTAGACCGCAACGCCGCGCTGATCGAGCGCCTGGAAAAGGGCCAGCTCGATCTGAGCGTGTTGCTCAGTGGCAAGGTCAGCGTGGAAGCCCAGGTGTTGTCCACCGTGCCGATGGCGTGGATCGGCCGCCCCGGCGACCAGTTGAGGGCCGGCGAGCCGGTGCAACTGGCGGTGCTGGAAGCGCCGTGTTTCTTCCGCACGGCGGCGATCAATGCGCTGGATGAAGCGGGTATTCCTTGGGAAATCGCCTTTACCACCGCCAACGTGTCCGGCTTATGGGCGGCGGTCAATGCCGGCCTGGGCATCACCCTGCGCACGCAGATGAGTGCCCCCCAGGGCCTGGAGGCCATCCGTGCCAGCCAAGCCCTGCCAGCGCTGCCTCCCGTGCATGTGTTCCTCAGCTCAGCCGGGCGCGCCTTGACCCCAGCCGCGACGTGCCTGAAAGACGTGCTGATGCAGACGCTTCACTCACTCTCCAGCACAAACTCGTAATACGCGCGCTTGAACGGTAACGGCATCCCTACCTGGGCGGACAGTGCATCCTGCTCCTCACGGTCTTCATAGACCACTTGCAACGACGGCTTGACCCCAAACACCGCATCCGAGCCCAGGTACGGGTCACCCTCGGTGAACAGGTGCGTAACCAGGCGCGTGTAACCCGGGCGTTCCAGCACGAAATGCACATGCCCCGGCCGCCAGGCCAGGCGCTGGGCGGCGTCGAGCATACGCCCCACCGGCCCGTCGGTCGGCACCGGGTAGCACACGGGCAAAATGGTACGAATCGCGAAATCGCCGTTGGCGTCGGTACGGTAGCGGCCGCGCAGGTTGCCAGTAGGTTGGTCGACATCCTGCCCGGAATACATGCCATTGCTGGCGGTCTGCCAAACATCCAGCACCACATCGGCCACGGGTTGGCCGTGAGTATCCAGCACACGCCCGTGGATCAACGTGGCGTCACCCGGCGTGAACGCCATGTTTTCACCAAAGGCCCGGTCCGGCATGCCGTCGATATAGAACGGCCCGAACACCGTGGTTTCGGTGCCATTGGCGACTTGGCGATGGTTGATCTCATCCACCAGCATCGACAGCCCCAGGGTGTCCGACAGCAGGATGAATTCCTGGCGGATAAACCCATCGCACATATGGCCGGTATCGGTCAGGAAGCGAATGCCCTCCCACCATTCCTCCTCGGTCAGTTCCACCTCGTCGGCAAACGCGTGCAGGTGGCGCACCAGGCTTTGCATGACCTGTTTGAAACGCGGGTCGGGCGCGTTTTCGAAGCTCTTGAGGGCTTGTTGGGTGATCGATGACATGGTGTGCACGCTCCGAGGCGATGACGGTTACTGATGGAACGCCTCGGTGCGCGCCTTTATTCCATGAAACCTGCTACAGCATCGGCGTACCGCTCACCACCCGCAGCGCCAGGCCCTCATAGGCATCCAGGGTGATGGTGAAATCCCCTTCGGCAGTCAGGTCGCCCTCGACCCGTTCATTGATAATGTCCACCACCGGCCCAGGCGCAATGTCGGGCAGGTGCAAGGTTTCGGTGATGGGTGTCGCGCCAAAGTTGAGCGCGGTGATTTGCGTGCCCTTCCCGGCCGGCAGTTCGTGGACCATCACCAGCAAGCCGGGGTGCTCCACATCCGGTACCAAAATCTGGCGGCTGGCAGCGATGTCGTAAGCCCGGCGTACCGCCAGAATTTTCTGCAGCTGCGACGCGAAGGATTCAGGGTCCTGCAACTGGCTGTTCAAGCTGCCATACAAGGTTTTCGAACGCGGCATTTGCCCTGCGGAGAGCACCGCCTCGGGGTTCAGGTCCACCAGGTCATAGGCACCGCGATGAATCCAGCGCGTATCGCCATCGGTCATCAGGTGCGCCACCTCATCCGCCGCCAACGGCAATGCGCCCACCAGGTCCCAACCGGACAAGGCAAACACCCCGGGCTGCATCGCGTTGTACATCACCAACAGCAGGTGGATCTGGCGGATTTGCACGATATCGGCCGGCGTGATGGCTTCCAGGTCGCGAATGCCCAGCGCGGCGGTGATGATACTGGCGGTGGTGCAGGACACGCCGTTGGTCACGAACTTGAGGTTGTAAGGGGCGTGTTCACCGGCCAGACGCTCGTACATCTGCTCGCGGATATGCTCGCGCAGGCTGTTGCCGGGGAACGTCTGGCCTTGGTAGGGGTAACTGTCGTGGGCGTGCAAGGTCCAGAAGTGCACCAGTTCCAAAGTCAGTTCGTCGTGGTTTTGCAACGCATGGATCAGCGAGCCGGGGTCGATGCCCTGGCTGTGCATCTCGCGCAGCATCAGGCGCAGGAACTCGGTGTCGCCCATCAACAGCGCATGTTGGTAGGCCGGGCGAGTGATGAAGTCATAGGACAAATCGGCGCCGCCGTGAGACATGGCGGCGATATCGTCGACCGTGAGGTTCAGTTCCTGAAAGCTGAAGCCCCCGGCTTTGCGGATCGCACCGCCGAGCAACTGGTTGCCGGTGATCGACAACGGGTGGCTTTCCGACCACGCGGTGCCGTCCAGCTTGCGCTCCACGCCGAGAAAGCCATTGGCATCCAGGCGCAGGATCTTCGCGCCCATCACATCAATGGCGTGCAGGGCATCGCCAATGATCATCTGCTGCGCGGCAAACGAAGGGTCCAGCCAGTTCAGCGACGGCTGGCCCTCCTTGAAATAGTGCAGGTACACCCAGCGACGTGGCTTGCCGTCCGCGCCCACCACCACGGGCGTGGCGCTCCAATCGGTTTCCTTCACCCCGGGTTCGAAGAAGATCACGCGCTGGAGCTGGCCGACGATGTAATGCTTGTCGCGCAGCGCATCGACCTGCTGCGGGCTGAGGTTCTGCGCATCGCGCCCCGGGGTGACGTCAGGCAGGAGCGGCCAGTCTTCTTCGCGGATCTCCACCATGTGGTACAGGCCGGGATAGTCTTCATAGGCCATTTCGGCGAGACGGAAGTCGGCGCCCTTGCCGGTGTGGGACGGAATCACGTCGTCGATGATCACCGCGTTGTGCGCAGCGGCCATGCGCGTCAGGGCCTGCAACTGCGCTTCGGTGCCCAATTGCGGGTCGATCTCGAAGCTGATGCGGTCGAAATTGCCGTCGATGGTCGGCGTGTGTTCGGTGCCCGACAGGCCACCGGACTTTTTCAACGGCCCGTTATGAATGCCCTGGATACCAATCTTCGACAACGCCTGCCACAGCGCCTCATCGCCCAGCGCTTCAAGCACCGTGCCGTTCTCGCGAGTGACGATGGACGCCGGGTACGCGGTGAACCACACCGACGACAACGCTGACGCATCCCGTGGCCGCGTCTGCGCATAGGGTTGCTGCCACAACCGGCCCTGCCCCGAATACAGCCGGGCCCGCTGTCGCGCCGCGTGCAGCATCGATTGCTCCACCAGCCAGTTCACATGGTCCTTGTCCGCCGCCGTCATAAGCCTGATACCTGCCATCGTGAAAGGTTACTCGTAAGCATAGGAGCGGCAACGGGCGGCATTCGTTGCATTGGATATCCCGGGCAGTCAGGCCAGTTGCCGATACTGCCTTGGCGTAAACCCGGTCAACGCCTTGAACTGGCGGGTGAATGCGCTGTGATCGGTGTAGCCGCATTGCAGCGCCACCTCGGTGATCGGCAGGTCGGTATGCAACAGCCGGTGCGCGTGTTCCAGGCGGACTTTCTGGATCATCTGGCGCGGTGTCAGGTGGAACACGCGCTTGCAGTAGCGCTCCAGCTGCGCCACGGAAATCCCGGTGATGCGGGTCAGTTCACCCAGGGTGACGCGGCGGTTGAAGTGCTGGCGGATGTGTTCATCCACCGCCGCCAGACGCTGGTACGCCGGGTGGGTTTCGCTGGCCGATTGCAGGTCCACCGAAATACCGGCTAAGCCGATGATCTGACCGGCGTGGTTGTACAGCGGCCACTTGTGGGTCAAACACCAGCCAGGTTCGCGGCTGCCGTACAGGTGCAGCTCCAACTGATCTTCGAGCACCAGGCCCTCTTCAAGCACACGCCGGTCCTGTTCGGTGTACCCCGGCCCCAGTTGTGCGGGGAACACGTCGGCGCTGGTCTTGCCCAGCAACGGTTGCAACTGCCGCAGGCCGCAGCGTTGCACCAGGGTGCGGTTGGCGAGCACGTAGCGCGCGTCGACATCCTTGATAAAGATCGCCGCGTTGGGGATCACATCCAGCATCGGCAACAGCTGCGCCACCCCGGCCAACAGCTGCTCGATGCTCTGGGGACGATTGGCTCCATCCCCCTGGCAAAGGCTTGCAAACGCGCTCTGCAGCATGACTTTCACTTCCCGATTCTGGCACCGACGCCGAGCAGATTGCCCCATGCCCAGGGCGCTGTCGAGCGCCGGCAATTGTGCCGAATTCGTCATTCCCGCTTGCGTAAAACATCAATCGCCGCCGAGCTGATCGGTTCACGATGTCGCCACTGCATGCCTATCCAATAACTCACAAGAAGGCGCCAACATGTCAGGTCAAGGCAAGTTCAAGAAACAACTTTCACTGATGGACCTCACCTTTATCGGGCTGGGTGCCATCTTCGGTTCGGGCTGGTTATTCGCGGCCAGCCACGTGTCGGCCATCGCAGGCCCGGCAGGGATTTTTTCCTGGTTACTCGGCGGTTTTGCCGTGCTGTTGCTCGGCATTGTCTACTGCGAACTGGGTGCCGCATTGCCCCGAGCCGGTGGTGTGGTGCGCTACCCGGTCTACTCCCACGGCCCGTTGCTCGGCTACCTGATGGGCTTCATTACGCTGATCGCGTTTTCAAGCCTGGTGGCGATTGAAGTGGTCGCCTCGCGCCAATACGCAGCGGCGTGGTTCCCCGAGCTGACCAAGGCCGGTTCCAGTGACCCGACCACCCTCGGCTGGCTGGTGCAGTTCGCTCTGCTCTGCCTGTTTTTCGTCCTCAACTACCGCAGCGTGAAGACCTTCGCCATCGCCAACAACCTGGTGAGCGTGTTCAAGTTCATCGTGCCGCTGCTGGTGATTGGCGTGCTGTTCACCTTCTTCAAGCCGGCGAACTTCCAGGTCCACGGTTTTGCGCCGTTCGGCCTGTCGGGGATTGAAATGGCGGTCTCGGCCGGGGGCGTGATCTTCGCCTACCTGGGGCTGACGCCGATCATCTCGGTGGCCAGCGAAGTGAAGAACCCGCAGCGCACCATTCCCATCGCCCTGATCCTGTCGGTACTGCTGTCCACCGCCATCTACGTGCTGCTGCAAACCGCGTTCCTCGGCGGCGTGCCCACCGAAATGCTCGCCAACGGCTGGGCCGGGATCAGCAAGGAACTGGCCCTGCCTTACCGCGACATTGCCCTGGCCCTGGGCGTGGGTTGGTTGGCCTACCTGGTGGTGGCGGATGCGGTGATCTCTCCCAGCGGCTGCGGCAACATCTACATGAACGCCACGCCGCGTGTGGTGTATGGCTGGGCGCAGACCGGCACGTTCTTCAAGATCTTCACGCGTATCGATGAGAAGTCCGGCATCCCGCGCCCGGCGCTGTGGCTGACCTTTGGCCTGTCGGTGTTCTGGACCCTGCCGTTCCCGTCCTGGGAAGCGCTGATCAACGTGGTGTCAGCCGCGCTGATCCTGAGCTACGCCGTGGCCCCGGTCACCGTCGCCGCCCTGCGCCGCAACGCCCCGGGCATGGCGCGGCCGTTCCGGGTCAAGGGCCTGGGTGTGCTCGGCCCGCTGTCGTTCATCATCGCGGCGCTGATCGTGTACTGGTCGGGCTGGAGCACCGTGTCCTGGCTGCTCGGCCTGCAGATCCTGATGTTCGTGGTGTACCTGCTGTGCGCTCGCTGGGTGCCCACTGCCCACCTGAACCTCAAGCAACAAGTGCGCTCGTCAGCCTGGCTGATCGGCTTCTACGCGGTGACCATCCTGCTGTCCAAGCTCGGCAGCTTTGGCGGCATCGGCGTGATCAGCCACCCGTTTGACACGGTGGTCGTCGCGGTCTGCGCCTTGGGCATCTATTACTGGGGCGCCGCCACCGGCGTGCCGGCGCACTTGGTCCGCCTGGAAACCGAAGACGACGAAAGCGAAGCCGTCAGCGAAGCCCCCTACCGCGCACCGCTGTCCCCGGCCACCCATTGATGGAGCGTTTTATGAAACGGTTGCACGTTATCGACTCCCACACCGGCGGCGAACCCACGCGCCTGGTGATGAACGGGTTCCCCGAACTCACCGGCGCGACCATCGCCGACCAACTAGACAACCTGCGCACCCAGCACGATCAATGGCGCCGTGCCTGCCTGCTGGAACCGCGCGGCAATGATGTACTGGTGGGGGCGCTGTACTGCGAACCCGTCACGCCCGGGGCGACCTGCGGGGTGATCTTTTTCAACAACGCCGGTTACCTGGGCATGTGCGGCCACGGCACCCTTGGCCTGGTTGCCTCGTTGCACCACTTGGGGCGCATCACGCCGGGGGATCACACGATTGACACGCCAGTGGGCCCGGTGACTGCCACCCTGCACGCCGACGGCGCCGTGACCCTGCGCAACGTGCCAGCCTACCGCTTTCGCCAGCAGGTGGCGGTCCAGGTTCCGGGCTACGGCGAAGTACTCGGGGATATTGCCTGGGGCGGCAACTGGTTTTTCCTGGTGTCGGAGCACGGCCAGGATTTGGAAATGGGCAACGTCGATGTCCTCACCGACTACACCTGGGCGATGCTCAAGGCCCTGGAAGACCAGGGCATCCACGGGGCGGACGGCGCACTGATCGACCACATCGAACTGTTCGCCGACGACGCCCACGCCAACAGCCGCAACTTCGTGATGTGCCCCGGCAAAGCCTATGACCGCTCTCCCTGCGGCACCGGTACCAGCGCCAAACTCGCGTGCCTGGCCGCCGACGGAAAACTGCAGCCGGGTGAGGTGTGGGTACAAGCCAGCATCACCGGCAGCCAATTCGAAGGCCGTTATGAATGGGACGGCGAAAACGTGCGCCCCTTCATCACCGGCCGCGCCTACATGACCGCCGACAGCACCCTGCTGATCGACGAGCAAGACCCTTTCGCCTGGGGCATCTGAGCCCCAGCCGTGTTTATCTGAACGTTGTAAGGAGCAAGAACAATGAGCGACAACATCTTCACCGGCTGCATCCCCGCGCTGATGACCCCGTGCACCGCCGACCGCCAACCAGACTTCGACGCGTTGGTCGCCAAGGGCCGTGAACTGATCGACATCGGCATGAGCGCCGTGGTGTATTGCGGCTCCATGGGTGACTGGCCATTGCTCACCGAAGCCCAGCGCCAGGAAGGCGTGGCGCGCCTGGTCGCGGCCGGCGTACCGACCATTGTCGGCACCGGTGCGGTCAACAGCCGTGAAGCGGTGGCCCACGCCGCCCATGCCGCCGAGGTCGGTGCCCACGGCTTGATGGTGATTCCTCGCGTGCTGTCCCGGGGTGCTTCGGCGACCGCGCAAAAGGCCCACTTTGCCGCGATCCTCAATGCGGCGCCAAACCTGCCGGCGGTGATCTACAACAGCCCGTACTACGGCTTCGCCACCCGCGCCGACCTGTTCTTCGAACTGCGCCGCGAACACCCCAACCTGATTGGCTTCAAGGAATTCGGCGGCGGTGCCGACCTGCGTTACGCCGCAGAGAACATCACCTCCCAGGACGATGACGTGACCCTGATGGTCGGTGTCGATACCCAAGTGGTCCACGGTTTCGTCAACTGCAACGCCACCGGTGCCATCACCGGCATCGGCAACGCCCTGCCACGGGAAGTGCTGCACCTGGTGGCGCTGAGCAAAAAAGCCGCCAAGGGCGACGCCAAGGCCCGTCGCCTGGCCCGTGAACTGGAAGCGGCGCTGGCGGTGCTGTCGTCGTTCGACGAAGGCTGCGACCTGGTGCTGTATTACAAGCACTTGATGGTGCTCAACGGCGACCAGGGCTACGCCCTGCATTTCAACGAGACCGACGTACTCAGCGATGCCCAGCGCCGCTATGCCGAGCAGCAATACGCGCTGTTCCGCCAGTGGTACGCCAACTGGTCGGCCGAACAGAACCTAGCCTGACCCTGCGCGCCGCTGTGGTTCTCACAGCGGCCCCCCCCCTTTTTTTCAGGACGACCCCATGACTCTGACGGGCAAGATGCTGATCGGTCAGCACTCACTCTCTGGCCATCGCGAAGCGATCCGGGCCATCAACCCCGCCACCGACACACCGCTGGAACCGGCCTACGCCGGTGGCAACGGCGAGCATGTCGCTCAAGCCTGCGCCTTGGCTTGGGCCGCTTTTGACACTTACCGCGAAACCTCCCTGGCGGCACGCGCCACGTTTCTTGAAACCATCGCCGACCGCATCGAGGCCCTGGGCGACGAGTTGATCGAACGCGCCGTGGCCGAAACCGGCCTGCCGCGCCCGCGCCTCCTCGGTGAGCGCGGCCGTACCTGCGGCCAACTGCGCACCTTTGCCCGTACCGTGCGCTCCGGTGAATGGCTGGACGTGCGCGTCGACACCGCACAACCCGAGCGCCAGCCGCTGCCCCGTGCAGACCTGCGCCAACGCCATGTACCGCTGGGCCCGGTGGCGGTGTTTGGCGCCAGCAACTTCCCGCTGGCCTTTTCCGTGGCCGGCGGCGATACAGCGTCGGCACTCGCCGCGGGTTGCCCGGTGATCGTCAAGGCCCATGGTGCACACCCGGGTACCAGTGAACTGGTGGGGCGCGCGGTTGCCCAGGCGGTCAATCAGTGCGGGCTGCCAGAGGGTGTGTTTTCGCTGCTGTACGGCTCAGGCCGTGAGGTCGGGATAGCGCTGGTGACTGACCCGCGTATCAAGGCGGTCGGGTTTACCGGTTCGCGCAGCGGCGGCGTTGCCTTGACCCAGGCGGCACAGGCACGGCCGGAGCCGATTCCGGTGTATGCCGAAATGAGTTCGATCAACCCGGTGTACCTGTTTGCTGCGGCACTTGAAGCGCGAGCTGAAAGTTTGGCCCAGGGGTTTGTCGCATCGTTGACCCAAGGCGCCGGGCAGTTTTGCACCAACCCCGGTCTGGTGATTGCCATCGCTGGAAGCGGACTGGATCGCTTCATCAGCGCGGCCGGCGAACAACTCGGACAGTGCACCGCCCAGACCATGCTCACGCCCGGTATCTTCAGCGCTTACCAAGCGGGCGTCGGCAGCTTGGCAGCCCATGCCAACGTTGTCGCCAAGGGCCTTCAAGCCCAGGGGCCGAACCAGGGCCAGGCGCATTTGTTCGTGACCCAAGCCAAGGCGTTTTTGACCAACACACACCTGCAAGCTGAAGTATTCGGCGCGGCTTCGCTGGTGGTGATCTGTGCCGATGAACGTGAAGTGCGCGAGGTTTCCGAGCATTTAGAGGGGCAACTCACGGCCACCTTGCACCTGGATGAGGGTGACCTGCCTTACGCCAAGGCATTGCTCCCGGTGTTGGAACGCAAAGCCGGGCGCTTGCTGGTCAACGGTTGGCCGACGGGGGTGGAAGTGTGTGACGCCATGGTCCACGGCGGACCGTTCCCGGCCACCTCCGACTCGCGCAGTACCTCGGTCGGTACGGCGGCGATCCTGCGGTTCCTGCGCCCGGTGTGCTACCAGGACTTCCCCGACACCCTGCTGCCCGACGCCCTGCAACACGGCAACCCGTTGCTGTTGCGGCGGTTGCTCAACGGCCAGAGAGAGGCCTAGGCCATGCCCGATTCCAACCGCCCAGACATCGCCGTCGTCGGCGCCGGTATCATCGGCGTCGCCTCTGCCCTGCAATTGGCGCGTCAGGGCCTGCGGGTCGTGGTGATAGACCCGCAGGAACCGGGCATGGGCGCGTCCTACGGCAACGCCGGGCACCTGGCGACCGAGCAGGTGTTTCCCATCGCCGACGCGTCGATCCTCAAGCGCCTGCCCGCCATGCTGCTGGACCCCATGGGCCCACTGCGCCTGGACTGGAAGTACCTGCCCCGCGCCCTGCCTTGGTTCGTACGCCTGCTGCTCAACCTGCGCCCGGCCAGCTACCGGCGTACCGTGGCGGGTATCCGCGCGCTGAACGAAGGCAGCCTGGGTGCCTGGCAACGTGTGCTGGGGTCTATCGGGCGCCCGCAGTTGTTGCGCGAAGACGGCTCGCTGCTGGTGTATGAACGCGCCGACTCCCGTGCCGCCCTTGATGCGGTGCAGGTGCGCATGCAGCAGCAAAACGTGCCGGTGGCCTACTGGTCTGGCGATGCTATCCGTGAAGCCGCGCCGCCATTGAGCGAGGGTATTCAAGGCGGGCTGTTCTTCCCCGCCACCGGGCATTTTCTCGACCCGTACCAGGTGGTGTGCGAGCTGGTCAGCGCTGCCAAGGCCGAGGGCGTGCAGTTTCTCAAGCAACGCGTGATGGATGCCCGAGTACACGCCGATGGCGTTTCGTTGATCTGTGATCAAGGCTCCTTCGCGGCGCGCCAGGTGCTGATCGCCTGCGGAGCGCATTCGGCCAAGCTCACCGCGGCGCTGACGGGCAAGCACGTACCGCTGGACACCGAACGCGGTTACCACCTGATGCTGCCCCATGAGCATCAACGCCTGCCCTTCGCCGTTACGTCGCTTGAGCGCAAGTTCATCATGACGCCCATGGCCGGCGGCTTGCGCCTGGCTGGCACGGTGGAATTCGCCGGGCTGGAACGCCCGGCCAACCTGCAACGCGCCTGGCAACTGCACCGCTTGAGCCAGGGCTTGTTCCGCGACGACCTGAGCACCCGCGACGCCACCCCCTGGATGGGCTTTCGGCCCTCCCTGCCGGACTCGCTGCCAATCATCGATCGGGTGTGCGACGGCAAGGTGCTGCTTGCGTTCGGTCATCAGCACCTGGGGTTGACCCAGGCGGCGGTAACGGCGGAAATGATTGGGCAACTCGCTTCAACGGCCCCGACATTCTCAGGCTTGCCTGCGCTTGCGCCCTATCAACTGGACAGGTTTTGAGAAGCCCTCAATAGCGCGTCGGCCATCTCCTGGATCTCATCGCGCATGTGCAAGGTATCCAGCCAATGCGTCGGGATACCCGCTACGCCGTAAAAAGCGCCAGCCAGTTGCCCCACAATGGCAGCCGTGGTGTCGGCATCGTTGCCCAGGTTGGCCGCCGCCAACACGGCGTCAGCAAAGCTGTGGGTGTGATGAAAACACCAGAACGCTGCTTCGAGTGCCGCCACCGAATACCCCGAGCCGATGATGTCCTCACGGGGTTTGTCGCGGTACTCACCGCGCGCGATGGCCTCGACTTTTGGCGCGCTCAGTAGGGTTTGAGAGAGGTTTAAAACCTGTTCCTTGGGTAGACCGTCCAAGGCATTTGATAGCGCCTCGGCCAGCAGCCAACAACATTCTATGGCCTCTTGGGCGGCGTGGGTCGTTCGAGAACTTTCCCCACTGTAGAAGCGCACCTTCTCTCGGTCCGGGAAATAGAGCAGCACCACCGGTGCCAAGCGCATCAGCGAACCATTGCCCGCAGAAAACGGGTCGGTAGAGCCCGCAAACGGGTCACCGTCCTCCTGATACTTCGCCAACGCGGTACGCACCGTCAGGCCGATATCAAAACACTCGCCCGTCGCGCTCAAATAGCCCCATGTCCACCAGTTCAGGTAACGCCCCATCTGGTCCGCAGCATCGAAGCCGCCCTTGCGTATCAGGCTCTCGGCGAGGCACAGCGCCATCGACGTATCGTCGGTCCATTGGCCACACTTCAGATTGAACGGGCCACCGCCCACCATATCCACCAGAGGTTCAAACGAACCCCGGGGCATGAATTCAACGGTGGTGCCCACCGCATCACCGCACGCCAACCCCAGCAAACTCCCGCGATAGCGGTCTACACACGTAACAGACATCAGCATTCCTTGATAAAAAGCCCATCCCGACAAACAGGGGCCATGCTACTTGACCAACCGTTTCTCCTTGGAGGGGCGATATCCGAAATACGCGCTGTAACACTTGCTGAAATGACTCGGCGACACAAACCCGCACGCCACCAGCACGTCCACCTGTGACAGCTCGGTGTGCTGCAACAGCCGCCGCGCCTCGGTCACCCGCAATTCCATGTAATAGCGTTGCGGGGTGGTGCCCAGTTGCTCCTTGAACAGCCGCTCCAACTGACGGCGCGAGCGACCGGCGTAGACCGCCAACTGGTCCAGCTCCAACGGTTCTTCAAGGTTGGAATCCATCAGCTTGACCACTTCGCGCAGGGGGGCGCTGACGCAGACGTTTTCGGTGGGTTTGATGCGCCGGTAGCGTGACTCTTCGAAGGACAGAATGTCTTCTATGCCTTCGACCAATGCCTTGCCGTGCAGGCTTTTGATCCAGTCGAGCGCCATATGGAAGGCACCCGAGGGGCTGGAGGCCGTGAGGCGGTCGCGGTCGATCACATAGGGTTCGCTGGTGACCTGCGCCGCCTTGGCCACTTCCGCCAGCGCCGGGCGGTGTTCGGGGTGGATGGCGCAGCGGTAGCCTTGCAGTAACCCGGCGCGGCCAAGGAACCACGAGCCATTCCACAACCCGGCGAGGTTCACGCCGTGTTCAGCGGCGCTGCCCAGCAACTGGTTGAACTCATCACTGGCCTTGAGTTCGGTGCGAAAACCGCCGCAGATCACCAGCAGGTCAAGGTCTTGCAGCACCGCCGGCTCAAGGCGTGCATCCGGGCGGATCACCAGGCCCAGGTCGCTGATGACTTCGCCATCGTCCCAGCCGAAGGTGCGCGTGGCGAACAGTTGCGGGCGCAACAGGTTGGCGGTCACCAGGGTGTCGAGGGTCTGGGTGAAGGCCGGCAGGGAGAAATGTTCGAGCAACAAGAAGCCGACGCGGGTGGCCGGCGTCGGCTGTTGCGGGTTTTCGTTCAGGTAGCGCAGGTTCTTGCCTTTCATGCCACCGCTGAATTGGCGTCTTTCCATCGAGGGTTGGCCCACTCTTATTGTTGATGCAGTGGGCGCTATCTTAGAGGATTGGCGAGCCAAAGCGGCTAAATCGTGGCATCCAGTTATCGAGGATCTTCGCGGAGGCCAGGATATGGTGCGCATGCCCGATCAGCAGGCGGCGCGGCACAAAGCCGATGTAGCGTGAATCGGCGCTGTTGTCGCGATTGTCCCCGAGCATGAAGTAGCTGTCGGCCGGCACCACCACCGGGCCGAAGTCCCGTGCAGCACGCACCGCCGGCATGAACTGCACCGTACGCCGGCTACTGCTGGCCAGTTCAGTGAGCTTGATGCCCGGGATGGTTTGCCCCGGCCCCATGGGCTCGCTGATCGCCTGTTCATCCTGATAGGTGGCTGGCACACCGTTGACCCACAGCACCTCGTCCTTCATTTGCAGGGTGTCGCCGGGGATGCCGACGATGCGCTTGATCAGGCGCTCGCCGTCCTTGGGCGAGGAAAACGTCACCACATCGCCGCGTTGCGGGTTGCCCAACTCGGCCAGGGAGATGTCCGTGAGCGGAAGCTTGAGGTCATAGGCCACGCGGTTGACCAACACCACATCGCCTTCCACCAGGGTCGGGCGCATGGAGCCGGAGGGGATCGGGTTCCAGTCGGCCAACGAGGTACGGAAGATGCCGAAGCACAGCCAAAAAATGATCGCGTAACGGTACTTGCTCAGCCAACGTCGCATACATCCTCGCTCTGCATCAATCGGCGTAGAGCAGTGTCTACGCCAGCCACGGTCACTTTTGGCAACAATCATTGCCCGACATGAAGATTACATTAAGGCACAAGGCCTGGCGTGCAATGCACGGTATAAACGGCTGATCTTCATAAAGCCGGTGCTCTGCAAAGCCCTGTGCTGAGCACTCATAGCCCCATCTGATACGGTTTTTTCTTTTGCATCTGCGTCTGTATCGAAATCTGCCCCGGGCGGACAATGGCGTCACTCCCGACACCCGTGTCGAGCGCGGCAGGAATCTCCCCGCCGTCCCCTTCCCTTCGGAGGCCTTATGACCAAGATGGCACTTTTCCTGTTCGGCTTTCTGGTGCTGACCATCGGCATCGGCCTGCTGGCGACCATCTCGCCGGTTTAAGCAGTACTCAGCGGAACGTCACCATTTCGAAATCCGCCGAGGTGCCCGCGGCCTGCGCCGCCAGGTCGCTGATCGCAATTGTGCGCACCTGGACGCCCTCATTCCACGGGTTGGTGTAACTGAGCTGGCCACTCGCCGGGTCGATATGGATGATCGCGAAGGCATGCCCGTCACCTTTGGACCAATCGCCATTCCGCGCCGGTTTGCCGCCGAACACGATAGCCGCCCGGCTGCCGACCCCACTCGCATGGCTCAACAGAAACTGGGTGATGTCCTGGGGCGAACTGTGGGCGTCGGCCAGGCGCTGGTGATCACCGTACTGACCCGCCAGCAGCTCCATGACCTTGTTGGTCGGCAGCGAGCCCTTGGCCGGGTCGAGGTGGAAGTACTGGAACATCGCCCCCACCACCGCCGCCGCGGGCGCGTCGCCCTTGCCATATTGGTCGAGGTCGGCGGCTTGCAGGTGGAACACCGTTGAAGGCGCGCCCGGCAGGCTCACATTGAAGCTGCCGTCCGCATTGAGCGTGACGCCGCGTTGCAGGATCTGCGCGCCCATCTGGGTGTTGGAGAACGCCTTGACCACCGAAATGCCCACACAGTCGCCTTCACTGGTCTGGTTCAGGTGGGTGCCGATCGGCTGGGTGATGGGGTTGCCGGCCAGGGCGGGCTTCCAGGGGCCGGCGTCGATCACGCTGCCCTTGGCATCGCGCTGCAAGGCGCGAATGCTGCCGTCGGCGCTGTAGCTGCCGTCGCTCAGGGAGGCGACGATGTTTTTCACGTCGGTGTTGAGGTTGTCACGCGCTCCGCCATCACGCTGCATCGTCGCCTGGAACGCCTGGGCTGCTGTCGTGATGCGCTGGCGGGTGTCGGCATCAGGCCGGCCGCCGCGGCTGCGGTCAAGCTCGGTGATCAATTGGTGGTACGTGGTTTCAATGGCGCGGATGCCGACGAGGTTATCGGCATGGGCGGCGACGGACGCCGCCATGAGCACAGCAAGGACGAGGGGACGCTTCACGCTCGGGTTTCTCATAGAAGGATTCTGAAGCGATACTTCGAACCCGACGCCCGTTCAATCGCTTCGTGCCGCAACATCCCGTAGCAGGCCTGACATGCAGCGCCGAGCATGCAGTAGCCCGTCAAACCCCGTCAATGGCGGCACGCGGCTATATCAGCTGGCAACCAGCATCGGGTACAACGACACCACCAACAGCGCGGCCATCGACCAGTTGAACAGCCGCAGCCAGCGCGGTTCGCGCAACACGTTGCGCAGCCCGCTGCCACACACCACCCACACACAGACACTGGGCAAGTTGACCACGGCAAACACCAGGGCAATCACCAGCACATTGGTCACGTAGCCCTCAGCCGGCGTGTAGGTGGTGATCGCCCCCAGCGCCATGATCCAGGCCTTGGGGTTGACCCACTGAAAGGCTGCGGCGCCCAGGAACGTCATCGGCGTGCCCTGCGCATCACTGCCCTCGGACATGCCCCCGGCGTTGGCGATTTTCCACGCCAGGTACAGCAAGTAGGCGGCGCCGGCATAGCGCAATACGGTATAGGCCCACGGGAACACCTTGAACACCTCGCCCAGCCCCAGCCCGACTGAAATCACCAGCAGCATGAACCCCACGCTGATCCCCAGCGCATGGGGCATGGAACGGCGAAAACCGAAGTTCACCCCCGACGCCAGCAACATCGTGTTGTTGGGCCCCGGCGTGATCGACGACACAAAGGCGAACAGCACAAAGGCCGACAACAGGCTGGTAGACATGAACATGGCGCGGCATCCAGGCGATGAGGTATGCCTGCGACAGTAGTGCTTTGTGGATCCAACCGCCCCGTACAGCTAGGGGCGGATCGAGGAATACACTTTGGCGCGCTCGAGAAACCGGCGACAGTGCGCTGCGGTTTGCTCGGTGCACTCGATCATCGGCAGGTGGCCGATGCCGTCGAGGATCTCCAGGTGCGCATGGGGAATGCCCGCCAGCCAGGTGTGCGCGCTGGCCACTGGCACCATGCGGTCTTCGCGGCCCCACAGGATCAGGCTGGGCACCCGCACCTGGGGCAGCCAGGGTTCCAGGCGCGGGCTGTCGGAGAAGTTGGCGAAGATCTCAGTCAAGGCCTTGCGCCGGCGGATGTAGGTGTGTGCTTCGGCGGCCAGCAGCACTTCAGGAATGTAGGGTGGCGCGGCCATGGTCATGGCGAAAAAGCGGTCGAACTGTGCCCGTGAATGAATCAGGAACGGGTTGTCGCCGCGGTTGACCAGTTCTTCCACTTCGTTCGGTTGCGGCAAGTGCACACCCGCCGCACCGATCAGTCCCAGGGAAATCACGCGCTGCGGGTAATGGGTCGCCAACCAGGTGGCCACATAGGCGCCCATGGAACTGCCGATCACATGCACCTTGTCGATGTGACACGCGTCCAGCATCGCCACCATGCGCCGCGCCTGGGCCGCGATGCTGTAGTCGCCGCCTGCCACAAAGGCATTTTTACCGTGGCCGGCAAGGTCCGGGATCAGCAGCCGATAGTCGTCGACAAAGTGCCGGGCAAACCCCAGCCACACACCTTTGTCGGCACTGAACCCATGCAGCAGCAACAGGGCTGGCGCGTGACGCTCCCCACCTTGGTAAGTCGCCAGGGTCATGCCCTTGATCGGCACGGTGATCGCCTTGAGCCGCGAGCGCCGCGATTCGACACGGGCGATGACCTCGAACAGCACATCCCCCACCCGTGGGTACGTCCACCACACGCACGCGGCAACGATGGCAAGCACAGCAACCACGACAAGCATCAAAGCATCTCCGACAGCGAGGTGAATAAACGGATGGCAGGCAATCGCGGGCGCACTGCAATTGGATTGCCTTCACTGATCGGTATACTTGCGCACTTCGCTTGAATCGGCGCTGAACACATCACGAAAGGAAGAAAGATGGGTAAACGGTTCCCGACCAACCTCCCGGGAACCGTTTATCAGGCCTGACAGCGCCCGTCACTCAGTTCTGCGGCCGTTGCTTGGTCGAATCCAGCTCGGCTTTCTTGGCGGTGCTGATTTCGGTGATTTGCGCCGACTTGGCGATCGCCAGGTCAAAGGTGTCCTGCATCTTGGCGATGGCATCGGTCGAGGTGCCGTTCAGGCCGCCGTTGGCCGCCCAATCGAAGTTCCACACGCCGGACAGGTTATCGGCACCGGCCACGTCGTGGGTTTCGATGGCGGTGAATACGTCCGGATGACGCTCCATGTACTTGGCCGCGTCGGACACATTGGCGGGCACCTTGCCAGAGGCATTGTTAGCTAGCTGTGTCAGCTCTTGCTTGGTAATGGCCGACTTGCCGCTCTGGCGCATGTAGTCGGCGATCACCTTGCTGGACTTGGCGATGTTCAACTTGTCATCGAACGAGGACGGTGAAGACTTTGGCGTGCTCGGCCCGCCGGTCGCGGGCGTTACGGTAGTAGACATCGGCGCTGCTCCCTCAATGAAACGAATGAAATCGTCGTGCTGACGATACCCCGTCGCGGACGGTAGCATGGGCAATGGGCCATTAATCACCCGCTTCACAACAATTCACAAGAACCGGCATATTTCGCGGGCAGCGACCAACTGTTGGCCGCTGCCCTGCCCGCCTTTCTCAGGCAACCGCGGAGGTCGCCACAAAGTGACCGGGGCTGACTTCCCGATAACTCATGGCTTGCGCACGGTGATTCACATCGTAGATGCGGCTCGGCACCGCCTCCTCCATCAAGCTGAAGGGCGTCCTGGCCGCGTTGAAGTCTGCCGACGGCACGGCGCTCAGCAATTTTTGCGTGTAGGCGTGCTGCGGGTTTTCGAACACCGCACGGCGCGGGCCGATTTCGACAATGCGCCCGTGGTACATCACCCCCACCCGGTGGCTGACGCGCTCCACCACCGCCAGGTCGTGGGAGATAAACAGAAACGCAATACCCATCTCCCGTTGCAGGTCCTGCAGCAGGTTGATCACTTGGGCCTGGATCGACACGTCCAGCGCCGACACGGCCTCATCGGCGATGATCAGCTTGGGCGACAGGGTCAGCGCCCGCGCAATGCAAATCCGCTGGCGCTGCCCACCCGAGAACTCGTGGGGGTAGCGCTGGGCATGCTCGGCCGACAGCCCGACCCGCTCCAGCAAATCGCGCACGATCTTGCGCGCCGCCTCGCCTTGGGCAATCCGGTGCACCTGCAGCGGTTCCAGCAGGCTGTCCTCGATGGTCAGGCGCGGGTTCAACGACGCATAGGGGTCCTGGAACACCATCTGGATATCCCGGCGCAGGCGTTGCATGCCGCCCTTGTTCAGGCTGGCGAGGTTCTGGCCGCCGAACCGGATGTCCCCGCCCTGGATCGGCATCAGCCCGGCCACCGCGCGGGCGCTGGTGGACTTGCCACACCCGGACTCACCCACCAGGGCCAGGGTTTCTCCCGGGTAGATATCGAAGTCGATCCCTTCGACCGCATGCACCCGGCGCTGGACTTTGCCCAGCAGCCCACCCTTGAGGTCGTAGCGGATGGACAGCGCCTTCACGCTCAGGATCGGCGCACCGGCGTAGTCAGGCGCCAGCGGCGGCAATGCTTGGGTTGGCTCGGTGTTGTCCTCAATGAGTGCAAACTTGGCCGGCAGCGACGTGCCGCGCATCGAGCCGATCTTCGGCACCGCCGCCAGCAACGCCTGGGTATAACGCTGCGTGGGCGCCAGCAACACCTCGCGGGCCGCGCCGTGTTCGACGGTCTCGCCCTTCTTCATTACCATCACCCGGTCGGCCACTTCGGCCACCACGCCCATGTCATGGGTGATAAAGATCACGCCCATGGCCAGGTCGTCTTGCAGCTCCTTGATGATCCGCAGGATCTGCGCCTGCACCGTGACATCCAGCGCCGTGGTCGGTTCGTCGGCGATCAGCAGCGTCGGTTCACACACCAGCGACATGGCGATCATGATGCGCTGGCGCATGCCGCCCGACAGCTCGTGGGGATAGCGGCCCATGACCTGCCGGGCATCGGGGATGCGCACCAGGTCGAGCATGCGCAAGGCCTGCGCCTCGGCTGCCGCGCGGTTGCAGCGTTTGTGCAGCACGATGGCCTCGGTGAGCTGGGCGCTGATCTTGAACACCGGGTTGAGCGAAGTCATCGGCTCCTGGAAGATCATCGACATGGCCGCCCCCCGCAGGCGGCGCAACACCGACTCGGGGGCGTTGACCAGGTCGATGGTCTCGTTGTTGCGGGTGTGCAACTCCATCGAGCCGGACAACACGCGGCCACCGGCGCGTTTGACCAGCCCCATCATGGCCATCGATGTGACGGACTTGCCCGAGCCGGACTCGCCGACAATGGCCAGGGTCTGGCCACGCATGACCTCGAAGGACACATCGCGCACCACGGCGGACTCACTGCCCCGCGGCCCGAACCCGACACTCAGGTTGCGCACACGGGCTACCAGATTCTGTTCCATGCTCGCTCCTTTAATCGACGATGCGCGATACGGCGGCATCCAGGTCGGCACGCGAACGGGCGACGTGTTGCCGGTGCTGGGCGACCCATTCACGGTCCTGCTGCAGCTCGCTTCTGGCGACTGCCAGCAGGCGGCTGACTTCACCAGGGCCAACGCCACCGGTGGAGGTACGCGTTTCGACAAAACGCCGAGGGTTCAGGGCATCACGGACCTGCTCGTCGGAATAACCCAGGGTGGAGCCGATGGTTTCCAGCGCCGCCTCATCCAGCGCCGCCCCTGTGACAGTGCCCGGCGCCACGCCCGCCACCAGGCAGTTGCGCACCAGCCGCGCCACCACGTGATGCACCTGGCGGAACGAGACACCCCGCTCACGCACAATCACGTCGGCCAGGTTGCTGGCCGTGCACCAACTGCCGGACAACAGCTCGGCCATGCGGTCTTCGTGCACCACCAGGGTTTCAATGATGCCGGTGAACAGGTCCAGCATGCCTTCGGTGGTGGCGAGGGCGTCGTGGATCAGCGGCAGGTCGCGCATGGCCTGGTCGCCGGTGCCTTCGGAGCGAAAGGTGGCCAGCGCGGTGCTGAGCCAGGTCACCGAACCGCCAGCGGCTTTTTTGATGGTCTCCAGGCCGCTGGGGTTTTTCTTCTGCGGGAAAATACTGCTGGTGCCGCAGTAACCGTCGTGGCTTTCCACCGTCGCAAACTCGACGCTGGACCAGATGTGCAGGTCGGTGGCCAGGTCATTCAGGTCGGCCATGACAAAGGACAGCGCGCCGATGGTTTCCGCCGCATACCAGGCTTCGCGGCCCAGCTTGGAGTTTTCCACCAGGCTGTCGAAACCCAGCAAGTGCGTGGTGCGCTCACGGTCCAGCGGCCAGGATGTACCCGCCAGGCCTACCGCGCCCAACGGGTTGCGGTTGACTCGGGTATAAGCGTGCATCAACCGGCTGAAGCTGTCGTGCAGGCGCGAGGTAAAGCTCAGCAGATAGTGGCCGAACACCCAGGGCTGGGCGTGCTGCATGTGGGTGTAGCCGGGCATGATGGTGCCGGCGTGCTGCGCGGCTTTCTCGATCAAGGCCACCTGGAACTCATTGATACGCTCCAGCACTGCCAGGATGCGCGTGCGGTCATACAGCCGGCGCACCGTCGCGCCCTGGTCGATACGGCTGCGGCCGGTGTGCATCTGGCCGGCGGAGTCTTCGCCGATCCTGGCGAACAGGTAGGACTCGACTTGTAGCAGAAAACTGCCTTTCTTCACATCGAAGGGGAAATCTGCCGAGGACATGCCCCGTATGCGCCGCAACTCGGCGAGGATGGCCTGCCCGACCGGCCGCGACAGGATCTTCTGTTCGACCAGCATCACCGTGTGGGCCAGGTCGACTTCGATGAACTCGTGGAACTGGCGTTTCTCGGTCTCCAGGGCCGGGATGTCGTGGTACTTGACCATGCGCTCGGCGGGAGGCGCGCTCAAACGGGCGTCGGTCAACAAGGTTTCGCTGGCATGTGCATTAGACATTTTCAATCACCGCTCACTGAATTCTACATTCTTGAAATCGAGGGTCCCTTCGTAATCCACGTCGAGACCGTTCAAACCTTTGCGCAAACCCATCACTTGTTCCTGATCGAACAGCGGCAGGTTGTCAGGGTCCTGCTCCCACAAGATCTGCTGGATCTGGCCGTAATAGGCCATGCGTTTCTGCTGATCCAGCTCGCGTGCGGCCAGCTGGAGCAGCGTGTCCACCTCGGGGTTGCTGTAGCCGGTGAGGTTTTGCGGGTCACCGCTGGACAGCTTGCGGCGCAGGCGGATATCGGCGTCCGACAGCCCGGTGCCGAGCAACCACATGTTTGCGTCGTTGGAGCCTTTGCCGGTGCCTTTGCCGGGCTCCGGGCGGTACAGGTTCTTCTGGTAGGTGGCCCACTCCCACACCTTGAACTCGGTTTTCAGCCCCACGGCATTCAGGTAGCCCTGCACCACCTCGGCGACCTGGCGATCCTTGGTGTAGCGTCCGGCCGGGGTCCACAGCACCACCGTGCCGGGGTAGCCGCCCGGGTACACCTCATTGATGATCTGCCTGGCTTTCTGCGGGTCGTACTGCACCGGGGCAAACGCACGGCGCGCCTGGGTGCCTTCGGGAAAGGGCCCGGTGGGCACCTTGCCGTAGCCGAGCAGCACCTTGTTGACCAGGGCCTGGCGGTCGATGGCTAGGCTGACCGCACGGCGAATGCGCGGGTCGTCAAAGGGCGGCTTGGTCAGGTTCATTTCAAAGAACACCTGGAAGGTGCTGGGCACGCGCAGCAATGTGGACGTGTTCAGCGCCTTCAGTTCCATTGCGGCTTCAGGTGACAGGTTGGCGGCGATGTCGGCGTTTTGGGTGCGCAGTTCGATCACCCGCGAAGCATCTTCCTTGACCGGGCGGAACACGATTCTCGACGGCTTGCCCGGCTCGCCAAAAAAGCCGTTGTTACGCTCGATCACCGCCTGGTCATTGGGAATCCAGCTGTCGAAGACGTAAGGCCCGGTGCCGACCGGGTGATGCCCGTAGGCCCTGCCGTACTTGGCCACCGCCGCCGGGCTGCTGATAGACGAAGATTGCTTGGCGAGCAACTCCAGCATGGTCGGTGACGGATGCTGCGTGGTGATCCGCAATTCGTAGGGCGCTACCGCGTCGACCGCCACGATGTCGGCATAGTAGGAACGGTGGGGCGAACCGAGCTTTGGGTCGCGAATCCGGTCAAGGTTGAACTTCACGGCCTGGGCGTTGAAGTCGGTGCCGTCATGAAACTTGACGCCCTGGCGCAGCACGAACGTCCATTGCTTGCCGTCTTCGGTCCTCGACCAGGACTGCGCCAGGTCAGGCATGAAACGTTCATGGTCGTGCCCTTCCCACGCGACCAGGCGGTTGAAGACATGATCGATCACGTTGTAGGACGGCACGCTGCGCGAGATGGCCGGGTCCAGGGTGTCGATGTCCGAGCCCTGCACGAAGGTGATCTGGCCTTGCTCTTTTGCCTGGGCAAAAGCGGCGTTGCCTGTCGACAGCGCCAGTACATTGAATGCAAGCAGGCTGCCGATCAGCGCTGCCAGGAGTTTTAAACGCCCCATCAGAGTTCTCGCTGAAAAATGGGTGAGTGTTCGGGTGCAAGCACCGCGCCGATCGCGGTCACGCATTGCGTGACTTGGGATCGATGTAATCGCGCAGTGCGTCGCCCACAATGTTGAAGCTCAAGATGGTCAGGACCAGGGCGCACCCCGGCGCCAACAGGATGTAGGGGTGGGTGGTCAGCAAGGGCCGCGACTCGGCAATCATCGAGCCCCACTCCGGTGTCGGTGGTGGTGGGCCCAGGCCGAGGAAGCTGAGCCCGGAGCCGATCAGGATGGCTTCGGCCAACGACACGGTGGCCTGGATGATCACCAGCGAGCCGATGTTGGGCAGGATGTGCACCCACAGCAGGCGCAGGTCGCTGACGCCAATCGACTTGGAGGCCAGCACGAACTCGCGGTTTCTCAAGGCTGCCACCGGCCCGGCAAAGAAGCGGACGTAGATGGGAATGCTGGAGATGGCAATGGCCAGGGTCAGGCTGAGGATGCTGTTGCCCGCCACGGTAATCACCAGAATAGCCACCAGCGTGCGGGGGAAGGCGATCATGGCGTCCATGACACGCATGACCAGGCTGGCCAGCGCACCGTTGTAGTAACCGCATGCGGCGCCCACCGCGACCCCAATCAACATGGCGATGGCCACGCTGGACAGCGCCACGGTCAAGGTAATGCGCGCGCCCCACAGCACACGGCCGAGCAAGTCACGGCCCATCTGGTCGGTGCCGAACAGGAAGTCGCTGCCGGGGCTGACCAGGGAGCGGGACAAGTTGATCTTGGTCACCGCATCCCAATCAAAGAACAACGGTGCGCACACCGCAGCGGCGGCCATGATCACAATCACGACCAATGCACTGAAGGCGAACCAGCGCTGATGGGAGACAAGGAAACGAACAAACCCTGGCCGACGCTTTTTTGAAGTAAGCATGCTGGCCTCAGTTGTAGGTGATGCGAGGGTCGAGGATGCCATAGACCAAGTCCACCATTAAGTTGATGATGACGACCAAGGCGGCAAATACCAGTACCGTGCCTTGAACCACATAAATATCCCGCGCCATGATTGCATCAATTAAAAACCGCCCCATGCCCGGCCAGGCAAATACGGTTTCGACAATAACCGCCCCGCCCAACAGCCGACCAAAGTCCATGCCAAATACCGTTACCAACGGAATAGCCGCATTGGAAAGTGCATGTTTTATAACTACCTTATAACTGGGCACACCTTTGGCGTAGGCCGTGCGTATATAGTCTTCCTGCAATACATCCATCATCGTGGAGCGGGATAACCTGGAGAATGTCGCCACATACGGCAGGCCCAATGTCAGCGCGGGCAGTATCAAGTGCTGCCATCCGCCGCGTCCCGTGGGCGGCAACCAGCCCAGGCTGGCGGAGAAGATCGACATCAGGATCAGCCCGAGGAAGAAACCGGGTACCGAAATGCCCAACACGGCGAAGGTGGTCAATGAGCTGTCCAGCAACCCTCGAGGCCTCAGCGCGGCAATGATACCCAGGGGCACGCCGATGACCACGGCCAGCAACATGCCTGCTGCCGTCAGTTCAAGGGTGGCCGGGAGCGTTCTTGCAATGCCTTCCAGTACCGGAGTAAACGTCTGGAAAGATTCGCCGAAATCGCCACTGACGACATTCTTTATATAGATGAAGTATTGATTGACGAGTGGTTTATCCAACCCGTAGTTGATGCGTATCTGCGCTATATCCTCTTCCGTTGCATCCGGGCCTGCCGCTAGTTGTGCGGGATCGCCCGGAATGAAATGCATGACCAGGAATATCACAACGGACACACCTAATAGCATGGGGAAAAGGAGTAATAACCGACGCAAGGTGTAGTTCAGCACGTGGCATCCTCTTTTTTTATTTTACGATCACGTCGCCCACGATTTAAGCTGGGTTGCGATCGATTAAAACGACGCAACTAAATGATCGCCCCGTTACATCCCGATAGCAAACCGGCACGCTGTTGGACGCACATAACAAAATGTTATACGCTCGAAAAAGTGCCTCTTTCCTATTTAGCGCCGAGCCGAACAATGAAACTCAACCCCCGCCAATTGGAAGCCTTCAGGACGGTGATGCTGACCGGCAGCATGACCATCGCCGCAGAAGCCCTGCAAGTCAGCCAGCCCGCCGTCAGCCGGTTGATACGTGACCTCGAGACGGCGTTGTCGATCCGGCTGTTCCGACGTGAAGGCAACCGGCTGATCCCGGGGGCCGAAGCCCAGGTGCTGTATGCCGAGGTCGACAAGTTCTATCAGGGCATCGAGCGCATCGAGCGTGTAGCGCAAGACCTGGTCACGTTGCGCACGGGCACCTTGCGCATCGGCGCCATGAGCACATTGGGCTTGAGTGTGGTGGCCGAGGGCGTTTGCCGCTTCGCCCGCCGGCATCCGGAAGTCAGGACCTCGCTGGATGTACGCAACTCCCTGGGCATTCTGGAATTGACCTCGGCCAACCAGCTGGACATCGGTTTTGTGCAGATCCCCTCGGGCGAGTACCCCGGTATTTTTGCCATTCCCTTGCCGCCGATCAGTGCGGTGTGCGTGATGCCGAAAGAGGATGTGCTGGCCAGCAAAAGCGTGGTGACCCTGGACGACCTGCACGGGCGGCGGCTGGTGACGATGAACGCGAACAACCCGTTGCAGCGCCGCATCCGCTCCGCGATGGAGGCACGCGGTGTGGTTGGGCATTCGTCGGTGGAAACCACGGCGGCCCATTCGGCATGCGGGATGGTCGCGGGTGGGCTGGGCATTACGATCTGCGATCCCTTTACGGCGTCCTACACGAAATACCCGGGGATCACGTTCCGCAAACTCGACCAGGACATCCCGTTCGAAGTGTCCATCGTGTTTCCCGGCCACCAGCAGCGCTCACAGTTGGCGTCGGATTTCATGCGCGTGATGGAGACTATCTTCAAGTCGGAATTCGTTTCCTTGATTCCACGCGAAGCCTATTGACCCAATTCTCCTGGGAGCTGAACCATGTGGAATATTCGCTGCATCGCACTGATTGCTTTACTGGGCGTCCCGACCTTGTCCTTCGCCGCTCCCGACATCCAGGTCGGCTTTTCACCGGAGGGCACCGCCCGCCAACTGGCGCTCGACACCCTCGGCAGCGCCCAACACAGCATACAAATGCTCGCCTACTCCTTTCAGGCCACAGACATCACCCAGGCACTGGTGGAGGCCAAACAGCGCGGCGTGAACGTGCGTGTGGTCATCGACAAAAAACGCAACCTGGGCAAGGCCAGCAAGAAAGCCATGGATTTTGTGAGCCGCAACGGCGTGGAACTGCGCACCAGCGATCATTTCCACCTGCAGCACGATAAAACCCTCATCGTCGACGGCACCACGGTAGAGACCGGCTCGTTCAACTACGCCGCCTCGGCCGAAACGCTGAACTCGGAGAACGTGGTGGTCATCCGTAATCAGCCGGAAGTGGCGCGCCAGTATGTAGAGCACTGGCAGTCGCGGTGGGCGCTGGGTGTGCCGTATTCGGCGCGGTGATCGGCTGGCCCTCCAGACAAACAGGGTGTGCATCAAGCATCGTTGAGGCCTCGCTGCCTCACCAACCCTTCCAGCGTAAAGCGTGCCTGCATCAGCACCACGTCACGCACCTGCACCATTTCTGCCTGACTGATTTCGGTCCACTTCAAGGCCGCGAGCAACTTGGGCTTCTGCACTCGAAACGCCAGGCCCTGGGTAAACAGCGCCATGGAATGAATCACCGTACGATCGTCCTCGACCGCAAAACCGGCCAGGCGCGCGATGAGTTGGCGGATCACCCGGCCGATGCGCGCCTTAAAGCGTTCTTCAAACGCCATCGTTGCGCTTTCCGGGCACAGTCCGGCCTGGTGGCGATCAAGGAAAGCGCGCCATGCGCTGGTCTGGGGGCTGTCCTGGATCGTCGACACCACCGTGCCCAGGATGCCCAGTGACGCATCGATGAGGACCGCATCGTCGGTTCCGTCATCGGCCAACGCGTGCTCGGCAGCTTCCACGGAGGGCGCCATCTTGCGCCACAACAGCGCGATCAAGTGTTCGACACACTCCAGGTACACGCCTTCCTTGCCATCGAAGTAGTACTGGATCGCAGGCGCGTTGACCCCGGCCGCGCTGGCGATGTCGCGGGTGGACGCGCCTTCGTAGCCACGCTCGCCAAATACCGCGACCGCCGCCTCGACAATCCGCGCGCGGGTTTCTTCACCACGCTGGTAACCACCTTCGGCGGCAGGTTTATGTCGTGCCATGTGCAGCTCCCTGTCAAGATCGGATCAAAATATACCAGTTGACAAAATTTCGCGAAAAAAGGAATTTATTCCACCTGTTATAAATTTGGAGCGACCTCGATGTCCGCTGCACCACCCTCCCCTCAGGTCATTCCTGAAGACACCGTCAACGGCCAACGCGGCAAGGCCCGGCGCATCCTCCTGACACTGGCCACCGTGGCCCTGCTGATCGGCCTGGGTTGGGGCGCCTGGTGGTGGCTCACCGGCCGGTTTATCGAAACCACCGACGACGCCTACCTGCAGGCAGACAGCATCAGCATCGCGCCGAAGATCAATGGCTACGTCGCCGACGTGCTGGTGGCCGATAACCAGAACGTGAAGCGCGGCGACGTGCTGGTGCGCCTGGATGCACGCAAATACCAGGCAGTGAGCGACGAAGCCACGGCCACCATCGCCGCACGCAACGCCGACTACGCCAAGGCCCAGGCCGACCTGGTGCAGCAGGACTCGACCATCGCCGAAGCCCGCGCCCAGCTGCAAGGCGCCGAGGCCGATGCACGACATGCCCAGACCGAAGTCGCCCGCTACGCCCCGCTTGCCCGCTCCGGCGCCGAGCCGGAAGAGCGCTTGGCGCAGCTCAACAACCAATTGGCCCAGGCGCGCAGCACCGTCGCGGCCAAACAAGCGGCGTTGCGCTCCAGCCAAACCCGCTATGGCACGCTGGAGGCCCAACTCAAGCAGGCCCAGGCGCAACTTGGCGTGGCCAAGGCCAGCGAAGCCCAGAGCCAACTGGACGTGGATGACGCCGTCATTCGCAGCCCGCTGGACGGCCGCGTGGCTGATCGCGGCGTGCGTGTAGGCCAGTACGTGCAACCCGGTACGCGCCTGTTGACTGTGGTGCCGATCAGCGCGATCTACCTGACCGCCAACTACAAGGAAACCCAGATCGGCGACATGCGCCCCGGGCAAAGCGTCACCGTGCACGTGGATGCGCTGCCGGGCCGCGATTTGCAGGGCCACATCGACAGCCTTTCACCGGGCACCGGCGCGCAGTTCGCGTTGTTGCCACCGTCCAACGCCACCGGCAACTTCACCAAGATCGTCCAGCGCGTACCGGTGCGCATCGCCCTGGATGTACCGGATGACGTGCGCGTCGCCCTGATGCCGGGCTTGTCGGCCACGGTGGAAGTGGACACCCGCACCCAAGGCGCGGACGCCCATCATGGCTGAAGCCGTGATGGCCACGGTGGCCGCTGAGAAACCGCGCAACGCCTCGCTGACCGACTGGATCGCCGTCGCCGCCGGCGCGCTCGGCGCGTTGCTGGCGACCCTGGACGTGTCGATCACCAACTCGGCACTGCCGCAGATCCAGGGGCAAATCGGCGCCACGGGCACCGAAGGCACCTGGATCGCCACCGGCTACCTGATGTCGGAAATCGTCATGATCCCCCTCGCCGCCTGGCTCACCCGGGTGTTCGGCCTGCGCCGCTTCCTGATCGGCACGGCGCTGATGTTCACCGCGTTCTCGATGTTCTGCGGCTTGTCTTCCAGCCTCGGCGCGATGATTGCCGGGCGGATCGGCCAGGGCTTTGCCGGGGGCGCGATGATCCCCACCGCACAAACCATCGTGCGCACGCGCCTGCCGCCGCACCAACTGGCGATTGGCACCACGATGTTCGGCATGACCGTCATCCTCGGCCCGTTACTGGGCCCGGTGATCGGTGGCTGGCTGACCGAAAACATCAACTGGCGCTGGTGTTTCTTTCTCAACCTGCCCATCAGCATTGCCCTGATCACCCTGCTGATCACCGGCCTGCCGACCGAGCGCATGAACCTGCAACGCTTTATAAGCGCCGACTGGCTGGGCATTCTCGGCCTGGCCATGGGTTTGAGTTCGCTGACTGTGGTGCTGGAAGAAGGCCAGCGTGAACACTGGTTCGACTCAACACTGATCACCTGGCTGACCCTCACCACCGTCACCGGGCTGTTCCTGATCGCCGTTGGGCAATTCCGTTCGAGTACGCCGATCCTGCGCCTGCAACTGCTGCTCAACAGAAGCTTTGGCAGCGTGCTGCTGATCGGCACCACCGTCGGCGCCGGGCTGTATGGCACGGCCTATCTGGTGCCGCAGTTCCTCGGGATTCTGTCGGGCTACAACGCCCAGCAATCGGGTTCGATCATGTTGCTGTCGGGCATTCCGGCGTTCCTGCTGATGCCGATTTTGCCGCGAATGCTCGGCCGTTATGACCTGCGCTGGATGGTCGGCACTGGCCTGCTGTTGTACTGGGCCAGTTGCTTCGTCGACACCCAGCTCACTGGTGACAGCGTCGGCCATGATTTTGTCTGGTCGCAATTGTTGCGCGGCTTCGGGCAGATCCTGGTGATGATGCCCCTCAGCCAACTGTCGATGCGCTCGGTCGAGACCAAGGACGCCGGCGACGCGGCCGGGCTCTACAACATGTCACGCAACCTCGGCGGCACCATCGGCCTGGCGTTGCTCGGCGTGCTGATGGACCGTCGCAGCCACTTCCACGACGACCGCCTGCGCGAAGGCATCCTGGCCAACAGCCAACTGGCCCAGGACCACATGGCGAGCAACACCGCCAGCTACCTGGCCCAGAGTGGCGATGCCGCAGCCTCACAGTTGCAGGCATTCGCCCAACTGGCCAATGACATTGCGCGACAGGCCTCGGTGATGGCCTACAACGACTCGTTCTACCTACTGGGACTCGCAATGCTGGCGTGCCTGCCCCTGATCTTCATTCTGAAAAAGCGCACGGTATAACCATGATTGCTCGTTCCTTTCCCCTGCTGCTGACCGTTGGTTTGTTGTCGGCCTGTACCGTAGGCCCGGATTACCAGGGCGCGCCTGCCGTCGCGCCAAAAACCCTGGCGGCCGGACGCTTGCCCCATGCCGATAACGCCGCGCCGAATGCGCCGGCAGTCGCCCAGTGGTGGCGAACCCTGGGTGATACGCAACTCGATGAGCTGGTGGAGCAGGCGTTGCATAACAGCCCTGACATCGCCACCGCGCAAGCACGTTTGCGCCAGTCCCGCGCGAGCCTCAGCGGCGCCCGCGCCAACGCGATGCCCAAGGTCACCGGCGACGCGGCGCTGCTCAAGCTGCGCTCCCCCGACACCTCCGCCCTGGGCGGCAACAGCGGTGGCGGACGCGGCCCGTTGAGCCTGTACCTCGCCGGTTTCGATGCCAGTTGGGAAGCGGACCTCTTCGGTGGTACCCGTCGCGCCGTCGAAGCCGCCGGTGCCGAAGCCGACGCCTCGCAGGCCCAACTCGCAGACGCCCAGGTGCAACTCGCCGCCGACGTCGTGCAGGCCTATACCGACCTGCGCGACCAGCAAGCGCGACTGGCCCTGGTGGACGCCAGCGTCGACATCGAAAACCAGGCCCTGGACCTCACCCAGCAACGGCGCGAGCGCGGCGTGGCCTCGCAACTGCAACTGGAACAAGTGCTCACCCAAGCCGAAAACACCCGGGCCCAGCGCCTGCCCCTGCAAGCCTCCATCGTCGCATCCCTCGACCAGTTGGGCCTGCTCTGCGGCCTGGAACCGGGTGAACTGGACAGCCGCCTCGCCACCGCCCGCGCCCTGCCCGCCATCCCCAACCAAGTGCCCGTGGCCGACCCCGCCGCCCTCCTCAAAGCCCGCCCCGACATCCGCGTGGCCGAGCGCAAGCTGGCCTCGAGCAACGCACAGATCGGCGAAAAAACCGCCGACTGGTTTCCCAAGCTCAGCCTGATGGGCGACCTGTCCTTCTCCGCCGGCGACCCGGGCCACCTCGCCCGCAAAGACAACGGCACCTGGCTGATCCTGCCGCGCCTCACCTGGAACGCCCTCGACTTCGGCCGCGTCGCCGCCAGCGTCAAAGGCGCCGAAGCCGGGCGTGACGAGGCACTCGCCAACTACAAGAGCGTGGTGCTCAGTGCCTTGCGCGATGCAGATGTGGCGTTGGCACGGTACGGGAATCAGCGGCAGAACGTGGTGCTGTTGCGCAATGTGGAATCCTCAGCGGTACGTGCGGCGGACCTGACGCGGCAACGCTACCGCGCGGGCACGGCGAGCACGCTGGACTGGCTGGATGCGGAGCGCACGCGGTATCAGGCGCAGGAGAGCCGGATTTCGGGGGATGCGGAGTTGTTGAAGGATTTCGCGTCGCTGCATAAGGCGTTGGGGTTGGGATGGGTGTTGTGACTATCGGCGGCGGTGCGCAATTGAACTAACATGAGCCTTCACTCATGCAGCTCGCCGAGTTACCGCCAATGAGAGACCTCCCCCCCACTGCCGCGTTGCGTGCCTTCGAAGTGGCCACACGGCATGCAACGTTTACGTCGGCCTCTGAAGAATTGCACGTCACCCAAAGCGCCGTCAGCCATCAGTTGAAGCACCTGGAAGACATCTGGGGCCTGCAGCTGTTCCAGCGTGGAAAATCTTTGCGGCTGACGCCCGAAGGCGCTGCACTTGCGCCCATCGTGCGCGAGTTTTTCATGAAACTCGAGGCCACACTGTCGGACCTTCGGGAACAAAAAGGCAGGGTGCGCCTCAAGGTGAGTACCACCTACTCGTTCGCACTCAAGTGGCTGCTACCCCGATTGCCGAGCCTGTCGCAGCAGCATCCGGACATTCTGATCACGCTGGAAACCAGTGATAAAGCCATCCACTTTTCAAGCGACGAATCGGACGTCGCGATCCGCCTGGGCAACGGCAATTACCCTGGCTTGCATTCAGAGTTCCTGCTCAGGGAACAGATCTTCCCCGTGGCCAGCCCTGAGCTTCTCAACCGGTTTGGCACCCCGCACGACCCCGCCGAATTATTGCGCTACCCACTGCTGACGCGCGACGGCGCCGACCTTGTGCCGAAATGGGAAGCATGGTTTCAACACGTGGGCGTGGGTATTTCTGCACTCAATGAAAGCGTTCGGTTTGCAGACACCAATATGACGATCGAAGCGGCGCTGTTGGGCCAGGGTGTTGCACTTGCCCGCAGCGGCCACGTCGAAGCGCAGATCAGTGATGGCCGCCTGGTGCGGCTGTTCAACGAACCGTTTGCCTCCCCGGTCGCCTACTACTTTGTCTGCCCGAAAGGCATTGAAGCCCAACCCCACGTCGTCAGCTTTCGCGAATGGCTCCTGGCTGAGTCCAGCCAAGCCCAGCTGCGCTACCTGTAAAGCATGAGGATTTACTCATAGTGCAATGAAAGGACTTCGCTTTAGTCGGGTGCACCGGTTGCCTAGGATGGCGCATGCCTTATCACATCGTATTACTCATCCTCTTTGCCGCACTGCTGCACGCTAGCTGGAACGCGTTGTTGCGCGGCGGCGCCGACCGGCTGTGGTCGATGACCATCATGTGCGTGGCGGTTGCCATCGCCAGCGCTGTCATCGCAGTATTTTTGGCGGCACCCGCCCCGGCCAGTGGGTTCTACGCCGTGCTGTCCGCCGTCCTGCATGTTGGCTACAACCTGTTCCTGGTGCGCAGCTATAAAGTGGGTGATCTCGGGCAAACCTACCCGATCTCCCGTGGTTCCTCGCCCATCCTGATTACCCTGGCCGCGTCGGTGTTTGCCGGGGAGACCGTGACGGCGAGCGCGCTGCTGGGCATTGCGCTGGTGTCGGGCGGGATCATTTCCCTGGCGCTTCATAAGCGCCGCTTTGCGGCTCCCAGCCTGCCCTACGCGCTGGGGACCGGCGTTTTCATTGCAGCCTACAGCGTCACTGACGGCATCGGCGCGCGACTGTCCGGCGCCCCGCTGGCCTACACGGTCTGGATGTGCGCCCTGTGGGGCGTGCTGATGCCATTGGTTTATATAGGCCTGCGTGGCGCGCGGGACTTGTTCAGCCTGCGACCGGGTTTCTCGACAGCGTTCTTGGGCGGGCTGGTCTCGTTGCTGGCATACGCAATCATTATTTACGCCATGTCCTATGCGCCCATGGGCGCGGTGTCTGCGTTGCGCGAAACCAGCGTCTTGTTTGCAGCATTGATCGGCTATTTTTTTCTCGGCGAGGCCCTCACCCCGCGCAAGTTTCTAGCGTGTGCGGTGATTGCGACGGGCACCTTCCTGATCGGTTGAGGCCACCTGTTTCTGTCATACCTAGAGGTTCTCGTCATGAATACACTCACTCAACCCCCCATCATCCTGATCACCGGTGGCAGTCGCGGTGTAGGCGCGGCCACTGCACGACTTGCGGCCTCACGCGGATACGATGTGGCGATCAGTTACGTCCGCGACGAATCCGCCGCACGCTCGGTGGTCACTGATGTGCAAGCGCTCGGACGCCGAGCACTGGCGATACGCGCCGACAATGCAGACCCGCAACAGATTGCTGATTTATTCGCCGCCATCGACCGCGAATTCGGGCGCCTCGATGTACTGGTCAATAACGCCGCCATGCTGGCGCCGCAGTCGCGCCTGGAAGACCTCGACTTCACGCGGATGCAGCGCCTGTTTACCGTCAACGCTATCGGGCCAATCCTGTGTGCGCAGCAGGCAATCAAGCGCATGGCCTATCGACACAACGGGCCTGGCGGCGTGGTGATCAACATCTCTTCAGCATCGGCCCGGCTGGGCAGCCCGAACGAATATGTGGACTACGCGGCGACTAAAGGCGCTATTGAAACCTTTACCATCGGCTTCGCCAAAGAGGTGGCGCGCGACGGTATCCGCGTCAACTGCATCCGCCCCGGCCACATCTACACCGACATGCACGCCAGCGGTGGCGAGCCTGGGCGTGTAGACCGGGTTAAAGACTCGATCCCCATGGGCCGCGGCGGCCAGCCTGAGGAAGTGGCGCGGGCTGTCTTGTGGCTGGCGAGTGCCGAGGCTTCATTTATTACTGGGACGTTTCTTGATGTGACTGGGGGGAAGTAAAAGGACGATTTAATCCGGGGCCTAGTAGGTGTGGAACATCTCCTGAATCTTCGCTGGATCGCTACTGACGGTCAGAGCGAGCATCAGAAGGATTCTGGCTTTTTGAGGATTCAAGCTATCACCGAGCAGGCCCGGATAGGCTTCATCTTCTGGAATGAAACCTGCGCCAGTGCGCGTGGAGCGAACAATCAAGACATTTTGTTCCATTGCCTTCTTGATAGCTGGCAAGATGAAGCGCGATTCGCTCCCGGCCCCTACGCCGGCAATGATAATACCCTTCGCGTGGTTCGCAACTGCAGTATCGAACATGTAGCCGTTATCGTTCTGGTAACCGTAAATAATGTCGACCTTCGGTAATGTGGTCAGCTTGGAGACATCGAATGGCGTCTCGACGGTATGCTTTTTGACTACGCGCGTTTCAAAAATAGGTTGCTGATTGACGAGGGTTCCGAGATAACCGCCACCCACGGGTTTGAATGTATCGACAGAGTTGGCATCCGTCTTGGTCGTATAACGTGCGGAGCCAATACGATCATTCATCACGATCATCACGCCTCGCCCGCGGGCCTCTGGTGCAGCTGCAACAGCCACCGCCTGAAGAATGTTGCTAGGGCCGTCGGCGCCAATTGCACTGGCCGGGCGCATCGAGCCGGTGACTACAACGGGCTTGTCGCTTTTGACGACCAAATTCAGGAAATAAGCGGTCTCTTCAAGCGTATCAGTGCCGTGCGTAACCACGACACCCGATACATCTGGGCTTTCGAGTACCTCGTTCACCCGCTTGGCGAGCTTCAGTAAGACTTCATTGTCGACATTGTCGCTACCTATGTTAACAATCTGCTCGCCGCTCACTTTGGCTATTTTGTCCAACGACGGGACAGATTTGAGCAGCGCCGCAGCAGTAAGCACACCAGGCTTGTAACCCGTGGTCTGGGTCTCCTGATCCGCCGTGCCAGCAATGGTGCCGCCAGTCGCCAGCACGGCGACATGGGGAAAGTCTTTCGGTGGTTGGGGTTGAGCGTTGACAGTCGAAATCGACAACACCGTTAAGATTCCTGCGAACACGCTACTTTTCAAAACTTTCATAGTTTCACCCTCGAAAAAGTAATGACACACTCGTTAATTAGAGTGCATTCGTTAACGTTCATATATTTTTCTTTTAACGGAGCAACAGCGTACCCGCGCCAATCACTAACAACCTGATGGCCTGCGTAATTATCAACAGCGGCTTTTCAATAAACATTCAAAAAGGCGAAAACCCATGCTATTACCCACGGATATACACCTCGTGCAAAAGTGTGTGACAGCCTCATCAACTTGAACACAACAAACAATTGCAGGTGAGTTCAAGCGGCCACTTTAATGCGGCCGATTGATTACTTGAGTCAGTTTGCAAAGACCGGATATGACGCCTTATCGATGGCCGCCATCGCCTCTGCCCGAGACAGGATCCCGGACTCTTCCAGAATCGTCAGCAGTGAACGGCCTTGCGCCACCGACTGACGGGCGAGCTTACTGACTTGCGCATAACCGAGCGTCGGCACCAAGGCTGTGGCAACTGCCATCGACTCAGTCAGGTGCTGCTCGTTGCGTGCTACGTCGGCGGTGATCCCTGCGACGCATTTCTCACGGAAGCGCTGGATGCCATTGGTCAGCAGCGTAATGCTGTCAAATACCCGGGAGGCAACCACTGGCTCGAAATGGTTGATTTCCAGTTCGCCGTATTGCACGGCCTGGGCTACGGCCACATCGTTGCCGATCACCGCAAAACTCAATTGGATCATCGACATTGGCAACACCGGGTTGACCTTACCCGGCATGATCGACGAGCCCGCCTGGGCTTCTGGCAGCGTCAACTCGCCAATGCCGCCCACTGGACCCGATGACAATACCGTCAGGTCGGAGGCGACTTTCGCCAACGAAGCCGAGCATGTGCGCAGTTCTGCGGAAACCCGAGAGAACACGTCCATATTCTGCATTGCATCGAAGGGGTTTGACGGAGCCTGATACTCGATGCCGGTAATAGCCTCCAAGTGTGCGAAAGCAAATGCTCTGTAGGCCGGCGGTGCACCAAATCCGGTGCCGATGGCCGTGCCACCGAGCGGGAGAGTGCGTAGCTTATCGCGTACGTTGAGCAGCTCTGCAGCGAGGCGATGGGTGAGTGAAGCGTAACCGGAGAACAACTGCCCCAAGCGCATAGGTTGGGCGTCTTGCAGGCAGGTACGGCCCAGGTGCAGGACATCCGCAAACTGCTCAGCCTTCTGGTCGAACTGTTTGGCGAGCTTCATGACCTCGGTGATCAGAGGTCCGAACATTGCGTAGGTCGCAATCTTCATCGCTGCCGGATAAACATCGTTAGTCGACTGCGAGATATTGACGTGGTCGTTCGGGTGAATGATTTGGTAGGAGCCAGCCGGATGCCCCATGACCTGCTGGGCACGGTTGGCAATCACTTCATTGAAGTTCATGTTCGTGGAGGTACCACCTGAACCTTCCAACAGATCGACAATCAGGGAGTCATCGCATTGGCCATCAATCACATCCTTGCATGCCTGCACGATGGCACTGCATTGCTCACTCGCCAGTACGCCGCTATCCAGGTTCGCGAGCGCTGCCGCCCACTTACACTGGGCGAACGCATTACGAAACGCGGCATAGTGAGCGACAGTCAGCGAAGAAACGGTGAGGTTATCGAAGCCACGCACCGAGTTCACGCCATAGAGTTTGTCAGCAGCGATCTGGACTTCACCTACGTAGTCGCGCTCCAGTCGGTATTCTTTGGATTCAAAAGTATTCAAGAGTACTGCCCTCGTTAGAATTTATTAACGTCTCAACCCCGCAGCCCATGGACTGCAGCCGTGGCAAAAATGAGTTGAGAACTACCTCACGCGCTGTTTCGCAGGCATCTGCAAAAAAAGCGCTGTATTCATCTCTTCGTGCGACCAAATAGAGCGACCTTTCCAGCCCCAGCTCAGGGGTCAGGTGTACCGTCACCTTGTCAACCCAGGCCGATGCTTGGAGAAAGCACATCGGGCTCGTTACCGCCCAGCCGATACCTTCTGCAACCATTGAGGTCAGGGCGTCAGCGTTGTCCAGTTCCAGTCGATTAGGCACTCGGACATTCAAGCTGCGAAGATGGCGCTCGATCTGCAGCCCAACCTGGGAACCACGGTTGAAGCGGACCACGGGCATGACGTTGGCCATCACCCGGATGTCTTCAATGGTCGCGATGTTCTTGTTCAAATCCTTGGGGGTAATGACAAAGTATTTTTCCGAAAATAGTCGGTAGCGGATCAGGTCATTGGCATCCATGAGTGGATCGCTGGTGACGATCAAATCCAGGTCACGACGCAACAGTGCCTCCCCTTGCTGCGGACTCAAGCCGGTACGAATCGATAACTGTGCGACCTTCCCCAACAGTTTCTTGGTGAAAGCCGAGCCGCAGGTCGCGGCGAAGGAATCGACAAGACCGATTCGCAGGTCGGGCTTCACTCCGCGCCCGGCATCCAAAACTTGAGCCTTTAGATGGAAAAGTTCCTCACTCAACACTGAACCGCGATTGCGCAACGCTATCCCAAAAGTGGTCAAGACCAGAGGGCGAGAGGATCGATCCACCAGGATCACACCCAGCTCTTCCTCAAGCTGGCGGACCATCTGCGAAACACCCGACTGCGAAATCCCCATGCGTGCAGCTGCACCCGACATGCTGCCCTCCTCGGCCACTGCGATGAACACTTGAACCGCATACATGTCGATGAATTTGTTCGCTGCCATTAGGTCTGTTCTCGCTCTATCAGGTCAGGAAGACTTTAGTGCGACCATCGCTTACTCGCCCGTCACTTCCCTTCGGGGACTGTGGCCGGCGTGACGAAGGCTGTCGCTTGACCGCGTCCGTCAGGAGTTACGCCAGAGAGTTCTTCCTTGCTGGTTTCCGGCGCAAACAGGTGGCAGAACACTCCACCGAATATCAACACGCCGACGCAAATGCCCAATGCCGTCTGAATGCCGAGGTTTTGCACGGCAATCGGTAGCAGGAACGTTGCAAACGCAGAGCCGAAACGACTGGACGCAACCGCAAGGCCGATACCGGACGCACGCAGATGGGTCGGGAAAAGCTCGGGGGGATATACGAATTCAAGGTTTACCGCGGCAGCTAGAATGCAGGCAAAAAGGCCAAAGGCCAGAATCGTACCGAAGACGCCGAAACCGGCATACGCGAGCACGACAAGGCTCAACGCGCTCAGGTAGAAGGTGCCGACGAGAAATGCGCGACGCGAGATCCGGTCGATACACAACAAGCCAAGGATTGCCCCCAGCATCAGCAGCACGTTGTAAACCAGGCCACCGACAAATTTGTCACCGACGTTCAGTGCTTCCAAGACTCTTGGAGAAAAGGTGCCCAGGGCGAAGAATGGAATAACCTGGCAGGTGTAGAAGACGCACCCGACCACGGTGTTCTTGCGCCAGCGTTTGCTGAACAACTCAGCCCAGTTGCCACCTTTCTTCTTCGGTGTACTTACAGGCTCCGGCAGGCTGACATTGGGCCCAAACTTACTGCGCACAATATCCATGGCTTCCTCGGTACGCCCACGAGCCATCAACCAGATCGGCGACTCAGGGACGCCCATGCGCAACGGCAGGATGAGCAGTGCGGGAACGCCGCTCAATGCCAGCATGATGCGCCAAGCATCGGGGCCAATATCGCGAACGGCGAAGCCCACCAGATAAGCAGCGACATAGCCGCCTGCCCACGCCACGGCGAGTATGCTGAGCAGCCGCCCTCGGTATCTGCGCGGGGCGAATTCCGTGACTAACGACTTGCTGACGACATAATCGAAGCCCAGCACAAGGCCCAGCAGTAGACGCAACACCAGTAGTTGTTCGGGTGAGGAGACGAAAAACTGGGAGGCGGAAATGGTGGCGAACAACAGCATGTCCCAGGCGAAAATAGTCCTACGCCCGTACTTGTCCGCAAGTGGGCCTGCGATCAGGCTGCCTAAGAAAAGGCCGGCGAGCGACGCAGCACCCAGCAGCCCCATCCACAACGCAGTGAGTTGCAGCGGACCCGCCGCCATGCTCACAGCGATGCCGATAATTCCCAGCACAAAGCCATCACTGAATTGACCACCGGTACCACTGAACACCGTCCTGATATGGAAGCGGGTCAGCGGCAGGTCTTCGAACGATACTTGCTTACTCATTCGTGTCTCCGCTTACTTTTTATAGTTGTTGGATCCGGCGCGAGGTCCGGGTACGAAATGAGTCTATGAGTTCATCATCAGGATTTCAGCATGTGCAATCTCGGTATCATAATAGCTAATACTAAGGTGCGCTTTTCCTTATTCTCTTACCTATTAACTTCGTCACAGTGTGCGAATCCGACGGCGGCTGAATAAAAACCTTAACTTCTCTGACTCCGAAGTCCGTAAGCACCAACGCGGGTATGTGCGCAGATGAGCTTGAACGTCCTCGCCTACAACGTTAAGCGAGTCATAAGATTCTCTGTACCGGCGGTTTATTGAAGGTGCTGTCGGCCTGAAGAGGTCGGAGGATGACCGTAGGCGGCTATGGATCATTCAGCTTCTACAATCCGGGTCAGTCACGGCACTGACCAGAGGCGTCATGCGAAGGACGACGCTCACACAAACCGCAGTGAAACGCTGCTTCCTAACTACCAATTCTTTTTTTTGGGACACCACGCAAGCAGCTTTACGCCTGCGCAGCGATACTGGCTTTGCTTTTGAACATGGCGGTGTCGGCCTTGAAAATCAGATCGTCCAGACCTTCGCCATCTTCCGGATACCACGCCACCCCTAGGCTGGCGCTGACCTTGAGCTGGCTGTTTTTCCATGGAATGGGCAGGTTGATGGCATCGCAGATTTCATGGGTGGTGCGCTGGATATCGCCTCTGTGAAGCGCGCCGTCGAGCAGCACTACGAATTCGTCACCGCCCATGCGCGCGGCTATTTCGAACTCGCGAATATTGGATTTGATGGCCGTGGCTACATGGATCAGGATGGCATCGCCTGCCTGGTGGCCAAAACGATCATTGATCTGCTTGAAGTGATTTAAGTCGATATAGCACAGGGCCAGATGTTCTCCATGGCTCTTTGCATCCAATAGCTTCTGACTAGCAGAGGGAATAAAACTATTGCGATTGGGTAAGCCAGTCAGGCTGTCATAGAAGGCCAGCTTGTGTACTTCCTCTTCGGCCAGTTTGCGCAACTTGATCTCGTTACGCAGATGACGCTGGGCATTCAACAGAACCAGAGCGAACATCAGGACAAGCACACCGCCGATACTGATCAGCACAATGGTCTTGCGCAGCCGCTCGACGAGTTGTGGCGGGTTTGGATCGTAAATGAAGTTTTCCAGACCGGCGATATTGTCGACCATTCCCAGTTCGAGAAAGGTTTCAGCCATTCGTTGCCAACGCCCTGGGTTCATATGACCGATCTCTATCAAGTCAGATACCACCAGCGGGCGCATGGCCTCAGCTTCGAATTGCAAGTGCGCGCGACTTTTCTTCACCGAATACTGATTGAGCAGCAGGTCTATGATTTGCTCGGGGTTATCCATCGCGTAACGCCAGCCGCGCAAGGTAGCGCGGCGGAAGGCCTCGACCCGCTGTGGATTTTCGTCAATCTCGGCCTGGCTGGTGAACAGGATGTCGCTGTAGAAGTCGATCCCATAGGTGACGGGCGAGATGATGTTGTAATCCACGCCCCGCTCTTGCAGGTAGAAGGGCTCGTTGGTCAGGTACGAGTTGAACGCCGCCACCTTACCGCTGGCTAGATCCCCAATTTGAAAGCTGCTGGGTAGAAGTTGCAGTTTTTCGAGGGGTATACCCTCGCTACGGAACATCGCCAGAAAATCAGCATCGGTCTGTGCATCCATCAACATCAACGGCTTGCTGATCAGGTCGTGCACAGTGCGAATACCTTGGTCTGTGCGAGCCACGAGCACGGAAGGCGAATGCTGAAAAATCACCGCCAGCGCGACCAAGGGCTTTCCATGCAGGCGTGCGTAGAGCAATTCACTATTGGCTTCGCCGTATTGGGCACGCCCAGAGAGCACTTCTTCTACTGGTGTGACATGGGGGCCACCCTCGTGCAAGCGCACGTCCAGTCCTTCTTCGCGGTAATAGCCCTTGGCGATTGCGGCATAGTAACCCGCGAACTGGAACTGATGTTTCCAACGCAGCTGTACATCTATCACCTGTTTGGCGCCATTCTGGCGAGGGCCAGGATCAGCCCACGCAGATTGATCCCAAAGCAGCACTAAACACAGCAGCCGGCGCAGCTGAACCAGGAGAAGTCTCTTCGGTGGGCCTAGCGTGTTAGAACAGCAACAGAGGCTGGGCATGATGATAGTCCGGGAATCGCGCTAATCGTTGAGTGTACAAGGCGTGGCGCATCATTCTGACATCAGTCATGCAGGGCAGCAATCGCGCGCCACTTTACCCAAAGCGGCCGTTATCAGCGCTAGAGGCGTGGTTGGTGTTTGCTTCAGAGGTCAGTGATTCACGTGGTGCCCATTTGCGTGAAACGGGGACAGATTCATTAACCCCGTGTGTAACGCCCGCTTCTCGCCGTTAATTGCAGAAGCGATGACAAAACCGCAGGCAATAAAAAACCCCGTAGACGTTAATCTACGGGGTTTCTAAGAGTGGAGGCCGAGGTCGGAATCGAACCGGCGTAGGCGGATTTGCAATCCGCTGCATAACCATTTTGCTACTCGGCCTCAAACGATCAATGCCCTGGTTGCTGGCACTCACCGCATAAAAACTTGAGTGGGCTGTAACAGCCTGCCTCTACTCTAACTCATTGAATACATTGAAGTTTTTAATGCTTCGTTGCGTTCGATGGGCGCCATTATGTACGTATTTGCCAATGCGTGCAACCCCTTGATTTCAAAAATATTTCGTAGGGACATCAAGGGGTTGCGCGGCCGCCCTACTCCTTGATGACCTGCTCCTGGTACTGCGGATCAGCCTTGATCTGGGCATCGGTAAACGGCAGTGGGCGCAGCTTTTTCTCGGAAAAGGCCTGGGTTTGATCCTTCGCGTATTTCGATACGGGATCGCTGGACAGTGAGAACGCCAGTACGCCGAGGGCGTTCGGGCCCTTGTCGTCGAAGGTGACGATTTGCAGGTAGCTGCTACCGCTCACGACTTCACGTTTGCCGTCGGCGCGGGGCACGCTTTGCATGGCGTTGTAGATGCCAAGCTCTTGCGGGCCGCCATGGATCGGCGTTTGGCCGCTGACCTGCACGTCGCCCCAACGGCTGTTGGCAGTGAGGCCGTTTTTGGCCACCTCGGCGGACGAGGCCAGCATGGCTTCACGCAAGGCGTTGGCCACAACTGGGCGGTCGATGGCAAGACCGCGTGGCGTGGTCAGCGGTTGGGCCGGGTCGAAGGCTACGCGCCAGGCATCGGGGATTTGCTGCAGATGCTGCACCAGGTTGATGAAGTGCACCAGGCCCAGGCCGCTGTCGAGGTTGGCGCGCTGGTCCCAGTCCTTGAGGCTGGTGCACAGCGGTTGCAGGGCCACAGCGTCGCTGCCCAAGTGTTTGGCGCAGAACGCGAGCAGGTCAGGCATGACCTGGCTGGCGAGGTACACCTCGTTGTCCATCACCATGTGCTGCAGCGCGGCCACGGTAATGGGCTGCGATTCCAGGGATTGCAGGCGTTGCACAGCGAAGCGTGCACGCGGGCCGAGGCCGATGTGGTCCTGGCTGATCACCGGCGAAAACCCGGTGAGCGGTGCCTTGGGGTTGGCCAGCCATGCCGAGTCGTTGGAGTGCTGCACGTAGTCGGTGCGCTCCAGTTGCGGCAGTTGATCAGCCGGGAAGATACCGGGCTGGGCCGCACGTGGGTTCACGTCCCAAGCGCAGGCGCTGTGGGCGCCGTCGAGCAGGATCAACTGCAAGCCGGCACGCGGATCACTGCACTGCGCCAACTTGGCGGCGCTGACGTTGGGTACCACCGACAGGTTCATGTACAGGCTCTGGCCCTGATCATCCGCCGCCAGGGTGTTGACCCAAGGAATGCCTTGCAGGGTGTGCACCGAGGTTTGCAATTCCTTGAGGCTGGTAGCGCGGTTCATCGCGTACCACTGCTGCAGCACGCGATCATTGCCGAGGTTGGCATCGCGCAGGCTGAACGCGTAGTGGCTGTCCCAATCCAGCTTGCCCGGCCATTGCACCACCGGGCCGAACTGCGAACTGTAGACCGTATGGGCTTGCGCCTTGAGGCTGCCGTCGGGCTGTTTGACCTGCACAGTGACCGGGGTTTTATCCAGCGGGATGGATTTGCCATCCAGCATATAGCGGGTGGAATCCTTGGGATCGAGGGTCAAGCGGTACAGGGTGAAATGCTTGGAGGTGTCGACCGTGTGGGTCCATGCCACGTGCTGATTGAAGCCGATATTGATCACCGGCAAGCCTGGCAATGCAGCGCCCATCACATCCAGCTGGCCCGGGATGGTCAGGTGCATTTCATAAAAACGCATGCCGCCCACCCAAGGGAAATGCGGGTTGGCCAGCAGCATGCCACGGCCATTGAAGGAACGGTCCCGGCCCACCGCCACTGCGTTGCTGCCACGGTCGAGGGTAAAACGCTGCTGGTTGGCAGCGGCCAGTGCAAAGGCTTTGCTGTCGACCGGCACGCCGGCAGTCGCCTGGGGTGGCGTCGCGCCCACCAGGGCCTCGGCGAATTGCCCGACACCGCCTTCCACCAGCAGCCGACGGGTCAGCTTCACCAAGTCTTCAACCGCCAGTGGCCGTACCCACGCCGCCTGGCACTGCACCGGCGCGCCCTGCTCTTTCAGGTACCGGTTGTAACCCGCGACGTAGCCTTGCATGCGCTGTTGCATCTGCGGGGTTTGCGCGTTCCAGAATGTAGCCACCGCCTGCGGGGTATTGAGCCAGGTGAAGAACACGTCGCTGGCGAGGTTGTTGCGCTCCTCCAGGGTTGCCTGATCGGGGCCGAAGTAACGGGCGCGCTCGCCGTTCACCGTGACCACTTCATTGGCCAGCAGGCACAGGTTGTCCTGGGCATACGCATAGCCGATGCCGTAGCCCAGGCCGCGCTCGTCATTGGCACGAATGTGCGGCACACCGAATGTGGTGCGACGGATATCCGCCGATGCCTGTGCCACCGGCTCAAGCGCCGATGCGGCGAAGCTCACCCCCAGCAACACCCCTGCCATGCACACCCTGGACAACCCATTGGAAATAATCACGCCGACTCCACCGTCAAATTGAACACCCTCACGAGGGGCAACTACCCCACCGTAAGGACGCAATGCACCGGGAATAATTTAGCGGACGGGCACGTTTATTCAGGGCAACCACAAAGTGACAAACCGGATACCGACAAAATTTCTACATCCGGGACTTCATGATTTCTGTCGCTCATACGTCTTACCTAATAAGAGCGCCATCATTTTCCTGATCAGGCTCTGATAAGGAGTTTTTTGCATGTACAACTCGCAACTGCCCACGGACGGACATTCACCGAGCGCCGACGCCAGTTTTGGCAACGGCACACACGCGTTCGGCAAAGCGCCCGAACAGCAAGGCAACCAGCGGATTCGCCATTTGCTCAAGTGTTTCGGTTTGCGCACCAGCCTGATTCGGCTGAAGGTCATCGACGCCCTGCTCACCGCTGCCGACAACCAGCGCACCCTGGGGGTGCGCGGCGTGCACAGCCATTTGCTGGAGCTGGGCATTCCGCTCTCGTTTCTCAGCGTGCGTGAAGTGCTCAAGCGCCTGTGCAGCGAGGGCGTGATCACCCTCAATGCCGATAAGAGCTACAGCCTCCATGAAGAGGCTGCCAAAGTGCTCGAAGGTCGCGCCTGAATCAGAAGTGCGGCTTGACCTTGCGGCGCATGATGCCGTTGATCACCACCACGATCACCGCCACGGCAATGGCGATGTACTGGAAGGTTTTCTCGCTGATCACGCCAGTGTTCTGCAGGTAGGACAGGCCAAACATGATCGCCAGTACCGACAGGGCGATCAGAATCGAATATTTCAAACGTTGCTTTTGAGTCATGACAGGGTCCTGAAGCTGAAGTATTGGGCCCTTGTGTATCGCCATACACGAAGCACAGAGGCCGGTGCTTATGTTACATGTTACAGGGCAATGCCCCCCTTTGGCTCGCCCCGATCAAAACACGCTTGCTTGTCCATCCTCCCAGTGCAGCAGACCCCGTCGAAATGTTTAGTGTTAAGTGTCTTACGGTATGCGGGAACGTTCTGCGCGTTACGCCCACAGAATTCGCGAGTCTGACGCGCAAAATTCGACAGCGCCGTCAGACCTTTTCCTAAGTTCGACAGAGAGGTTTAATGATGATACTCGCGGCCCCTGCATATTTGGCGGCATCACAACATCGACACACCTCGGGCCTTCCCCCGACATCACCTTACGACACGCCAAAAGACCTTGAGCCTGGCGTCGTGAATTATAAGAACCATGTGCTGCATACCAAAGGCGACGTCGAGATTAACCACGAAGTCGCCTGGGCTCCTGGCGATAAGCCGGAGATCTTGAACAGCCGAATCATTGTAAAAACCGGTAATGACGATGACGTCATTCATGTCAGTAAAGGGCCTGGAAACCAGGTTCGGATCACCGTAAACGGCGATGTATTCAACGTTGACTTCGAGCAAAAAAAAGGCCCGCAACCGGAGCTGGCGATCGACTCCATGGGCGGCAACGACAAAATTACGATCGACCAGGATGTAATGCTTCGTGTCGATGTGTACGGGGATGACGGCGACGATGATATTCAAGCGGGAGGCGGAAGAACGCGACTGTACGGTCAAGCTGGCAACGATACGCTGCGCCTGGGCAGCGGCTTGGGCTATGCCGAAGGCAATGAAGGTGATGACACCCTCATCGGCGGCACCGGTAACAGCGTCATGTATGGCAACAATGGCAACGACCGTCTCTACGCGGGCGCGGGGGGAAAACAAAAGCAAAATTACCTGGACGGGGGCAACGGCAACGACCAACTCTTCGCAGGCAACGGGCATAGTGTCCTGCACGGTGGCAACGGTGATGATGAACTTGTCGGGCATGACAGCACGACGTTTTATACCGGTAAAGGCCGGGACAAGATACGAAACAACCACGCCCACGACCGCATTTACGCCAAGATCAACGATGAATTTGACCGCAACAGGGGTTCGTCCTTTACCCCCGTTGCAACCAGCAACGCGGGCGAGCGGGGTTTTACGGTAACCGGTGATGAAAACTTCAAGCAACGCGTGGCCGATGATCTGGAGTTCTTCCGTAGTTCGCCTAATGGTCAGAAGGTCCTCGCCGAGATGGATGAGCTCGCTGACACCAATGGCGCCAGTGTCAGCATCAATCCCACCGGGTTTGGTGGCTCCGGTTACGAGTTTGGCAGTAAGGCCTTGGATGCTCTGAGAGCCGGGGGTAAAGGAAAGATTGATTTGTCGGCCTTTGGGCGAATCACCAATGGCGTAGCCGGTTCTCGCGCTGACCGCGGCGTCATTAACTTCGACGAGCGGTCGATCATCGAGGAACATAACGGAAATACGATTATTCCCGTGACAGTGCTCTACCATGAAATAGCCCACGCCTGGAATGGCGCAAAGGGCACCTTCCTGAGAGGGCGCAGCAAAGTCAACGATCCGTCCACCAAGGACGACTCAGACAGCAAAAACTTGACCAATAACTTAGAGTACCAGGCTATTGGTGTACCCAATAGCGCCACACCTTTTGATCTCGATGATGACCCCTCTACCCCGCCCACGACGGTCAACCCGAAGCACTTCACAGAAAACGCTCTGAATGAAGAAATGGGCAAGCCACTACGAAAATTCCACCAGCTTGTCCCTAGCCCGCAGGGTCGAGGCCTGTAACGCCAAAAGTCAGCGCTGCTGCCCTCAAAGAGCGCCCCCCTCATCAGAATGAGGCGCCGGCAAACGGCGCCTCGACTTTCTTGTACGAACGTACCTAAAGCTCCTGACACCCAAGCCGATAGCCCTACGAAGCTCCAAGAAAGCCGCGTGAATAATAAACGCTTCGTAAGGACGACCCCATGCCCCCACTGCGCTCCATCCAATCCCGCTATACCCTGTTTCTGGTGCTGTTCGTCCTGGTGTTATTCGTGTTGACCGTCGTGGGTATCGGCCAGTTGGTCGCGCCCACGCTGCGCCACACCGAAGAACAGGTGGTGCTCAACCGCATCGCCGAGGTGGCCGAACAGATCAAGGGCGAATTGAACAAGGTTCAAGCCCAGCAACGCAGCATCACCCAGACCATTCCCCTGCTCGACAGCGATGCCATCGACAAGGTCCTGCCGGGCCTGGTGGACCAGTATGGCGAGCTGAAAGTCTTCGGCGGCGGCATCTGGCCATTGCCGAACCAGCGCACCCCGGGGCGCAACAAGCACAGCACCTTCTGGCACCGCGATGCATCGGGCAAGCTGACAGTGAACACCTTCTGGAACAGCGACGCCGCGCCCAACTACTACGACCAGAGCTGGTACAAAGGCGGCCTCGCCTCGCCACGTGGCCAGTGTGCCTGGGCGGCGGCCTACAAGGATGACGCCAGCCAGGAGCCGCGCACCAACTGCGCCATGGCGATCCAGCGCGATGGCGCGGCCTACGGCGTTGCCACCATCGACGTGACCCTGGGCTTCTTCAACGAGCTGGTGGCCAGCAAGGAAAAAGACATCGGCGGCCAGATGCTCATCGTCGAGGGCGACGGCAAGATTATCAGCAATAGCTCGCGCATCAACGGCCCGGTGGTGTTGAAAAACATCAGCGAACTGGCCGGCAGTTCGGCGTTTGCCGCACAGGTCAGCGCAGCCCTGGCCCATCGCGACCAGGGCCTGCAACGCAGTGAGTTCGACAACGGCGGCGTGGCCAGCACCTTCTACCTGCGCCCGATCGAAGGCACGCCGTGGTTCCTCGCCACCGCCCTACCCACCTCGTTGATCACCGCCCAGCGCGACGATGTACTCGGCACCCTGGCCCTGCTGCAAATCCCCATGGTGTTGCTGCTGGTACTGCTCGCGGCCTATGCCATCCGCCAGTTGGTGCAGCGCATGAAGTCGCTGAAGACCAACATCGACGCGCTGTCGGCGGGTGATGCGGACCTGACGCGGCGTATCACCATTCGCGCTGAAGACGAACTGGGCGCCATTGGCCATTCGGTCAACCGCTTTATTGTCTACCTGCAAAACATGATCGGCGAAGTGACCCAGGCCACGGGGGCCATGTCGTCGGGCCTGGAGCAGTTGCAACAGGCCTCGGCGCAGACCAACCGGATCCTGGTGCGCCACGCCTCGGAAACCGACCAGACCGTCACCGCCATCACCGAAATGAGTTCCACCGCCGAGACCGTGGCGCAAAATGCCGCCGAAACCGCGGCCTTCACCCAGCGCGCCAACGAGCACGCCGACCGTTCCCGCGTGGTAGTGGGTGAAGCCTCCACCAGCGTCAGCGCCTTGATCGGCGAAGTCTCCAGCGCCACCCACACCGTGGAAAACATGCGCCAGGACGCTGCGCGCATCACCGAAACCCTCGGCGTGATCGGCGCCATTGCCGGCCAGACCAACCTGTTGGCGCTCAACGCCGCCATCGAGGCGGCACGTGCCGGCGAGCAAGGCCGTGGGTTTGCGGTGGTGGCGGATGAAGTACGCGCCCTGGCGGCACGCACCCAGGCCAGCACGTCGCAGATCAACGAAATGCTGGCGCGCTTGACCACCGGCGTAAGTTCGTCGGTGGCCGCCATGGAAAACACCCAAGCCAGTTGCCAGTCGGCGGCGGATGCGACGGCGCGGGTGAACACCGGCCTGGATGAGATGGCCGGCTCGGTCAGCCACATCAACAACCTCAGCACCCAGATCGCCACGGCGGCCGAGCAGCAGAGCGCGGTAACCGAGAAGATCAACCGCAGCATGGTGCAGATCCGACAAATGGTCGAAGAGTTGGTGCACAGCGGCCATGCCACCGAAAGCAACACCCAGAGCCTGCTGGACGCCAATGGCCGGGTGATTGCCTTGATGAGCCGCTTCAAAGTCCGTTGATCAATTGCCTGGAGGCTCCCGTGCAAAGCGCGGGAGTAGGACTATTCTGACATTTCCTAGTCGTCACACAGGAGGTGTGCCATGCGCGCTGCCGAGCAATCGGTCCGCTTGGAGCGGATCAGTCAGGAACGCTTTATCCAGGCCCCCATCGATGCCGTTTATGACTATGTGACCCAGCCTGATCGCTGGCACGAGTGGCACCCCACGTCCCTGAGTGCCGACACCGGCACCACCGGCTCGCTGCCTGCGGGCACGCGGTTTACCGAAATCATCGACCTGTTGGGCGTACGCGTCCCTATGAGCTACCGCGTGCAGATCGCCCGGCGCCCCGGCGAGTTCAAGACCGTGTTCACCTCCCTGGCCGTGGACGGTTCCATCCATTATTTCCTGCAGCCCCATCGCGGAGGCACCCTGTTCAAGCGTGTGTTGACCTACGAGACCGAGCTGCAACTGGCCACCCTGCATGAGCGCATGATCGAGCTGTCGGGCATTGCCCTCGACCAGCTCAAGCACCGCTTGGAAAACGGCCCCTCCGTATAATTTAGAAACATTACCGCCCCACGCGGCATCGTGTGGGAGCTGGCTTGCCTGCGATGACGTCGTCATGATCGCCTCCCTCATGACGACGTTTACCTGACCTACGAGCCCCACCATGAAAACCCCATTGCGCCTGGTCCTGCTTTCCTCCCTGCTGATCCCCTCCCTGGCCCAAGCCACCGACCTCATTCCCATCGACGTCCACCGCGACGCCAACTGCGGCTGCTGCAAACAGTGGATCAGCCACCTGGAAAACAACGGCTTCAAGGTCAACGACCACGTCGAAGCCGACATGAGCGCCGTCAAGCAACGCCTGGGCGTGGCCCCGCGCCTGGGCTCGTGCCACACCGCCGTGATCGACGGCAAGTTCGTCGAAGGCCACGTGCCGGCCGAACAAGTGCTGGCCCTGCGCAAGCGCCATGATCTGCTGGGCATCGCCGCACCGGGCATGCCCATGGGCTCGCCGGGCATGGAAGTGGAAGGCCGTCGCGAGGCTTACCAGATCATCGGCCTGACCCGCGAGGGCAACGACGTGGTGGTGGCTGACTACCCGGCGCAATGATCGCGGGTTACCTGGGGTTATTTTTCGCGGCGTTTGGCGCCGCGACATTATTGCCCCTGCAATCGGAAGCCGTGCTGGTGGGCCTGCTGCTCAGCGGGCATTACAGCCTGTGGCTGTTGCTGGGGGTTGCCACCCTGGGCAACGTGCTGGGGTCGCTGGTGAACTGGTGGCTCGGGCGCTGGGTGGAACACTTCAAGGGCCGACGCTGGTTTCCGGTGAGCGCCAAGCAATTGGCCAAGGCGCGCCACCATTACGAGCGCTGGGGGCATTGGACGTTGCTGCTCAGTTGGGTGCCGATCATCGGGGACCCACTGACCCTGGTGGCCGGGGTGATGCGTGAGCCACTGTGGCGCTTCTTGCTGCTGGTTACCCTCGCCAAAGGCGTACGTTACAGCGTGCTCGCCGCCCTGACCCTGCAGTGGGCGTTAATCCCCACTTAATCCCCTCCCAACAGCATCCGAGCACCTTCTCTAGGAGCCCAGCCGATGCCTCTGATCCGTGCTTTCTGCATTGCCGGCCTGCTGACCGCCAGTGCCGCCCCCGCCTTCGCCGCCACCTACGGCCCCGAGCTGCAAGGCTTCCAATACCCGTATCCGGTTGAGCACTTCCAGTTCCAGTCACAGGGTAAAACCCTGCAAATGGGTTATATGGACGTCCCCGCCAAGGGCAAAGCCAACGGCCGCAGCGTGGTGCTGATGCATGGCAAGAACTTCTGCGGCGCCACCTGGCAAGACTCGATCAAAGCCTTGAGCGATGCCGGCTACCGCGTGATCGCGCCGGACCAGATCGGCTTCTGCACCTCCAGCAAGCCCGAGCACTATCAATACAGCTTCCAACAACTGGCCACCAACACCCACCAACTGCTGGAGAAACTCGGCATTCAGAAAGCCACCCTCGTCGGCCACTCCACCGGCGGCATGCTCGCCACCCGCTATGCCCTGCTCTACCCAGCCCAGACCGAACAACTGGCGTTGGTGAACCCCATCGGCCTGGAAGATTGGAAAGCCCTTGGCGTGCCTTACCGCAGCGTCGACCAGTGGTACGAGCGCGAGCTCAAGCTGAGCGCCGAGGGCATCCGCCAGTACGAACTCAACACCTACTACGTAGGCCGCTGGAAGCCCGAATATGACCGCTGGGTGGACATGCTCGCCGGCCTGAATAAAGGCCCGGGGCATACGCTGGTCGCATGGAACTCGGCCTTGATTTACGACATGATCTTCACCCAGCCGGTGTACTACGAGTTCAAGGACTTGCAGATGCCCACCCTGCTGCTGATCGGCACGTCCGACACCACCGCCATCGGCAGTGATATCGCGCCGCCAGCGGTCAAGGCCAGGCTCGGACACTACGACGTGCTGGGCAAGCAAGCTGCACAGTTGATCCCCCACGCCACCCTGGTGGAGTTCCCAGGCCTGGGGCATGCGCCGCAGATGGAAGAACCGGCCCAGTTTCATAAAGCGCTGTTGCAGGGTTTGAACGCCCTTTAATTCAACCTTTTTCGAGGCACTCGTGAATGTCGGTACAGATCGTAGTCATTGATGATTGGCAGAATGTGGCCAGTGGCGTGGTGGATTGGTCGGTGCTTGATACCGTCGGCCAGGTGCATTTCCTGCACGACTACCCCGCCGATACCGCCACGATGATCGACCGTTTGCAGGGGTTCGAGGTGATTTGCGTGATGCGCGAACGCTCCACCTTCGATAAGGCCCTGTTGCAGGGCCTGCCGAAGTTGAAGCTGCTGGTGACCGGTGGCATGCGCAACGCGGCCATCGACATCGCCGCCGCCAAGGCCCTGGGGATCCAGGTGTGTGGCACTGACAGCTATAAACAGGCCGCACCGGAATTGACCTGGGCGCTGATTATGGCCTCCACCCGCAACCTGCTGGCCGAAGCCAACTCCCTGCGTGCCGGCCAGTGGCAAGTTGGCCTGGGCGGCGACCTGTACGGCAAAACCCTGGGCATCCTGGGGTTGGGCAGCATCGGCCAGAAGGTCGCGCAGTTTGCCCAGGTGTTCGGCATGCGTGTGATTGCCTGGAGCGAAAACCTCACGCCCGAGCGCGCCGCCGAATCGGGCGTGACCTGGGTCAGCAAGAGAGAACTGTTCGAACAGGCCGACATTCTCACCGTGCACTTGGTGCTCAGCGACCGTAGCCGTGGGCTGGTGGATGCCCAGGCCTTGAGCTGGATGAAACCCACCGCCCGCCTGGTGAACACCGCCCGCGGGCCCATCGTGGATGAACAGGCGCTGGTGCAGGCACTGGAAAGTGGCGGGCTGGCTGGGGCTGCACTGGATGTGTACGCCGAGGAGCCACTGCCGGTGGATCACCCGTTCCGCCGCCTGCCCAATGTGCTGGCCACCCCCCACGTCGGCTACGTCAGCGAGCAAAACTACCGCCAGTTCTACCAACAGATGATCGAAGACATCCAGGCCTGGGCCAACGGCGCGCCCATTCGCATGCTCGGCTAGCGCACCATTGCGGGGCGCATGCTTCCTCGTGGCGAGGGAGCTTGCTCCCGTTGGGGCGCGAAGCGGCCCTTTCTTTATTTCAAATACGGGTCTGCTGCGCAGCCCAACGGGAGCAAGCTCCCTCGCCACAGAAAGCCGCCGTTCAAACCGTGTTTTCAAAGCTGCATATGGTTACAAGTTTTTTGTCCTACAAAATCTTCTCACAAACCCTACACGCTCTAGGATCTGTCCTAGACTGATGACCGATGGGTCCGTTCGAAAACAAAAACCCCGCAAAAAATCGAAACTTTCCAAACCTGCCGTAGGTCCAGTTTTAAGGTAAGGCGAGCACGCGCGTTTGATCGCAGATGCCCGTCCATCCAATCTTTTTCAGCTGAGTGTGCAACTGGCATACGCCTTGCCAGTTTGTACAGTGCTTGTGCGCCTGACCGCAGGATGCGGTCATCGGAGCTAATGGCAGCGGGCCATTAGCCGACAGACATGTGGGAGAGAACTATGATCAGTGCCGCTGTAGATATTCAGGGAGAGCGTGTCAGTCAGCCGGTAGGGGGACCTTCGCTGGTCGACCTGCCCACCACTGTGCGGCCGATCGTGAGTCAGAACCCTAATCGCAAGAAAGTCCTGTTTGTAACCTCCGAGTTTGCCGACTTGGTGAAGACCGGTGGCTTGGGCGACGTGTCCGCCGCCCTGCCCCGCGCCATGGCCCATCTGCACGATGTGCGAGTGCTGATCCCGGGTTACCCGCAGGTGATGGAAAGCGACAACCCGATCCACATTGTCGGCGAACTGGGCGGCCACGCAGCCCTGCCGCCCTGCAAGATCGGGCGCATGGACCTCAAGGACGGCCTGGTCATCTACGTGCTGATCTGCCCCGAACTCTATGAGCGCGAAGGCACCCCCTACGGCGCCAACAACGGCCGCGACTGGCCGGACAACCACATTCGCTTTGCCCGCCTGGGCCTGGCCGCCGCCGACATGGCCGCCAACCTGGCGCAGATTCACTGGTGCCCCGACCTGGTGCACGCCCACGACTGGCCCGCAGGCCTCGCCCCGGCGTATATGCACTGGCGTGGGTCACGCACCCCAACCCTGTTCACCATCCATAACCTGGCCTACCAGGGCGTGGTCAGCCTGGCCTCGACGCCGGAGCTGGGCATTCCGCCCCATGCCCTGCAACAAGAAGGCATGGAGTTCTACGGCAAGATGTCGTTCCTCAAGGCCGGCATGGCGTACTCCAGCCACATCACCACGGTGAGCGCCACCTACGCCCAGGAAATCACCACCCCGGAATTCGGTTGCGGCCTCGATGGTTTCCTCGCCAGCAAGACCCAACAAGGTTTGCTCAGTGGTATCCCCAACGGCATCGACGAAAGCTGGGAAACCTCCACCGACACGCACCTGACCCACAATTTCAATATTGGGGATTGGGAAGGCAAGGCCGTCAACGCCGCCCACGTGCGCGAACTGTTCGAACTGGATGACTCTACCGGCCCGCTGTTCGCCGTGGTCTCGCGCCTGGTGTACCAGAAAGGCCTGGACCTCACCGAAGCCGTTGCCAGCTTTATCGTCGAACAGGGCGGCCAGATCGCGATTATCGGCCGTGGCGAACCGGAAGAAGAACAAGCCATGCGTGAACTGGCCCTGCGCTTCCCTGGCCAGGTGGGCGTGCGCATCGGCTTCAACGAAACCGACGCCCGCCGCATGTTCGCCGGCAGCGACTTCCTGCTGATGCCTTCGCGCTACGAGCCCTGCGGCCTGAGCCAGATGTATGCCCAGCGCTTCGGCTCACTGCCGGTGGCCCGCAATACCGGCGGGCTGGCCGACACCATCGAGAACGGCGTCACCGGGTTCCTGTTCAATGAATCCACGGTAGAGAGCTACGAAGAAGCCCTGAGCCGAGCGTTCAAGGTGTTTGCCAATACCGGGCTGCTCAACGCCATGCGTTGCCGCGCCATGACCCAACCTTTCAACTGGTGCCAGGCGGTCGAACCCTACGCCGAACTGTACGAACAACTGGTGGCCAAGGCCTTGGGGAAATCCGCTAAATAATCAAGGGAGGGCTTCATAGATGCCGTCACGGACTCTGGAAACCTGGCCCCACGGCGCAATCATGCTGGACGCGCAACACAC
>Ga0157375_10000140_pt1 | contig 72172 bp, 62 predicted proteins | sample M35metaG_FD_115311 | JGI IMG/M metagenome (GOLD analysis project Ga0157375, IMG submission 115311) | Miscanthus rhizosphere microbial communities from Kellogg Biological Station, Michigan, USA - M3-5 metaG | ecosystem: Host-associated > Plants > Roots > Rhizosphere > Soil | place: USA: Michigan...
ATTTGGGGGGTAAACCGGCAGGGATGCCGGTTTAGCCGCCCCGCGCCATGGATGGCGCGTGGCGGCGGCCCCCCAAATCACTGGCGGATTACGGGCACACCGAGCCTGGGCGAGGTGCCGAGTGTTGGGGCAAGAGCCTTTTGGTTACTTTTGGGCTCTTTCCAAAAGTGACCCGCCGTAAGGGCGGAACCCATATCAGCCGTTACCCAAGTAACGGATATGTACACGATCAAAGGCCATCTATGGAAAAGTCAAAGTTACGCAAAACAGGATTAGGCCTGGCACTGGCAGTCGCGGCAGCGTTGGTCATCTACACCGTCCAAGCCCCCGCCGACGCCCCCCAATACCTCACCGCCACCGCCGAACGCGGTGACATCGAAAACGCCGTCCTGGCCACCGGCCTGCTCGAAGGCATCAAACAGGTCGACGTCGGCGCCCAAGTCTCCGGCCAGCTCAAATCCCTCAAAGTCAAAGTCGGCGACAAGGTCAAGAAGGGCCAATGGCTCGCCGAAATCGACCCCTTGATCCTGCAGAACACCCTGCGCAAAGCCCAGGTCGACGAAGAAAACCTCCAGGCCCAACGCCGCGCCACGGCCGCCCAGCTCAAGCAAGCCAAGTCCGTGTACGAACGCTACAAAGGCCTGCAAATCGACGAGTCGGTCTCTCGCCAGGACTTCGAGGACGCCGAGTCCACCTACCAGGTGCAACAGGCCAACCTGCTGTCCCTGGACGCACAGATCAAAAGCGCCCACATCCAGATCGACACCGCCAAGGTCAACCTGGCCTACACCCGCATCGTCGCGCCCATCGACGGCGATGTAGTGGGCATCGTCACCCAGGAAGGCCAGACCGTGATCGCCAGCCAACTGGCGCCGGTCCTGCTCAAGCTCGCAGACCTGGACACCATGACCGTCAAGGCCCAGGTCTCCGAGGCCGATGTGATTCACATCAGCCCGGGCCAGCAGGTGTACTTCACCATCCTCGGCGAGGCGGACAAACGCTACTACGCCAAGCTGCGTGGCACTGAACCGGCGCCGCAGAACTTCCTCGAAACCCAGCCCGCCGGCACGCCCAAGCAGAACACGGCGGTGTTCTACAACGCGTTGTTCGACGTGCCCAACCCCGATCATCGCTTGCGCATCGCCATGACGGCCCAGGTGCGCATCGTGCTCGACACCGCCCAGGCGGCGCTGATGGTGCCGGTGGCGGCGCTGGGGCCGCGCAACAACGATGGCACCTACTCGGTGCGGGTGCTCGACGCCAAGGGCAAGGCGGTGTCGCGGGAGGTGAAAACCGGCATCAATAACAACGTCAAGGTGCAGGTGCTCGAAGGCCTGGCCGAAGGTGACAACGTGGTGATCGGCGACGCCACGCCGGCCGTGGCGGGGAATTGATCGATGACCCAGCCACTGTTGGAGCTCAAGGGCATCACCCGCAGTTTCATGGCCGGCGAGCGCGAGTTCATTGCACTCAAGGGCATCGACCTGACGATCGAGGCCGGGGAGATGGTCGCGATCATCGGCGCCTCGGGGTCGGGCAAGTCCACCCTGATGAACATCCTCGGCGGCCTGGATTACGCCACGGCCGGCAGCTACAAGATCAACGGCATCGAAACCCGTTCCTTGGGCGATGAACAACTGGCGGAACTGCGCCGCGACTACTTCGGCTTTATCTTCCAGCGCTATCACCTGTTGGCGCACCTGAGTGCCTTGCACAACGTGGAAATGCCGGCGATCTATGCCGGCACGCCGGAAACCGCGCGCCACAGCCGCGCACGGGAGCTGCTTGCACGCCTGGGCCTGGCGGGGCACACCACCCACCGACCCAGCCAGTTGTCGGGCGGGCAGCAACAGCGGGTGAGTATTGCCCGGGCCTTGATGAACGGCGGGGAAGTGATCCTGGCCGATGAACCCACCGGCGCCCTCGATACCCACAGCGGCAAGGAGGTGATGCGTATCCTCGCCGAGCTGCACGCGGCCGGGCACACGGTGATCATCGTCACCCACGACCCCAAGGTGGCCGCCAATGCCCAGCGCATTGTCGAGGTGTGCGATGGCGAGATCGTCAGTGACAAGGCCAACGACAGCGTCGGGCTGGAGCTGAACACTGAGGCGCCCATCGAGCCCAAGCGCAGCGGTGCCCGGCGTTTGGTGGCCAGCCTGGGGTTGTTCAAGGAAGCGTTCAACATGGCCTGGGTCGCGCTGGTGTCCCACCGCATGCGCACGCTGCTGACCATGCTCGGGATCGTCATCGGTATCACCTCGGTGGTGTCGATCTCGGCCATCGGCGAAGGGGCCAAGCGCTATGTGCTCAAGGACATCCAGGCGATCGGCAGCAACACCATCGACATCTTTTCCGGCACCAGTTTTGGCGACAGCCGTGCCTCGGCCATCGAGACCTTGATGCCGTCGGATGTGGAGGCGCTGAACCAGCTGTATTACGTCGACAGCGCCACGCCGGTGGTGGGCCGCAACCTGTTGCTGCGCTTTGGCAACATCGACCTGGATGCGCAGGTCAACGGCGTGAGCGACCGCTACTTCAAGGTCAAGGGCCTCAAGCTCGAGGCCGGTATTGCCTTCAGCGAAAGCGATGCGCGGCGCCAGGCCCAGGTGGTGGTGATCGACCACAACACCCGCCAGCGCCTGTTCGGGCCGAACATCGACCCTCTCGGCCAGGTGATCCTGGTGGGGAACCTGCCGTGCACGGTGATCGGGGTGACGGCCGACAACAAAAACATGTTCGCCGCGAGCAAGGCGTTGAACGTGTGGGTGCCCTATGAAACGGCGGCAGGAAGGCTGCTGGGGCAACGCCACTTGGACAGCATCACCGTGCGCATCAAGGACGGCCAGCCGAGCAAGGTGGTGGAAGACAACGTCAACAAGCTGATGCTGCAACGCCACGGCACCAAGGACTTCTTCACCAATAACCTCGACAGCATCATGCAGACGGTGCAGAAAACCAGCCGTTCGCTGGCGTTGCTGTTGTCGTTGATTGCGGTGATTTCGTTGTTGGTGGGGGGCATCGGGGTGATGAACATCATGCTGGTGTCGGTGACTGAACGCACCCGTGAGATCGGCATCCGCATGGCGGTGGGCGCACGGCAGTCGGATATCCGTCAGCAGTTTCTGGTGGAAGCGGTGATGGTGTGCCTGATCGGCGGGATGATCGGCATCTCGCTGTCATTTGCCATTGGCTATCTGTTTTCGTTGTTCGTGAAGGAATGGGAAATGGTGTTTTCCCTGGGCTCGATCGTCACGGCGTTCGCCTGTTCGACGATGATCGGCATTGTGTTTGGCTTCGTGCCGGCACGAAACGCCGCACGCCTGGACCCGATCGAGGCATTGGCCCGGGATTGATACCTCCCAGGCACTGGATACTCAATGTGGGAGCGAGCAAGCCCGCTCCCACATTTTAGATCTGCGTGGACTTAAAAACTGGCGGTTTCTTCAGTGGCATACATCCACCGCAACAACGAATGCCGCCCGCTGATCCCCAGCTTGATCGACGCGCGCTTGAGGTAGCTTTCGATGGTGTTGACCTTCAACGCCAGTTGCTCCGCCAATTCCGGTGCGGTACGCCCGGCCAGCAGGCCGACGCACACTTCCAGTTCGCGGTTGGACAAGGTCAGCCCCGATTGCACCAGGCGTTCTTCAATGCGCCGGCGCAGGGTGTCGATGCCCTGGCTTTGCGGCACCTGCAGTTCGCTGTCGGTGCGGCACGGCTGGATGGCGGCGATGTGTTTTTCCACCATGGGCAGCAACAGCGAGGAAAAGTCCTGCAACATGCTGCGCTCCTGGGGCGAAAAGCTGTCGGACTGGCTCGCGCGGTACACCGACAGCACGTAGCGCATGTCGTCTTTGCGCCGCGTCAGGTGCAACTGCGCGGCGGGCTGTTCTTGCCCCAGCGCGGTCATCGAATCGGTGTACACAGGGCTGATCTTGCGGCGCAGTTGCCCTTCGGAACTCACCCGCAGCTGCGAGATATGCGTGGCGTCCACTGCCAGTTGGGTGAGGATGAGGTCATGCAGCATGCGTGGGAAATGGCGACTGCCGGTGCTGGCGATGACCTTGCCTATATGTGGGAACAGGTGTGAGTTCATCAATTCGTCCATGAGTTTCAAGTGCAGGCATTCGGCTATATAGCGACGGGGATTAAGAAGGTAGCAAGTGCGAATAACCCACAGTGATAATGCTCTCCGTCGGAACGTATGCTAGTACAGCCTGGCGAAAGGATGGGGATCCAATCTGCAAAAAAACCACTTTAAAAGCACAAAACGGTGGTCGGACCTGTCCGACCACCGTTTTGGGAAAACGCCGTGCTTGAGCGCTATCTGACGGCGTGCGCGACCATCGCGGTATGACGCGGGGTTGTACGTGTGCATTTGGCCAGGGCTTGTTGCACATCTGCCAGCAAATCGGCGACATCTTCAAGCCCCACCGACAGGCGCACCAGGCCTTCACTGATGCCGTGGGCCGCGCGCTCCTCGGGCGTGTAGGTGGAGTGGGTCATGCTGGCGGGGTGCTGGGCCAGGGATTCGGCATCCCCCAGGCTGACCGCGCGGGTGAACAGTTTGAGTGCGTTCATGAAGCGCCGGCCAGTGTCGATCCCGCCCTTGAGTTCGAAGGCGATCATGCCGCCTGATTGGCTCATCTGCCGCGCCGCCAGGTCGTACTGGGCGAACGAGCGCAAGCCAGGGTAGGTGACGCTCGCAACAGCCGGATGGGCTTGCAGCGCCTCGGCCACGGCCAGGGCGTTGCTGCAATGGCGGTCCATGCGCAGCGCCAGGGTTTTCAGCCCGCGCATCAACAACGACGCATCCTGCGGCGACATCACGGCACCGGTCAGGTCCTTGAGCCCTTGCAGGCGGATACGCTGGGCCAGCGCGTGGCTGCTCACGGCGATGCCCGCCGTGATATCGCCATGGCCGCTGAGGTATTTGGTGGCCGAGTGCACCACCACATCCGCGCCCAGGTCCAGGGGGCGTTGCAGGTATGGGGTGCAGTAGGTGTTGTCGACCACCAGCGTGATGTTGCCGTGGGCGTGGGCGATGTCGGCCACGGCGGCAATGTCCACCAGTTGCAGGTTGGGGTTGGCCGGGGTTTCGCAATAGATCATGCGCGTGGCGGGGGAGAGCGCGGCACGCAGGGCGTCCAGGTCGGTGAGGTCGACGTGGCGCACCTTGATGCCGAATTCGCCAATACCGTGGTGCAGCAGTGCGAAGGTGCAGCCGTAGAGCGTCTGGCTGACGATCACCTCATCGCCGGGGCGCAGCAACGTCCAGAAGGTGGCGGCGATGGCGCCCATCCCGGAGCTGAACGCCACCGCCGCCTCGCCGTTTTCCAGGGTGGCCATGCGCGATTCCAGCAGCGCCAGGGTCGGATTGGAAATGCGCGTATAGAAGTGGCCGTTGGCTTCGCCGGCAAAACACGCCGCGCCATATTCGGCGGTGGGAAAGGCAAAGGTTGCCGACAGGTAGGTGGGCGGCACGAGCGCCCCGTGGTGGTCCTTGGGGTCGTAGCCGTGGTGGATGGCGCGGGTGGAAAAGCCGAATGCATTGTGTTTATTGTTCATGTCGGACGCTCCTTATTTCCTACAATGCTATGCTCATAACCAGAGATGAACGTTGCAAAAAATGCGCACAAATCCCGCGTCCTGGGATGAATCTCCTATAAAAATAATGAATTGAGGCACGTTATGCCCGTGAGTCTGGACCGCACCGACAAAGCCCTGTTAAACGCCCTGCAGGGCAATGCTCGCCTCACCGTGGCCGAACTGGCCGACCGCGTTTCCCTGACCACCTCGCCCTGCTGGCGACGGGTGCGGAACCTGGAAGACAGCGGGGTGATCAGCGGCTACCAGGCGATCCTGTCGCCCAAGGCCCTGGGGTATGGGGTGACGGCCTTTGTCAGCATCATGATGGAAAGCCACACCCAGGAAATCGCCCGGAAGTTCGAGCAGCGGCTGCTGGAAATCCCGGAGATCGTGGCGTGCCACAACGTGTCGGGGCGCTATGACTTTTTGCTCGAAGTGGTGGCCAAGGACCTGGAGTCGTTTGGCGAGTTTGCCCGCGAGGTGTTGCAGACCCTGCCGTGCGTCAAGGAGATCTATTCGAGCTTTTCCTACAAGTCGGTCCGGCCCTTGCGCGTGATTCCATTGCCGGGATGAGGTTCAGCGAAAGAACTCCCCCGGTGTCGCCTCGAATTGTTGGCGAAACGCGTTGATAAACGCCGACGTCGACTCATACCCGCAGCCCAGCGCCACATCGGTCACCCGTTCGCCTTGCTCCAGGGCGGGCAGGGCGGTCAGCAAGCGCAGACGTTGGCGCCAGGCGCGAAACGTCAGGCCGGTGTCACTGAGGAACAAGCGGCTGAGGGTCTTCTCACTCACCCCCAGTTTCTGGCTCCACTGGCCCAGGGTGGTCTGCTGTTCCGGGTGCGCGTTGAGGCTGCGGTAGATCTGGCGCAGGCGCGGGTCCAGGGGCAGGGGCAGCATCAGGTCGACCTGGGGCGCCGCGGCCAGTTGGTCCAGCACCACCTGGGCCAGGCGCCCGTCGGGTCCCTCTTCGGCGTACTCCACGGGCAACTCGCTGAAACTGCGGATCAACTCGCGCAACAGGCTGCTCACCTCCAGTACATGGCAGCGTTCGGCCGCCCAGGTGGTCACGCTGCAATCGAGGTACAGGCTGCGCATTTCAGTGTGGGGCGAACTGAACACCCGGTGCGGCACGCCTGCGGGGATCCACACCGCACGCTGGGGCGGCGCGACGAAGCGGCCGACGCTGGTCTGAATCTCCAGCACCCCGGAAATCGCGTAGGACAACTGCACCCACGGGTGGCTATGCCGACGGGTCAGCGCCCGGTTGGGCAGTGATTCGGTGCGCCCATACACCGGGCGTGGCAGGCTGGAAAGCCCAGGCACTGTGCGGCGGACGGTCTTGTCATGTCCTTTAGGCGGCATTTACTGGCTCATTGGCGTTAGTCGGTAACAAGCCGTTACGTTAGAGTCGCGAGGATGCTCTTGGCAACCCCTGGAAGATTTGCTTATGACCCGCCCGCGTTTTCTGCCTGACAACTTCACCCTGACATTGATTGCCACGGTGATCCTCGCCTCCTTGCTGCCCGCCAGCGGCCAGACCGCCGTGGCCTTCGGCTGGGTTACCAACCTGGCCATCGCGCTGCTGTTTTTCCTGCACGGCGCCAAGCTGTCGCGCCAGGCCATCGTGGCCGGTGCCGGCCACTGGCGCCTGCACTTGCTGGTGTTCAGCCTGACCTTTGTACTGTTCCCGCTGCTGGGCCTTGCGCTCAAGCCGGTGCTGTCGCCGCTGATCGGCAAAGACCTGTACATGGGCATGCTCTACCTGTGCGCGTTGCCGGCCACGGTGCAATCGGCGATTGCCTTTACCTCCCTGGCGCGGGGCAATATCCCGGCGGCCATCTGCAGCGCAGCGGCCTCCAGCCTGTTCGGGATTTTCCTGACGCCGCTGCTGGTCACCTTGTTGCTCAACGTGCATGGCGATGGCGGTTCGACCGTCGACGCGATCCTGAAAATCAGCGTGCAACTGCTGCTGCCCTTTATTGCCGGGCAGATCGCCCGTCGCTGGATCGGCGAGTGGGTCGGCCGCAACAAGGCCTGGCTGAAATTTGTCGATCAGGGTTCGATCCTGTTGGTGGTGTACGGCGCGTTCAGCGAGGCGGTCAATGAAGGCATCTGGCACCAGATCCCGCTGTGGGAACTGGGTGGCCTGGTGGTGGCGTGCTGTGTGTTGCTGGCCCTGGTGCTGGTGGCGTCGACGCTGCTGGGCAAGGCCTTTGGTTTTAACCAGGAAGACCGCATCACCATCCTGTTCTGTGGCTCGAAGAAGAGCCTGGCGACCGGTGTGCCGATGGCCCAGGTGCTGTTTGCCGGGGCGACCATGGGCGTGCTGATTCTGCCGCTGATGCTGTTCCACCAGATCCAGCTGATGGTCTGCGCCGCCCTGGCGCAGCGCTATGCCAAGCGGCCGGAGTCGATTCCGGAACTGATGGCGCAGGTTGATCCTTAATGAGGTCTTGGGAAATTTCCTACGTATAGGTGGGACGTTTCCCTTATAGATCAAGACTATTCCCGGCCACTATTACCCCATTCGCACCCGCAAAGTGGTTGGTAAGCATGGCCTCTTCCCCCGTCAAACCCTTGCCCAGTGAGCTGGAGATCCAGCGTGGCCTGGCCCTGGGTGAGTTTCGCGCCTGGTTCCAACCCAAGTTCTTCATGCACACCGGCCAACTGGCGGGCGTGGAGGCCTTGGTGCGTTGGGAACACCCGGCGCGGGGCGTGCTGTTGCCCGAAGACTTCCTGGCCGCCGTGCTGGCCTACGACCTGATCGACGACATGTTCAAGCAATTGCTCGAACAGGGGCTGAGCCTGCTCGGCGTGTTGCGCCGCCAGTCCATAGCGCTGGAGCTGGCGTTCAACCTGCACGCTTCGCAATTGCTCGGTGGCGCCCTGGTCGCTCACATCCAGTGGGCCCTTGGGCAGCACGGGTTTTCCGGTTCTTCCCTGGTGTTCGAGTTTGCCGAGAACGGTTTGCTGAACGCCTCGCCGGCGGTCCAGGAAAACCTGCTGCGCCTGCGCATGCTGGGCTGCGGCTTGGCCATCGACGACTTCGGCAACGGTTTTTCCTCCCTCAAGTTGCTCTGTCAACTGCCCTTCAACCAACTCAAGCTCGACGGTGGCTTTGTGCGCCACAGCCCCAGCCTGGTCAGCAGCACCCTGGCACTCTCGCGGTTCCTGGGCATGGGCCTGGTGATCGAGGGCGTCAGCAACCCGCAGATCCGGGACGGCGTGCTGGCCCTGGGCTGCGAGCTGGGCCAGGGGTTTTACCTGGCGCGGCCCATGGCGGGCTACCGTTTGCTGCCTTGGCTGGAAGCGCAGGCGTCCGGCTATTCAAAGTTCTAAGAAATTTCCTACACTCAGGTCGCGCTCGTGTATTTTGTGGCGGCGTGTCTCACAGGGGTTGTTATGTTTAAAGCGTTAGTCGTGGACGATCATCCGTTTATTCGCTCCTCGGTGAAGATGCTCCTCAAGCAGGAAGGCTTCGAGGTGGTGGCCGAGGCCGACAATGGCGCCGACGCGGTGCAGTTGGCCCGTGAACACGAGCCTGAACTGATCGTGCTGGATATCGCCATGCCCAAGCTCGATGGCCTGGAAGTGATCGCGCGCATTTGCGGCCTGGGCCTGCGGTGCAAGATCCTGGTGCTGACCTCGCAGTCGCCGCTGTTCTATTCCATGCGCTGCATGAAGGCCGGCGCGGCGGGGTATATCTCCAAGACCAACGACCTGGATGAGCTGATCAAGGCGATCAAGGCGGTCATGGGTGGCTACACGTTCTTCCCCAACCTGGCCCACAGCTCGGTGCGCCGCAGTGACGCCGAAACCACCGACCTGGAATTGATCCAGACCCTGTCCGACCGCGAGCTGACCATTTTGCAGCAGCTGTCCCAGGGCTTGAGCAACAAGGAAATCGGCGACGCGATGCTGCTCAGCAACAAGACCATCAGCACCTACAAGACGCGCCTGATCGAGAAGCTCAAGGTCAAGTCGGTGGTGTACCTGGCCGATTTCGCCAAGCGCAATAACCTGGTCTGAATGAACATGTCCTCGCGTAAATGGCTGATGGGCTTGCTGCTCGCCGGCACCCTGAATGGTGCCGTGCTGGCGGCCGCACCGGCCGATACCTATCAGGTCCTGGGCCGCTCCCATGTGTCGGAGTACGCGGTCTCGCTCGCCGAGCAGGACTGGAGCTGGCTGCGCAGCAAACGCACCCTGGTGCTGGGCGCGTCCGCCCCGGATTATTCGCCGTTTGGCATGACCACCAATGGCCGCGATTACGAAGGCATCACCGCCGACTACGCCACCCTGCTCAGCGAACTGCTGCGTACACCGGTGGAGGTGCACCGCTTTGCGTCCCGGGCCGATGTGATCGAGGCGCTCAAGCGCGGCGAGGTGGATTTTCTCGGCACCGCCAATGGGTTTGAGCAGGCCGACCATGACCTGCTGATGTCGACCTCCTACGCCGAGGACCAGCCAACCCTGGTGACCCAGGTCGCCAACAGCCAGACCCTGACCGAGGACCTGGCCGGCAAGAAGATCGCGATGCTCTACCACTACCTGCCGCCGCAGGCCGTCGAGGCGTTCTACCCCAAGGCCACCTTGCAACTCTATCCCTCGACGTTGAGCGCAATCGGCGCCGTGGCCTTCGGCAATGCCGACGTGTACCTGGGCGACTCTATCAGCGCCCAGTACCTGATCAACAAGAACTACTTGAACAACGTGCAGCTGGCCGACTTCTCGCGGATGGAGGTCAGCAACTTCTCTTTTGCAGTGGCCCAGGGCAACCGCCGCTTGTTGCACATCATCAATACCGCGCTGGCGGCGATCCCCCAGGGCGAGCGCATGACCATCCTGCGCCGCTGGAGCGCGGGCGGCGGCAGCATGCCAGGGCGCACCGCACTGAACTTCAGCGCCAGCGAGCTGCGCTGGATGGCCGCGCACGCCCATGTGAGGGTGTCGGTCGACGACAGCTTTGTGCCGTTCTCGTTTTTCAACGAAGACGGCGAGTTCCGTGGCATCAGCGCCGATGTGCTGGCCAAGGTCGCGCTGCGCACCGGCTTGAAGTTCGATGTACGCAGCACGCAGTCGGTGGCAGGCATGATCGAGCAGATCCGCACGGACAAGGCCGATCTGTTGATTACCGTCACCCCCAGCCAATCCCGTGAAAGCCAGATGCGCTTCACGCGGCCTTACTTGAGCACCCCTTACGTGCTGGTCAGCCGCACCGGCCCGGACAGCCCGGCCACCCTGGATGACATGGCCGGCAAGCGCCTGGCCGTGATCACCGGTAACCCGGTGCGCGACCAGTTGCTGGGTGAGTACCCGAATATCACCCTGGTCAACGCGCAGAACGCCCAGCAAGCCATGGCCCAAGTGGCCAATGGCGAGGCTGATGCGGCGGTCAATTCGTTGATCACGGCGCGCTACATGATCTCGCGCCAGTACCGCGACCGGTTGCGCATCACCACCACGGTCGGCACCGAATCGGCGCGGGTTGCGTTCGCCACGTCGCGCGGTGCGCTGGAGCTGTATTCGATCCTGGAGAAAGCGCTGCTGAGCATCCCGCCGGAGGAGATGGACGAAGTCACCAACCGTTGGCGCAGTGAAATTGCCGTGGATGACAGCTACTGGCTGCGCAACCGTGCGCTGATCCTGCAAGGCTTTGCCGTTGCCGCGATCTTGCTGCTGGTGGCGTTCGGCTGGATCGCCTACCTGCGCATGTTGATGCGCCAGCGCAAACAGGCGCAGATCGCGTTGAACGACCAGATGGAGTTCATGCGCGTGTTGATCGACGGCACGCCGCATCCTATTTATGTGCGTGACCGTGAAGGGCGACTGCGCATCTGCAACAGCGGTTACCTCGACGTCTTCGGCGTGGAGCGTGACGCCGTGCTCGGCAAGACGGTGGTCGAAGGCGTGCTCAAGCGCGCCGACGAAGCCGCCGCCTACCACGAAGACTATTTGCAGGTGATGGCCGACGGCGTACCCCGGGTGCAGGACCGTCGCTTGACCATGGGGCCGGACAACGTGCTGACCATCTACCACTGGATGCTGCCGTATCGCGGCAGTGACGGTGAAGTCAGCGGCATGATCGGCGGCTGGATCGATATCAGCGAACGCCAGCATTTGCTCGAAGCCCTGCGTGAAGCCAAGGAAGGCGCCGACGCGGCCAACCGGGCCAAGACCACGTTCCTGGCAACCATGAGCCATGAAATCCGCACGCCGATGAACGCGATCATTGGCATGCTCGAACTGGCGATGAAAAAGGCCGACCAGGGCGTCACCGACCGTTTCTCCATCGAAGTGGCATCGGGTGCGGCCCGTGGCCTGCTGGACCTGATCGGCGATATCCTCGACATCGCGCGCATCGAATCCGGCCGCCTGTCCCTGGCACCGGAGCGCGCCAACCTGCGCGAGCTAGTGGAATCGGTGGCGCGGATTTTCGAAGGGCTGGCGCGGCAGAAACAGCTGCAGTTGATCCTCGACCTGGATGCCAGTATCAACCGTGAGGTGCTGGTGGACCCGCTGCGCTTCAAGCAGATTGCCTCCAACCTGTTGAGCAATGCGATCAAGTTCACCGGCCAAGGCCAGGTGCGCCTGCGGGTCAGCGCCGAACCTGGCGCCGATGACGAGCGCCTGGCGATCTGCCTGCGAGTGGAGGACACCGGCAGCGGTATTTCCAACGAAGACCAGCAGCGTCTGTTCAGCCCGTTTGCCCAGGCCAGCAACCATGGGCAGTCGGCGCGCGGAGGCTCTGGCCTGGGCCTGATGATCAGCCGTACGTTGTGCGAAATGATGGGCGGCAGCCTGGTGCTGCACAGTGTGCTGGGGCAGGGCACCCAAGTGGAAATGCGCGCCAGCTTGCCGACCCTGGCGGCGCTGGAACATGCGCCGGCTGCCGAGCCGATGCAGATGCCGGCGTCCCAGGCGCTGAAGGTGCTGGTGATCGACGATTACCCGGCCAACCGCCTGTTGCTCACCCAGCAACTGCACTACCTCGGCCACCGTGTGGTGGATGCCGAGGACGGCGCCCATGGTTTGCGGGCCTGGCGTGCAGAGCATTTCGACGTGGTCATCACCGACTGCAATATGCCGTTGATGAATGGCTATGAACTGGCCCGGGCGATTCGTGATGAAGAACGTGCCAGGGGCCTGCAACCCGGGCTGATCCTCGGCCTGACCGCCAATGCCCAGCCCGAGGAAAAAGACCGCTGCCTGGCGGCGGGCATGGACGATTGCCTGTTCAAGCCCATCAGCCTGCAGGACCTGAGCGCACGCCTGACCTCCCTGACCCCGGAAAGCGTGCCGGCACCGGTCGAGGCCTTGCCGGACGACATCGACCTCACCAGCCTGGAACAACTCAGCCGGGGCGACGAGGCCTCGATCAGAAGCCTGCTGCACGACCTGGCCACCAGCAACCAGCAGGACATGTCCCGTTTGATGCAGCTGTTCACCCAGCACGACGTCACCGGCCTGGCCGACCTGGCGCACCGGGTCAAGGGCGGCGCACGGATCATCAAGGCGCAACGCCTGATCCAGGCCTGCGAAGCCCTGGAAGCCGCCTGCGAAGGGCTCAATTCGGCGGTCTTGACCGACGCCGTCGACACCCTGCAACAAGCCATGGAACAACTCGAACACCACCTCGACACCTACCTGGCTTGTAGTGAGCGAGCTTGCCTCGCGCCCCAGGCGCCGCGCACTCCCTGAAAAAACACGGCGTCCGGCTTGAAACGGCTGCGCCCCCGGCGCGGGGCAAGCCCGCTCACTACAACGATTGTGTCCGGGTTGTGGGGTACAGACATATCCGGTGACTGGATGGGGCGGAGAGGGTCGCTGAAACGGACTAGCGTTAGTGCTCTCAAGGACGTTCCCAGGAGCAGCGGATTGCTACCCACCCCTCAAACCCATCGCCTGCGTCGTGGCCGTTATTCGGAACACGGGCGCAGCTACCTCATCACTGCCGTCGTTCACCACCGTCAACGCCTGTTCACCGACCTGTTTCTCGGGCGCTTGCTGGTTGCCGAATTCCGACGCGTTCATGAGCAAGGCCTGGTCGACTCCCTGGCCTGGGTCATCATGCCGGATCACATCCACTGGCTGTTTGAACTGAAGCAAAAGACGTTGGCCGACGTGGTACGGCGTATCAAGTCACGCAGCACACTGACCATCAACAGACGCCGCCATAGCCAAGAACGCGTGTGGCAACCCGGGTATTACGACAGGGCTGTGCGGGAAGAGGACGACATTCGCACCATGGCGCGTTACATCGTGGCCAACCCCTTGCGCGCAGGCCTGGCTGAACGGGTGGGTGACTATTCGCTGTGGGACGCCGCCTGGCTCTAACGCCCAATAACCCTGATGTCGCGAAAATAGGCCTGTAGTGAGCGAGCTCGCCTCGCGCCCCAGACACCGCGTATTCCCTGAAAAAACACGACACCCGAATTGGGGCGGCTTCGCCACCCAGCGCGGGGCAAGCCCGCTCACTACAGTGTGTGGCGTGGGAAATTTCCTACGTGTTGCGGGGATGGGGACTACAGGGTTGGGTAATTCCGAGGCGGAAAATAAATCACGTCGACACAGCAGATGCTTTGTTTATTTCAGGCGCGTATCCGGCGCCTGGCAACTCATCCGTGCATGGCGACAGTGATTAAAACTTTCCCCTTGGAGTTGCACCATGAAGATCAAAGCCCTCTCGCTCGCAGCCCTGGTTTGCGCCACCGGCGCCCAGTTCGCCAATGCTGCCGATGGCACTATCAATTTCAACGGTGAGCTGGTCAACCAGACCTGCACCATCGCCGTTGACGGTGTTGTCAGCCCGGCCGTCGCTACCGTGACCCTGCCGACCATCTCTACCGGCCTGCTGACCGCTGCCGGCCAGGCCGAAGGCCGTACCGGTTTCAACATCCAGTTGAGCAACTGCGTCGGTTCTGCCGCCACGGCTGCGGCGTTCTTCAACTCGGGCGCCACTGTGGACCCGGTCACCGGCAACTTGAACAACATGACCGGCACCGCCACCAATGTGCAGCTGCAACTGGTCGATGCCCAAGGCGGCGCGGTGATCCAGGCCGGTAACACCAACCAGCTCACCCGCACCACCCGCAACACCATCGACGCCAGCGGCACGGCGAACATGCCGTACGCCGTGCAGTACTTCGCCACCGGCACCACCACCGCCGGCACCGTGGTCAGCTCCATCACGTACAACGTCGACTACCAGTAAGCCCCAGTCACATCTGCGCGCGGCCTGTGCGGCGCGCCGATGTGCGGCTGATGAGGTGTGTTATGTCCTGCCTGAAAATGCTCCGCCGTAGCGCATGTGTGGCCCTCGCCACGTTGGTCTGTTCCCAGGCCATGGCCGGTGTGGTGATCACCGGCACCCGTTTGGTCTACCCCGCGGGCCAGAAGGAAATCACCGTCAAATTGAACAACAACGGGATGCACCCCGCGCTGGTCCAGGCCTGGGTGGATACCGGTGATATCAACGCCAGTCCCACCAGTTCCAAGGCACCGTTCGTGCTGTCGCCGCCGGTGTCGCGCATCGACCCGAGCAAGGGCCAGAGCCTGCGCCTGATGTTCACCGGCGCGCCGTTGGCCAGCGATAAAGAGTCGGTGTACTGGCTCAACATCCTGGAAATCCCGCCCAAGGCCGATGGCCCGGTGGACCTCAATATGCTGCAGATGGCGTTTCGCTCGCGGATCAAGATTTTCTACCGCCCCGATGGCCTGCCGGGCAGTGCCACCGAGGCACCCGCCGGGCTGCAATGGAAGGTCGTCCCGCAGGGCCAGGGCTATGCGCTGCAGGCCTACAACCCGAGCGCGTTCCATGTGTCGCTGGTGGAACTGACCCTCGCGACCGGCAACCAGCGCTTCGACGGTGAGAACGGCATGGTCGACCCGGGTGCGACCCGCGTGTTTGCGGTCAATGGCCTCAAGGCCTTGCCCGGCGCAGGCCAGGTCGAGTTCAACGCCATCAACGATTACGGCGCCCTGATGCCGATGCAACAACCGCTCAAGCCCTGACTCCCATCGCGCACGAGTAACTGACCATGACTATTCCAGGCCTGGGCCACGGCCCGCAGGCGCAACCGCGCTTTGCCCTCAACCCGCTCGCAGTGGGTGTCATCACCGCGCTGGTAGGGTGCCTGGCGCCGTCGGCGTGGGCTGAAGACGTGCAGTTCAACGACGCCTTCCTGCCCGAGGACTCCCGCAGCCTCGACCTCACCGCGTACGAGAAGAGCAACCCGGTGCTGCCGGGTGACTATCGGGCGGACGTGGCGGTCAACGGCAACCTGGTCAGCCGTCAGGACATTCGTATCAACGCCGATGCCGACGGCAGCCACCCCGTGGTGTGTTTCAACAGCGGCCTGCTGCAACTGATTGGCGTGGACATGCACAAGCTGTCGGCCCACGCCAGCGCCGCCCTGGAGAGCGGCGCCACGTGCCTGGACCTGGGCCAGTTGATCGAAGGCGCCACCGCGACCTTTTCGCCGGACAACCAGCAGTTGGATATCAGCATTCCGCAGGTGGCCTTGCGCCGGGACGCCCGTGGGTATGTCAGCCCTGAACTGTGGGACCGTGGCGTCACGGCCGGCACCTTGAGCTACACCTTCAACGCCAACCACAACAAGACCGACTTCGGCACCTACGACTCGGCCTACCTGGGCCTGAATGCCGGCTTGAACCTGGGCGACTGGCGCCTGCGCCACAACGGCTCGCTCAATTGGCAGAAGGACGCGGGCCAGGATTACCAGACCCTCAACACCTACGCCCAGCGCGACGTGACAAGCCTGCAAAGCCAGCTGACCGTGGGCGAGGCCAATACCAGTGGCGAGATCTTCGACACCCTGGCCTATCGCGGCGTGCAGCTGGGCACCGATGACCGTATGTTGCCCGAATCCCAGCGCGGCTACGCACCGGTGATCCGAGGCATTGCCCGCACCGGGGCACGGGTGGCGGTGCGCCAGGCCGGCAACCTGCTCTACGAAACCACGGTGGCGCCGGGCGCCTTCGTGATCGACGACCTGTACGCCACCGGCTATGGCGGCGACCTGGACGTGACCGTGTACGAGGCCGATGGCAGCGAACAACGCTTTGTCGTGCCTTACGCCGCCACCGCCCAATTGCTGCGCCCTGGCACCTCGCGCTTCAGCGTGACCGCCGGTGAAACCCGCAGCAACTACCTCGACCGCCAGGCCAGGCTGGTGCAAGGCACCTACCAACTGGGCCTGAGCAATATCTTCACCGGCTACGGCGGCGTACAGGGCAGCGACGACTATCGCGCGCTGCTCGGCGGGTTGGCGTTCGGCACGCCGATTGGCGCCATGGCCGTGGACGTGACCCAGGCCCAGACCGACCTCAAGAGCGGCCAGGCCAAAGGGCAGAGCGTGCGCATGAGCTACAGCAAGAACATCCTCAGCACCGGCAGCAACTTCGCCGTGGCGGCCACGCGTTTTTCCACCCAGGACTACCTGGATTTCACCAACGCGATGCAACTGCTGGACGCCGAACGCACGGGCCTGGATACCAGCCTGTTCGGGCGCCCGCGCAGCCGTGTGTCGCTTACCGCCAACCAGAGCCTCGGCCCGTGGGGCCAGGTGGCGTTCAGCGGCTTTACCCAGAATTACTGGAACCAGCCGGGCCGCGATGTGCAATACCAGTTCAGCTACAGCAAGCAGGTGCGCCAGGTCAGCTATGGCATCAGTGCCAACCGCAGCCGTGTCGGCCTGGGCGAGATGGACACCAGCCTGTTGTTCACCGTGAGCATGCCCCTGGAGTTCGGCAAGTCCACCCGTCAGCCGCAACTGTCGGCGCGGGTCATGCGTGACACCCAGGGCACCTACAGCGAGCAGGCGACCCTCAGCGGCACCGCTGGCGAGGATCGTCAGTATCAATACAGCCTCACCGGTGGCCATGAAGGCGCCAGCGGTGCCAACAGCACCTCGGTCAACGGCCAATACATCGGGCCCAAGGCGGTTGTCGGCGGCACGGTCAGCCGTGGGCAGGGCTACGACAGCCTGTCGCTGAACGCCAGCGGCAGCGTGGTGGCCCACCCCGAGGGAGTGACGTTTACCCCGTATCGCGGCGAAACCATGGCCGTGATCAGCGCCCCAGGCGCCCAGGGCGCCAAGGTGGTCGGCTTCCCGGGTCTCAAGCTCGATGGCCGGGGCAATGCGGTGGTGCCTTACCTGCGCCCCTATGAATTGAACGAAGTGGCGATCGACCCGATCGGCTCTTCCCTGGACGTGGAACTCACCGAAACCAGCCAGCAAGTCGCGCCGCGTGCCGGTGCGGTGGTGGCCCTCAAGTACGGCACCAGCACCGGTGAAGCCCTGTTGCTCAACGTGACGCTCACCGATGGCAGTGCGCTGCCGTTCGGCGCCAGCGTGACCGATGACCGGGGCGTGTCCGTGGGCGTGGTGGGGCAGGGTGGCCAACTGTACGCGCGGGTCAAGGACGATGCACGGCGTTTGTTGATCAGTTGGGGAACCAAGGCCGGCCAGCAGTGTGCGTTGCCGCTGCCCGCCGGCAAAAGTGACGGCCAGCAACTGCGCCAGCTGGATGTGGTGTGTGCGGCGCCAACGGACATGTCGCGGCTCAACGCTGCGCGGTCGAACTGATTCGGAGGTTATATGAAGTCTGTATTGGCAATTCTGGCGTGTGTGTTGGGTGTGTTCGGCAGCCAGGTCTCGTTCGCCGCCGTGTGCCGCTTTTCGGACGACAACCCGTTGGGTAACCGGGGCGTGACCGCCACCATGCCGTTGTTGGGGACGAACATTACGGTGGGTCGTGATGTGCCCCTGGGGGCCGAGGTGTATCGCCAGACATTCGCTCCCGCCAGCGTCATCAGAGCCACCTGCAACGACATCAGCACCTACGCGATTGAACGCAACTTCTTCACCCGCACGCCGATGCCGTTGAGCAGTTGGTCGTCGGGGCCCTATGCCGGGAAAATCTATGAAAGTGGCGTGCCCGGGATCGGCATCGTGGTGACGCATGGCAATGATGCCGTGCCCTATGACTGGAACTGGATGAACTGCACCAATTGGACCGTCACCTGCATCGTTTCGATGGGCACGGGGACGCTCTCGTTCACGGTTCTTTTCATCAAGACCGGGCCTGTGTCTGCGGGTGTCGTCAATGGCAGCAACATCCCATCGCCGGGTCGCAACCTGATCACCGACCTGACGATGGACATGATCCGTCTCAACTTCTCCGGCAGCATCAATATCGTCTCGCGCACCTGCGCCACGCCGGACGTCGCGGTGCCCATGGGCAGCCATCAACTCAGTGAGTTTTCCGGGCGCAACACCTTCACGCCCTGGAAGGATTTCTCCATTGCCCTGAACAACTGCCCGGCGTTCAACGGCTATTACCAGAGCAGTGGGCCGACCTGGACCAGCGATGGCGGCAGCGGCCTGGTGGGCAACCTGGACTCGCGCAAGAGCAACGTACTGCGGGTGCGCATCGACCCGACGCTGGCGGCGGTCAACCCCACTCAAGGCATTTTGAACGTCAACCCCAGTGCGCCCGGCGACAGCCCGGCCGCTACCGGTGTGGGAGTGCAGGTGGCCGACAGTCACGGCACGCCCTTGCCCCTGGCCACCTTGCGTGCCAGTGGTATCACACCGCGTGCCGATGAAGGGGCCAGCTATTCCATACCGCTCAAGGCCCGCTACATCCAGACCGAAGACCGCATCACGGCCGGTCCGGCGAATGCCACCGCCACCTTCACCATTGACTATTACTGAGGCTTTTTCATGTCATTTCTACCGCTGCGGGTCCTGGTACTAGAGGACCACCTGTTCCAACGTTCCGTGGCCGTCAGCTTGTTGAAGCAACTGGGCTGTGGCGAAGTGCTGGAAGCCGCCAATGGCGACGAGGCCCTGGTGGCGCTGCACCGCGCCGGCCGCGTGGATGTGGTGGTGTGTGACTTGCAAATGGATGGCATGGACGGCCTGGAGTTTATCCAGCGCATCAGTGCCACCGGGCAGGTGGGCGCGATCATCGTCAGCAGTGGCCTGCCCTGGGATGTGCGCCGCGCGGTGCGCCAGATGGGTGCGTTGCTGGGGGTGAACATGCTCGGGGATATTGGCAAGCCGTTGCAGGCCGAAGCCCTGCAGCCGTTGCTGGAACTCGCGTTGAGCCAGCGCCCGGTGGTCCCTGACGTGCAGTCGCCGCTGGACATCGCCGATGAGCCGCAGGTACGCCAGGCCATTCTCGACCAGCAACTGGAGGCCTGGTACCAGCCCAAGTTCGACCTGCAGACCGGTGCCGTGCTCGGGGTGGAAGTGTTGGCGCGCTGGAACCACCCGTTCAAGGGGGTGCAGTCGCCTGCGGTGTTTTTGCCGGCGATGGAAAAAGCCGGCCTGATGGACGAACTGCTGTTTGCCCTGATGCGCCAGGGCCTGTCCTTGCAACGTCAGGCCAAGGGCCAGGGGTTGAGCCTGGACCTGGCGTTCAACCTGCACGCAGCGCAGTTGGCCGATGCCGGCTTGACTGCCCATATCAAGGGCCTGCTCAGTGCCTACCAGGCACCCTGCGCAGGCATCACCTTTGAACTCACCGAGAGCGGCCTGCTGGAAGTGCCTGCCGTGTCCCTGGAAAACCTGGTGCGCCTGCGCATGCTCGGTTGCCGCCTGTCCATCGATGATTTCGGTGCCGGGTTTTCCTCGTTGCAGCGCCTGTGCCAGTTGCCGTTCAACGAGATCAAGCTCGACGCCGAATTCGTCCGTGGCCTGGCCCATGAGCCACGCTGCCGCGCGGTGATCGGCAGCACCCTGGCCCTGGGCAAGACCCTGGACATGTCGGTGGTGGTGGAGGGTATCGAAACCGCCGAGCAGCACCAGCAACTGTTGGAACTGGGCTGCACCCAGGGCCAGGGCTACTGGCATGCACGGCCGATGCAGGGCGCCGACCTGTTGCGCCTGCTGCAAGGCAACGCGCAACTGCGCCGCTGGAGCCAGCCATGATCAATAAAGCCCTGCGCATCATGATCGCCGACCCGCAGCACCACCAGCGCCTGCGCCTGGAACAGGACTTCAATCGCCAGGGCTATTACGCCATTGCGCCGGTGTCGAGCCTGGATGAAATGCTCACGCTGCTCGATTATGGTGGCCTGGGCTTTGACCTGGTGCTGGTGAATGCCAGCCTGGCCGCGAGCGAGCGTTTTGACCTGTCGGCCTATTGCCTGGAGCACCCACGGGTGGGCCAGGCGTTGATCTACGCGGTGCCCCAGCGACAAACGGCCTAAAGTCCGAGCCGTCGTGGACGACTACCTTCTTAACTACACAAGAAGGAGCGTCGGCATGAACCTCAAGCGTTTGTCATTGGTTACCGGCTTTCTTGCGGTGTGGGCGGGAAACTGCATGGCCGCCTCCTCGGGTGTCATTCAGTTTCACGGGAGCATTGTCGAGCCTGGCTGTGTGCCGGACGCACCGGGCGGCGCCGCAATGCTGTTGAAAAACTGCCCGCAAGCGTCTCGCGGTAGCCAGTTCGACGTACAACCTGCCCGTAGCGTCCAGGCGCTGGGCAACGCTGCGGTCAACGTCAAGCTGGTGACGGACAGCGGCGAGGGGCGCTATTACGACCAGCGGTATGTGCTGGTGGATTCACGGGGCAAGCCCATTCAATCGGGGGCCTACGTGGTCACCATGACCGCACCCTGAGGACGCTTGAGGTTATTTTGAGCCGGATGAGCGTCAACAACCGGGCCGCAAACCTATAGAATGCTCGGCGGCGGCGCTTGTCCTGGGCGGCCGCTTGATCATCGCCAGAGTACCGCGCCCTTCAATGAGCATTTCAGCCGCAACCCCCCAAGCCAACTGGCAACCGGTCATCGCCCTCGCGCTGGCCGCGTTTGTGTTCAACACCACCGAATTCGTCCCCGTCGGGCTGCTCAGCGCCATTGGCGCCAGCTTCGACATGCCCATCGCCAGCGTCGGCCTGATGCTCACCATCTACGCCTGGATCGTGTCCCTGACCTCGCTGCCGGTGATGCTGCTGACCCGCAACGTCGAGCGGCGCAAATTGCTGATCGTGCTTTTCGGCCTGTTCATCGCCAGCCATGTCCTGTCCAGTGTCGCCACCAGCTTCGGCATCCTGATGCTCAGCCGGGTCGGCATCGCCTTGTCCCACGCGCTGTTCTGGTCGATCACCGCCTCGCTGGCGGTGCGCCTGGCGCCAGAAGGCAAGCAGGTGCAAGCCCTCGGCCTGCTGGCTACGGGCACGTCCCTGGCAATGGTGCTGGGTATTCCCCTGGGTCGCCTGCTGGGCGAAGCCATGGGCTGGCGCACCACGTTCCTGGTGATCGGTGCCTTTGCGGCCGCCCTGGTGTTCTGGCTGGCGCGCACCTTGCCGTTGCTGCCCAGCCAGAACTCCGGCTCCCTGCGCAGCCTGCCGTTGCTGTTCAAGCGTCCGGCGCTGGTGGCGCTCTACGTGCTCACCGCCATGACCGTGACCGCGCAATTCACCGCCTACAGCTACATCGAACCCTTCGTCGAAGGCGTGGCCGGCATGAGCGGCGGCGCCGTGACCCTGATCCTGCTGGTCTTCGGCGGCGCGGGCATCATCGGCTCGCTGCTGTTCAGCCTGGTGCACCGCTTCAACCCGCACCTGTTCGTGGTCGGCGCGGTCTCCATCCTGGCCGCCTGCCTGGCGTTGCTGTTGCCCCTGAGCGGGGCCGAGTCGTACCTGGTGGCACTGAGTGTGTTCTGGGGCATGGCGATCATGGGATTCGGCCTGGCCATGCAATCGAAGGTGCTGGTACTGGCGCCGGATGCCACGGACGTGGCCATGGCGATGTTCTCCGGCATCTACAACATCGGCATCGGCGGCGGCGCGCTGATGGGCAGTTGGGTTGGCAGCCACTTCGGCTTCGCCTGGATCGGCGCGGCGGGCGGCTTGCTGGCGGCGGTGGCGCTGATCGGCTATTGCCTGGCGATTCGCAGATTCGGCACGGGTGTTCCCCGTCCATGAGGAGGCAGCGTATGACGATAAAACCTGCGGTGTTTGCATTGCTTGCCAGCGCGTCGGCGCTGCTGCTCAGCCCCTCAGGCTCTGCCGCCAGTTTCGACTGCACCAAGGCCAAGGCGCCTGACGAAATCACCATCTGCAAGCACGTCAGCCTCAATGACCAGGATGTGACCATGGCGTTGCTCTACGACCTGAACAAGCACTTCATGGCCATGGGCGGACGCGGTTCGTTGATGGACGGGCAGGCCGAATGGCTCAAAAAACGCCACACCTGCGGCGCGAACGTGAGCTGTTTGAGCGATGCCTATACGCAGCGGATTGGCATGCTGCGTGGGTTTATCGATGAGCGGGTGATGACGAAGGGGCCGTTCTGAACGTTAGTGCAGGCGGTGTTCGAAGCCCGGTAAAGAAGACCTCATAAAAACCAGACAAGTCTCACGGAGAATCTGGTTACGCATTGCTACCGTCGCCCAGGACCGCACACATCCCGTGTGACGGCACCTGAGTAGCAATGGAGTCGCGTGTGCAAAAGCGTTTGACTGTAGAGTTTCTGGGCACTTTCTGGCTGACGTTCGGCGGCTGCGGCAGTGCGATCCTGGCGGCGGCATTTCCTGGGTTGGGCATTGGTTTTGCTGGCGTAGCCCTGGCGTTTGGTCTCACCGTGTTGACCATGGCCTATGCGGTGGGGGGGATTTCCGGCGGGCATTTCAACCCGGCGGTGACCGTCGGCCTGTGGGTGGGGCAGCGCGTGTGCGGTGCAAAGGTGTTGCCGTACATCGTGGCGCAGGTCATCGGTGCGATTGCCGCGGCTGCGGCCCTGTATGTGATTGCCAGCGGCCAGCCCGGCTTTGAGATGGGCGGCTTTGCGGCCAACGGCTACGGTGCGTTAAGCCCGGGCCTGTTCGACATGAAGGCCGCGCTGGTGGCTGAAGTGATCGCCACGTTCTTCTTTGTGCTGATCATCATGCGCGTCACCGCACCGGGCCCGGCCGCCGCCTTTGCGCCGATTGCCATCGGCCTGGCCTTGACCCTGATTCACTTGATCCTGATCCCGGTGACCAATACTTCGGTCAACCCTGCACGCAGCACCGGCCCGGCGTTGTTTGCAGGCGGCGAGTACATTGCGCAGCTGTGGTTGTTCTGGCTGGCACCGATAGTCGGTGGCGTGCTGGGGGCGCTGTCGGCGCGTGCATTGGACGAACGCAGCCCGGCGTGATACGGCGGCTTTTGCAGGAGCGCGCTTGTGCGCTCCTGCAGAAAACCTGCGTTACAGCGCAGCCAGTACGGCCTCGAGTTTTTCCTGGTCCCGCGCGAACTGGCGAATGCCTTCGGCGAGTTTTTCGGTGGCCATTGCATCTTCATTCGACGCCCAACGGAACTGCGCTTCGGTCAGTGGTTGGCGCGCTTCACCCGTGGCGCCCGGCACCAGTTTGCGTGCCAGTGTGCCGTTGTCGTCGGCCAGCTTTTGCAGCAGGTCCGGGCTGATGGTCAGGCGATCACACCCCGCCAGTTCTTCGATCTGGCTGAGGGTGCGGAAGCTGGCGCCCATGACCACGGTCGGGATGTCGTTGGCCTTGTAGTAGTTGTAGATGCGTGTCACCGACTGCACACCCGGGTCTTCGGCACCGGTGTAGTCCAGGCCAGTGTTCTTGCGGTACCAGTCGTAGATGCGGCCCACGAATGGCGAGATCAGGAACACCCCTGCATCGGCGCAGGCCACGGCCTGGGCGAAGGAGAAGAGCAGGGTGAGGTTGGTCTGGATACCGGCTTTTTCCAGGCGCTCGGCGGTGCGGATGCCTTCCCAGGTGGAGGCCAGTTTGATCAGCACGCGGTCGCGGCCGATACCGGCCTGGTCGTACAGGGCGATCAACTGGTTGGCCTTGGCCCACAGCGCTTGCTCGTCGAAGGACAGGCGTGCATCCACTTCGGTGGAGATACGCCCCGGGATCACCTTGAGAATGCCGGCCCCCACGGATACCGCGAAGTGATCGCAGGCCAGGTCTACATTGCCCTTGGAGTGAGCGACGGCGCTGCGCAGCAGTTCGGCGTATTCCGGAATGGCCGCAGCCTTGAGCAGCAGCGACGGGTTGGTGGTGGCGTCCACCGGGCGCAGGCGGCTGATGGCTTCCAGGTCGCCGGTGTCGCAGACCACGGTGGTGAACGCTTTGAGTTGTTCGAGCTTGGACGTCATGGGCAGCAGTCTCCAGAAAAGGGGTTAGTGGTTCAGGGCCTGGGCGGTGTCGAGGTCGGTGATCAGGATGTCGAGGTAGCCGCCCTTGAGCGCGCCGCGAATCGCCTGGACCTTGTTCAGCCCGCCCGCCAGGCCAAGCACACGTTGGATCGAGCGCAGTTTGGGCAATGCCACCGACACCACGAATTCTTCGTCTTCTTCCAGCACCGGTTTGCCCTGGGCATCGAAGTAACGCAGGCAGATATCGCCCACGGCGCCGCGCTCGGCGAGCAGGCGCAGCATGTCTTCGGTGTAGTAGTTGCCGCTGTTGCGCAGCAGTTGCGAGGGTTCCAGGTCGCCAATGCCGACGATCGCCAGGGTGATGCTGTCAAAGCGCTGCAGCACCTCCTTGACCTCTTCCATCTGCACGATGCGCTGCTTGCTTTCCACCGATTGCTCGATGCTCTGGGACGGCAGCAGGAACGCCGGGCAGTTGAGCAGGGTGGCCAGGCGCTGGGTGAGCAGGGTGGCTTCGAAGGCGCCTTTGTGGCCCACGCCGCCGAGCAATTGCACCACTTCCTGGGCGCCTTGCTTGCCCGGTTGCGCGTGCAAATGGCCGACCATGGCGCGGATGGTGCTGCTCCACGACGAAATGCCGATATGGTCCTGGGGCGACAGGCTGGTTTCCAGGTAATGCGCCGCCGCCGAACCGATGGCCTGCTTGATGCTTTCATCGCTACCGGGTTCGGTGGCTTCCACCACGATCACCCGGCGCACGCCGTAGCGCCGTTGCAACTGGGTTTCCAGTTCCAGGTGCAGGCCTTGCAGGCGCATCACGCTGATCTTCACCACGCCTTCCTGCAGCGCCCGGCGCAGGGCGCGGCTGATAAAGGACTGGGACAGGTCCAGTTGTTCGGAAATCTCGGACTGCTTCAGCCCTTCTTCGTAATAGAGGCTGGCGATCTTGGTGATCAGGCGCTGTTCTTCGATCTGGCTCATGAAAGCCTCAATAAATGAATCAATGTCGGTGAGGATACCAAACCCTTACGACATGATCAGGCCGCCATCGATATTGATCGCCTGACCGGTCAGGTAGGCCGCGTCGTCAGACGCCAGAAACGCCACCAGACCCGCCACATCCGAGGGTTTGCCGGCGCGGCGCAGGGGGATGTTCTTGACCCATTCGGCCATCAGTTCGCCCTTGCCGTAGCGTTTTTCATCGGTACTGAGGATCTCGCCCCACACACGGTCGTTGTAGTCCCACATTTCGCTTTCGATGATGCCGGGGCAAAACGCGTTGACCGTGATGTTGTGCCGCGCCAGTTCCAGCGCCAGGCTTTGGGTGATACCGATGACGCCCATCTTGCTCGCCGCGTAGTGCGGCGTATAGATGAACCCCTGGCGGCCCTGGCCGGACGAGGTGTTGATCAGGCGCCCGCTGCCTTGCTTGACCATGTACTTGGCCGCTTCCCGGCAGCCCAGCCAGACGCCGGTGGTGTTAACGTGCAGCACCTTGTCGAAGTCGGCACGGGGCATTTTGTCGTAGTGATCAATGGTGATGATGCCGGCGTTCTGCACCGACACGTCGATGCTGCCAAAGCGCGCATGGCCTTCGCGGTAGAGCTTTTCGATATCCTCTTCGTTGGTGACGTCGATGCCCAGGGCTAGGGTGGCGACCTTGTATTCCTGGGCCAACTGGTCGGCGGTGAAGGTCACGCGCTCCAGGTCGTTGGAGGCTAGCACCAGGTTGGCGCCTTCCTGGGCGAAGCGTTCGGCAATGCCGGCGCCGATGCCACGGCAAGCGCCGGTGATGACTACAGTTTTACCGCTGAAGCGTTGCGACATGACAAAAGGCTCCAAAAAAGGCTTACCAGCAGACAAAACCGCCATCGACCAACAGGTCGACGCCGGTGCAGAACGACGAGGCCTGGCTGACCAGGAAAATCGCCGGGCCGACCATTTCTTCCACGCTGGCCATGCGGCCCATGGGCGTGGTCTGTTCAAAGATCTTCACCTGGTCGGCCACCTCCGGGCGCGAGTTCATCGGCGTGGCGGTGTAGCCGGGGCTGATGCAATTGACCCGCAGGCCCTTGTCGGCCCATTCCATCGCCAGGCTTTTGCTCAGGTGGATGACCCCGGCCTTGGACGTGTTGTAGTGGGCTTGCAGCAAGCCACGGTTGACGATGCTGCCGGACATGGACGCGATGTTGACGATAGCGCCTTTGCCCCGGGGCAGCATCACCGCGGCCTGGGCCTGGCAACTGAGGAAAATCCCGGTGAGGTTGATGTCCAGGGTGGTCTGCCAGCGTTGCAGCTCCAGGTCTTCGGCGGCCTGGGCATTGGCGATGCCGGCGCAGTTGACGGCCACGCTGAGTTCGCCCAGCTCGCTCTCGGTGCGGGCCACCGCCGCGTCGAGGGCGGCGCGTTCGGTGACCGTGCCGCTCAGGGCCAGGGCGCGACGGCCCTGGGCCTGGATGCGTTCCACGGTGCTGGCGATGCCGGGGCTGCCCGGCAGGTCAAAACAGGCCACATCGGCCCCAGCCTCGGCCAGCCCGACCGCGATGGCCTGGCCGATCCCGCTGCCGGCGCCGGTGACGAAGGCGACCTGGCCGTGAAGACTAAAAAGTTGCATGAACGACTCCATTATTTGAAATAACACCGAACCCCTGTGGGAGCTGGCTTGCCTGCGATAGCGGTGGGTCAGCTAATGCAGATGTGACTGAACTACCGCTATCGCAGGCAAGCCAGCTCCCACATTGGATCGTCATTGTTTGTGAGGGTAGGGCACTAGGCCGTGGCCATTTCCATCACCGAAACCGGCGTTGCCTCGCCACGCTCCAATATCCCCATCTGCCGGCCCCGGCTCATCACCATCACTCGATGGGACAGTCCGAGCACTTCATCCAGGTCCGAACTCACCACAATCACCGCCATGCCTTTGGCTGCCAGGTCTGCGATCACTTCATAGATCGCCGCCCGTGCGCCCACGTCGATACCGCGAGTGGGCTCGTCGAGGATGAACACTTTGGGATTGCGCGCCAGCCACTTGGCAATGATCACCTTCTGCTGGTTGCCGCCCGACAAACTGGAAATCCGCGACTGCGGCGCACCTTTCACGCCCAGCCGAGCCACCGCCGTGCGCGCGAACTCGCGCAGCGGGGCAGGCAGCACCCAACCGCGTTTGTCCAGCAGGTCGGTGTTGCCATAGATCAGGTTGTCTTCGATGCGATGTTCCACCACCACGCCTTGCTGCTTGCGGTCTTCGGGCACCAGCACCACACCGGCCTGGATCGCCTCGAAGGGCGAGCGCAATTGGCGAATCTCACCATCCAACACCATATGCCCCTTGATGTCCTGGGCCGCGCCGGCAATGGTGCGCACCAGCTCGGTCCGCCCGGCGCCGACCACACCGGCAATACCAAACACTTCACCAGCGCGCACGCTGAAATCGATGCCGTGCAACGCAAACTCACGGCAACTCAGGTCCTTGACCTGCAACATCACGTGTTCCTTGGGCGCCTGCAACGTTGGGAAAATTCGCTCCAGGCTGCGCCCGACCATCTGTTCTACCAGCTCGCGCACCGGCACTTGGGCCGTGGCGTGCAGGGCGATCTGGCGACCGTCACGCAGCACCAGCACGCGGTCGGCGATGCGCGCGATTTCTTCCAGGCGATGGCTGATATAGATAAACGACACACCTTCAGCCTTGAGCCGCTCCACCTGCTGGAACAACAGCTCGGTTTCTTCACCGCCCAGGGCGGCCGTGGGCTCGTCGAGGATCAGCAGCCGCGCCTTGAGGGTCAGCGCCTTGGCGATTTCCACCAGTTGTTGGGCGGCCACGCTCAGGCCTTCGACCTTGCGCGACGCCGGCACCTTGAGCCCCAGGCGTTCCAACTGGATCTGCGCCTGGGCCTCGATGTAGTCGCGGTCGACCCGCCCGTGACGCATGGGCAGGCGGCCGACGAAGATGTTTTCGGCGATCGACAATTGCGGCAGCAGGCGGATTTCCTGGTGGATCAGGCCGATACCGGCGCTCAATGCAGCTCCCGGTGAACCGGGGGCGTAGGGCTGGCCAAGCCAGGTCATGCTGCCTCCGGCTTCGGGTTGCACCAGCCCGGCGATGATCGACGACAAGGTCGACTTGCCCGCGCCGTTCTCACCGAGCAGGGCCAGCACTTCACCGGGGCGAATGTCCACGTTGACCTGGGACAGCACCTGCACCGGCCCATAGGCCTTGCTGATATTGCGCAGGCACAGCACCGCCTCAGCGGTGGTATCCAGAGCGGCTGCTCTCATGACGACCTCCGAGGTTTACGGGTGCTGTTGCAGGAACGGCGCGACGTTTTCTTTGGTGGTCAGCACGGTCGGCAGCAGTTGTTCCTTGGGCACGGCTTTACCGGCCTTGAGGTCGATGGCCGACGCCACGGCCAGGCGCCCCATTTTCTGGGTCTGCTGGGTCATGGTTGCGTTCAGCACGCCACTTTCCACGGCCTTGAGCCCGGCGACGTCGCCGTCGAAACCCACCACCACGACTTTGTGATCCAGGTTGCCGACCTTCACCGCCTGGGCGGCACCGAGGGCCATGGCATCGGCGCGGCCGAAGAACACGCTGATGTTCGGGTCACGCTGGAGCAGGTCCTGGGCCACGGCGAAGCCTTTGTCCTGGGCCCATTCGGCCGGTTGCTGGGCGACCACCTTGAGGTCCGGGAAGGCTTTCAAGCCTTCTTCGAAGCCTTTGGCCCGGTCAATTTCAGGCGTGGTGCCCAACTGGCCTTGCAGGATGGCGATGCGGCCTTTGCCGTCGGTGATCTTGCCCACGTATTCGGCGAGGGTCTTGGCCCCGGCCACGCTGTCGCTGGCGATAAAGGTGTCACCCGGGGCATCGGGCGCGTTGCGGTCCACGGCAATCACCGGGATGCCAGCGGCCTTGGCGGCCTTGACCGGTACACCGGCTGCGGTGGCACCGGCCGGGATGTAGATCAACACGTCGATCTGGCGGGTGATCAGGTCTTCAATCTGGCTGACCTGGGTGGACGAGTTGCCCTGGGCATCCACGGTGATCACCTTGATCCCCTTGGCCTTGCCCTCGGCTTCCACCGGTTGCTTGATCTGGTTGAAGAAGTCGGCCTGCAGGTTGGCCACGGCCAGGCCGATGGTCAGGTCCTTGGCCCAGGTGGTACCGGCTGCGGTGAGGGTGGCGGCCGCGAGTGCGGTGGCGATAAGCAGTTTCTTGGGGCTGAACATGTCGGTGACTCCTGGTTTTATTGTTGGAGGGTGTCAACTGTCGAACAGGTTTATCGGGCGGTGCTGGAGCGGCTTCGCAGGGTGTCGATGGTCACGGCGAGGGCGATGACCACGCCGATCACCACTTGTTGAATGAAGGGCGAGACGCCGAGCAGGTTCAGGCCATTGCGCAACACGCCAATGATCAGCACGCCCACCAGGGTGCCGCCGATGCTGCCCACGCCACCGCTGAGGCTGGCCCCGCCAATCACCACGGCGGCGATGGCATCCAGTTCCAGGCTCAGGCCGGCGCTGGGTTGGGACGAGTCGAGGCGGGCGGCGAGGGTGACGGCGGCGATACCGGCCAGGGCGCCGCTGATGGCGTAGACCCACAGGGTGATCGCACGCACCTTGATGCCTGACAGGCGCGCCACTTCGGGGCTGCCGCCCATGGCATAGAGGTTGCGGCCACCGGCACGAAAGCGCAGGAACACCCAAGCCACCACCAGCATCACCAGAAACAGGCCGACCGTGGCCGAGAGGAAGCCGAAATGCCGCACCGTGGCCAGGCTGGTGAACCAGTCCGGGTAGCCGACGATCTGCCGGCCTTCGGTGAGGATGTTCGCCAGGCCCCGGGCCACCGACATCATGGTCAGCGTGGCAATGAACGGCGGCAGCTTGGCGTAGGTAATCAGCCCACCGGAGACCAGCCCGGCGAGCATGCCGCTGGCGATCGAGATCGGAATCGCAAAGCCCAGGGGCATGGCCTGGTCCTGGTACAACCAGCCCAGCATCATCATCGAGAACGCCAGCACCGAGCCGACCGACAGGTCGATGCCGCCGATCACGATCACCGCCGTCATGCCAATCGCCAGGATGCCCAGCACGGTGACCTGATCGAGGATGTTCAGGCCATTGCGCAACGAGAAGAAGAATTCAGAACTGAAGGAGAAGACCAGCACCAGCAGCACGAGGCCGATCAGCGGGCCACCGATGTTGCTGGGAAGCAGTTTCACCAGCCGGGGACGGCGGGTCGGCTTGAGATCGGCCGGGTGATGGACAGAGGCTTTGGCGTCCACATTGTTCTCCTGACTTATTTTTTTTGGAGTTCATTCAGGCAGCGTGAATATTTATGCGTGCCTGACTGTTAATTCAGATTCCAGTGACACCGTGGCAAAGTCAAGCGCTTAATTTTTCATGCATGCCTCTAGACCGCCGTTTTTACCGGGCGCAAAGCCACGGGATAGATAAGCGCGCGTGGGATTTTAGCCGTCTGTCCGAGGGGAGTTTCCGGGTTTTATTTCATTTTTCCGCCGTTCGCTCACTTGACCTGCTGCGGGATCGGCGTCTAAATAGAAATATATTGTCACTGCTGAATAAATATTCAAAACAGCCGTGAACGCTTTCACCTCGCGTGGTCAGCCTCAAAGGAGCCGCTGCATGAATGCCTTCCAGTACGACGCCCACCAGATCAAAGAACAGGCCCGTTTGATCCGGCGCCATGTGATCCGCTTGAATGCCGACTCCCCGGCAGGCGGCCACACCGGGGCGGACCTGTCGGAAACCGACATCCTCGCCACCCTGTATTTCCGCATCCTCAACACCGGCCCCGAGCGCACGGAAGACCCCGAGCGCGATATCTACATCCAGAGCAAAGGCCATGGCGTGGGCGGTTTGTACTGCTGCCTGGCGCAGGCCGGCTACATCCCCACCGACTGGTTGCCGACCTACCAGCACTTCAATTCCCATTTGCCCGGCCACCCGGTGCGGCAGAAAACCCCGGGCATCGAACTCAACACCGGCGCCCTCGGCCACGGGTTGCCGGTGGCGGTAGGGCTGGCGTTGGCGGCGAAGATGTCCGGCAGTAAAAAGCGCATCTACGTGTTGACTGGCGACGGCGAGCTCGCCGAAGGCTCCAACTGGGAAGCGGCGATGGCGGCGGCCAAGTACGGGCTGGATAACCTGTTTGTGATCGTCGACAAGAACAAGCTGCAACTGGCCGGGCTGACCGCCGAGATCATGCCGCTGGACCCGCTGGACGTGAAATGGGCGGCTTTCGGTTTCACCGTCAGCGAGTGCGATGGCAATGACGTCGGCCAACTGATCGAGAGCCTCGAAACCATGCAAGCCCACACCGGCTCACCCCAGGTGCTGATCGCCCACACCATCAAGGGCAAGGGCGTGTCGTTTATTGAAGCGCGTCCCGAATGGCACCACCGCGTGCCCAAGGGTGATGAAATCAACGCAGCACTGGAGGAGTTGAATCATGGCAAGTGAACACCTGGCGAGCGTCATGGTGGAGGCGTTTATCGCGGCGGTCGATGCTGGCCTGGACGTGGTGCCGGTGGTCAGCGACTCCACCTCCACGGCCAAGATCGGTCCGTTTGCCCAACGCTTCCCCGAGCGGTTGATCAACGTCGGCATTGCCGAGCAGTCCCTGGTCAGCGTGGCGGCTGGGCTGGCATTGGGTGGCAAGATCGCGGCCACCTGCAATGCCGCGCCGTTCCTGATTTCCCGCGCCAACGAACAGATCAAGGTGGACGTCTGCTACAACCAGGCCAACGTCAAGATGTTCGGCTTGAATGCCGGCGCCAGTTACGGCCCGTTGGCCAGCACCCACCACAGCCTCGACGATATTTCGGTGATGCGCGGGTTTGGCAATGTGCAGATATTCGCCCCGGCCGATGCGCTGGAGTGCCGGCAGATCATCGATTACGCGCTGCGCTATAAAGGCCCGGTGTATGTCCGGCTTGACGGTAAAGCTTTGCCTGAGGTGCATGGCGCCGACTATCGATTCGTGCCCGGCCAAGTGGACATCCTGCGCCAGGGCGCAGACGTGAGCATCGTTGCGTTGGGCTCCGTGGTACACGAGGCGGTGGATGCGGCGGCCTTGCTGGCCGAGCAGGGCATTCAGGCGCAGGTGATCAACCTGTCGTCGATCCGCCCGTTGCAGCGTGACGCCTTGCTCAGTGCACTGAGCGCCACGCGCGCAGTGATTACCGTCGAAGAACACAACATCAATGGCGGCGTCGGCAGCCTGGTCGCCGAAGTGCTGGCCGAAGCCGGGCTGGGCATTGCGCTGGTCCGCTTGGGTATCGCCGACGGTGAATACGCCGCGGCCGGCGCCCGCGAACCGACCCGCGCCTTGCATAACATCGACGCGGCTGGGATTGTGGCGGCTGCCACTCGGTTGCGGTGAACCCATGACAAACCACACTCCGCTGATCCTGGCGATAGATGAAGGCACCAGCAACGCCAAGGCGGTGCTGGTCAACGAACTCGGGCAGGTGATTGCCCGGGGTTCGCGGCCCTTGAGCATCAGCCACCCCCAGCCCGGGTTTTCCGAGCAGGACCCGTTGTTGATCTGGCTGCACACCCTGGCCGCGATTGAAGAATGCCTGGCCCAGGTGGAGCGACCGATCACCGCATTGGCCATCAGCAACCAGCGCGAGTCGGTGGTGGCCTGGGACCGGCGCAGCGGCGAGCCGTTGTCGCCGTGCATCAGTTGGCAATGCCGACGCTCCACCGCGTTGTGCGCACAGTTGCATGAGCAGGGGCACGAAGCACTGATCCTGGAAAAGACCGGGCTGGCCCTCGACCCGATGTTTTCCGCCGGCAAATTCCGCTGGATCCTCGACCACCTGGACAACGGCCATGCACGTGCGGCGGCCGGTGAAATCTGCCTGGGCACGGTCGACAGTTGGTTGTTGTGGAAGCTCAGCGGCGGTCAGGTGTTCGCCACCGACTATTCCAACGCCGCGCGTACGCAACTGTTCAACCTGCACACCGGCACCTGGGACCCGGAGCTGCTGGCCCTGTTCGCGATTCCTGCTGCGGCGTTGGCGCCGATTCGGCCGAGTGCGGGTTTCTTCGCCGAAACCGTCGCGCTGGGCGGCTTGCCTGCGGGTATCCCGGTGATGTCGATGATGGGCGACTCCCATGCGGCGCTGTACGGGCAGGGTGGTTTCGCCCCGGGGCTGGTCAAGGCCACCCTCGGCACGGGCTCGTCGTTGATGACACCGATGGGCGGGCCGATTGCGTCCACCCATGGGCTTTCCACCACCTTGGCCTGGCATGACGGCAACGCGGCGACGTTCGGCATGGAAGGCAACATCGTGCACACCGGCGCCGCCGTGCAGTGGGCCTCGCGGCTGGTGGCCGGTGAGTCGCTGGACGCGTTGACGGAACAGGCCGCGCAATTGCCGGATAACGGCGGCGTGTACTTTGTGCCGGCACTGTCCGGGTTGGGAGCACCGCACTGGAAAGCCGACGCCCGTGGCTTGATCTGTGGCCTGAGCGAAGCCACCTCGGGCGCGCATATTTTGCGCGCCTCGCTGGAGTCCATCGGCTATCAGATTCGTGATGTGTTTGAGGCGATGCAGCAGGACATCGGCAGCCCGTTGAAAGAGCTGTGGGTCGACGGCGGTGCGACGCGCAATCGCTGGTTGATGCAGTTCCTGGCCAACCTGCTGCAACGTCCGGTGGTGCGCAGCCTGTCGCCGGAGGTCTCGGCATTGGGCGCGGCGCACCTGGCGGGCAGGGCGTTGGGGATTTGGGCCAGTGACGAAGCGCTAAGCCAGTTGGAGCGTCAGCGCGAGCGCTTCGAACCCCAGGATGATCCTGCGATGGCAACTCGGTATGCCGAGTGGAAAAAGGCCCTGGCCCGCACCCTTCTCTAACACCCGATGAACATCAAGCCTGTGGGAGCTGGCTTGCCTGCGATTGCGGTGGGTCAGTCAACACATTCATCAACTGAGCCACCGCATTCGCGAGCAAGCCCGCTCCCACATTTAGACCGATTTATGCCTGACCCAACTGTTTAAGCCTCGGGAAAACCGGTCTTCTGTGCCCAGCGAATCTGACAAAACCTCTCACGGCCTCCAGGTCTGCACGTCCTTGGCGTCCACGGCCTTGGGCAGCAACCCTGCCTTGAAGAACGCATCGGCAATCTTCTGCTGTTCGCCCAACTGATCGAGCGTCACCGGTTGCACCTGATAGCTACGGTGCGCGTTGGCCGCTTCGACGGTGGCCACATCGAGGTTACCCCACAGCGGGCCAAGCACCTTGGCGGCGTCTTGCGGGTGGGTTTTCACCCATTGGCCGGCTTTTTCCAATTGTTCGTACACCACCTTCAGGACCTCAGGGTGGGCCTTGGCGTAGGGCGTGCCCGTCAGGTAATAGCGCTTGTAGCTGGCCAGGCCCGCGCCATCCGCCAGGGTGCGGGTGGGCAGTTGGCGCTGCACGCCTGTGAGGAAGGGTTCCCAGGTGACCCAGGCATCGACTTTATTGTTCTCGAACGCAGCGCGGCCGTCGGCCGGTGTCAGGTAGGCCGGTTCGATATCCGAGAACGCCAGGCCCGCTTTGGCCAGCGCCGCGATCAACAGGTAGTGGGTGCCGGCGGCTTTGGTCACGGCGACTTTCTTGCCTTTGAGGTCGGCCAGTTGCTGGATCGGCGAGTCCTTGCGCACCACGATGGCCTGGGCCGACGGCGAGGGCGCTTCCTGGGCAAAGTAGGTGAGTTTGGCCTGGGCCGCCTGGGCGAAGATTGGCACGGTGTCGGCCACGTCGGCGCTGATGTCGACATTGCCGACGTTCAGTGCCTCCAGCAGCGGCAGGCCGCTGGGAAACTCGTGCCAGGACACGTCGATGTTGTCGGCCTTGAGGGCTTTTTCCAGGGTGCCCTGGGTCTTGAGCAGGGTAATCAGGGTGGACGATTTCTGGTAACCGATACGCACGGTCTCCTGGGCCTCGGCGCTGACCGCCACGGAAAAAGCCAGAAGCCCGATGACAACGGCGAGGGGACGACGAATAGACATGGCGCGCTCGATCTTCAATGGAATGCAGCCAAGCATAAAGTTCTAAAAACCAATCGATAAATACTCTTTCGATCTGAGCTTAAATCGCTTTCTCACCTTGTAGTGAGCGGGCTTGCCCCGCGCCCGCGCCGCCACAAATCCCCGCAATTGTCCCTGGAACAGGTGAGGTGGGGCTTATGACGCCGCGCGGGGTAAACCCGCTCACTACAAGCGTCCGCGCTGCCACAATCCTGGCAAAGGGTCAGGAGGTCGATTTGGGCCGGCTGTTGCTGAGCACACACCACACGGCCAGGCAGATGAGGCCGCCGCCGTAGAGGTGTGCGCTGGACAGTCGTTCGCCCAGGAACAGCACACCCCACAGCACGCCAAACGGCGGGATCAGGAAGGTCACCGTCAGTGAACGAACCGCCCCGATATCGGCGATCAGGCGGAAATACAGAATGTACGCATACGCGGTGCACACAAACCCCACCACTCCCAGCGCTGCCCAGACCGTCGGGTTGCCCCAGCTGTGCGGCGGGTTGAGCACGGCTGAAACACCGAAGAACGGCAGCAGGAACAACGTCGCGCCGATCTGGCTGCCAAAGGCCACGAGCTTGGCGTCCAGCCCGCCCTTGTCGGCGATCCAGCGGCGGGTCAGGAACCCGGCAACGCCGTAGCAGCCGGTGGCGACCAGGCACGCCAACGCGCCGGTCACCACGGCGACCGAAAGGGTGACCGGGCCGGTGGTGGTCAGCAGGGTGATACCCATCAAGCCGATCACTACCCCGGCGGCTTTTTTCGGCGTCAGCGGGTCGCTGAAAAACAGCGCGCCCATCATCACGCCCATCAGTGGAGTGGTGGCGTTGAAGATCGCCGAGTAGCCCGCCGGCAGCAACGTCGCCGCCACGCCGTACATCAGGAACGGCACGCCGGAATTGATCACGCCCAACACCAGGGTGGGTTTGAGTTTGCCGTTGAAGGCGATGCGGGTGCGCAGCACGGTGACAATCACCGCCAGCCCGATGGCCCCCAGCAGCACACGGAAAAACGCCGTGGGCAACGCGCCCAACACCGGCGCCGCGATGCGCATGAACAGAAAACTCGCGCCCCAGATCGCCGCCAGTACCAGTAGCCGAACACCGTCAGAAAGCTTCATGCGTCACCTTTGTTTGTGGAATTCCAAATCGCGTAGTGCTCGGGCATGCACACTGCACAAGGCCGGTAGCCGGCGGCAATGGCGGTGGGCTCGTCGGCAAAGAACACGCGGTGTTTCACATAACCGCCGTTGGCAATTGCTCGCCGTGCGGCGCGGCAGTCCAGGCGGCCGTAGATCTGGGTGCCGCGATGCCCGGCGCAGGTGCCCGGCACAAGGCTGGCGTAAGGTTTGCCCGTTACCCCGAGCAAGGTGAACGTCTTCATCGGCCACCCTCTTGGGTATCAGGTGCATCATGGAACAGCACTTCCAATCCCACGCGTTCGCCGCCGCGCACGCGGCTGATGGCGTGCTTGAGGTTCACACGGTAATAGCCCTGGCTGCCTCTGAACGGGCGCACCGCCGTGGCGATGATCGCCACGTCACCGCGTTTGAGCGGCACCACCATCGGCCGCGATTGCAGGCGCGGGCGCTGTTCGGTCATCACCAGCTCACCTCCTTGGAAGTCCGTCCCCGGCTCGGACAGCAGTGCAACGATTTGCAAGGGAAACACATGAAAGCCGGCATTGCGTTGATGCAGGGGCACCTGGTCATGCACACGCAACCGGTACAGATGGGACTGCCCTCGGGTCTGGCCGGCGTTGCGGTTTTGCCGCAGGAACTCATCCAGCGTAGCCGGGTAACGCGCATCGATGGCCAGGGTTTCGTTCCAGCGATTGGCGACTGGGGCCAGGCGCCGGTAGAGCGCCGTGCGCCACTCGGCCAGCGGGGTGGGCAGGTCTGTCTCGAAGTAGCGCCATTGCGCAAACAGGTCCTGCGCGGTGACGCACTGGGCCAGGGCGTCGACGACCGCTGCGCGCAACAACCCGGGCAGCACGGCGTAGCCTTCGCTATCGAGTTGGCGATGGAGGTCGGCCCAGTCCAGCTGATCAAGTGCGGCGTCGAATTCAAGCAAGTTCATGTTCACCTCGCATCATGAAAAATCAGGCCGACGGCATGGCGCTGACCGCTGCGGATGCGGCTCACACCGTGGCGCATGGCGACCTTGCGCAGACCGCGCGGGCCCATGGCCGGGCGTTGATTGACGGTAAATACCAGCCCATCGCCCTGGCGCAGCGGGATGACTTCGGCGCGCTGGCCCTGGGATGAACGCTCGGTCATGACGAACTCGCCGCCGACGAAATCCCGTCCGGGTTCCGATAACAGGATCGCCACCTGGAGCGGGAAAACGTGCTCGCCGTAGAGGTCCTGATGCAGGCAGTTGTAGTCACCTGCGCCATATTTGAGGATCAGCGGAGTAGGGCGGGCCTGGCCTGCGGCATGGCAGTGGCGCAGGAACTCGTTCAGTTCACTTGGGTACTGCACGTCGAGGCCGAGCTGGAGGTTCCAGGCATTGGCAAGCGGGGCGAGGCCTCTGTAGAGCGCGTGCCGCAGTTGATCAAGCAACGGCGGCAAGGGGTAGGCAAAGTATTTGTACTCGCCGCGCCCGAACCCATGTCGAGCCATCACCACCCGCGAGCGATAGCCGGTTTCCTGCGCATAGCGCGCGGCGAGCGCCTCGCACTGTTGGGCTGTCAGCAGCGCGGGCAGCACCGCGTTTCCGTGGGCCTCGAGCTCACGGGCGATGCGGTTCCAGTCGTGCGTGGGGGCGTTGTTTCTGGGGGTGTGCATGGCCTTGACGCTCATCGGTGGGCAGATGAGCGGAGTCTAGGGGGCACTTGCCGGCTTGGAACTCTGCGGCTTGCGGTCGAATTGTTTAACGGCGCAACTGCGCTTCACCTTCGATGCACGCCACCAGAAACTCCATCACCACTTTCACCAGGGGCGAGCGGCGCATGTCCGGGTACACGGTGAGCCAGATGTCGCGCATGGGACCGTCGGTGGCGGTGGGCAAGCGTGTCAGCAGTGGGTCGTGGTCGCCCACCAGGGTCGGCAGCACTACCGCGCCTACTTGGGCGCGGGCCGCCATTTGCTGGGTGACCAGTTCGCTGGCGGCAAACACGATGGGGCGCACGCCGCGCAGTTGGTGCATCCAGGCCTGTTGGGGCAGGTGGTCGCGGCTGCTGTCGTAGGCGATGAACGCCCACTGAACGGGAGGCTGTTGCGCTAATTCGGCAGCGCCATACAACCCGAAGCGCACCACGCCGACCTTGCGCCGGACCAGCGCGTCTTCGTCGGGACGCACGGTGCGCAAGGCGATATCCGCTTCGCCTTTGTCCAGCGCAGCCAGTTGGGTGGAGGGCATCAGCACCAGATTCAGCTGTGGGTACTGCGCACGCAATCGCGCGACATGAGGTGCGATGCAGTGGTTGGCGATGGACGGCGGGCAACTGACCCGTACCGTGCCGGCCATCTCGATGGAGGCGACCCGCGACAGGCGCATCACGTCGGTCGCCATCGCGTCCATGCCCGCCGCGAGTTCGGCCAACGCCCGGCCCTGGGCGGTGAGCGGGCGGCTACGGGGCAAGCGGTCCACCAGTTTTACGCCCAGGGCCTTTTCCAGTGCATCGACCCGGCGCCCCACGGTGGCGTGTTCCACCTGCAACTCACGGGCAGCTGCCGACAGCGACTGGGTACGCGCCAACACGGTGAAGTAATACAGGTCCTGCCAGTCGAACATCGGGGTATTTCCGCACAGAGGCTGGGAGAGATTGGGGAATTTTCCTACTGATAGGCTCCTTTTACCATGGCCGCTTCCCAGAGCAAACGGAGTTGTTGCCCGATGAAAGCCATCACCCTGCAAGCCTATGGCGGCCCTGAAGTCGCCCAGTTGCGCCTCGATGTTCCCAAACCCGAGGTCATCCCGGGGCATGTGCTGATCAAAGTCGCCTGCGCCGGGATCAACTTCATGGACATTCACACGCGCCAGGGCAAGTACGCCCAGTCGGTGACCTACCCGGTGCGCCTGCCGTGCACCCTGGGCATGGAAGGTGCCGGCGTGGTGGTGGACGTGGGCCCTGGTGTGAGCCACTTGGCCGTGGGCGACCGTGTGGCGTGGTGCATTGCCTGGGGCGCGTATGCCGAATACGCCAACATCCCGGCCGACAACGTGGCGCAGATTCCCAGCGAAATCACGTTCGATCAGGCGGCTGCCGCGATGTTCCAGGGCTGCACGGCTCACTACCTGATTGATGACGTGGCGCGTTTGGAGGCCGGCGACACCTGCCTGATTCATGCCGCGTCCGGCAGCATCGGGCAATTGCTCGTGCAAATGGCCATCCGTTTGGGTGCGACTGTGTTCACCACTGGCAGCACCGCCGAGAAATGTGCGATTGCGCTTCAACGCGGCGCCCACCAGGCCTGGACCTATGACGGCTTTGCCGACCGGGCATTGGCCGCCACAGCGGGCCGAGGCGTGGACGTGGTGTTCGACTCGGTGGGCAAAACCACCCTGCGCGACAGTTTCCGCGCCTGCCGGACCCGTGGGTTGATCGTCAATTACGGCAATGTCTCGGGCTCGCTGACCGACCTGGACCCGATTGAACTGGGTGAAGCGGGTTCCTTGTTCCTGACCCGCCCACGGCTGGCCGACCACATGGCTGACGGCGCCACCGTGCAACGGCGTGCCAACGCGGTATTTGCGGCGATGCTGGAAGGTTCGCTCAGCGTGGATATCGAGGGGCATTACAGCCTGGAAACGGTGCAGCAGGTGCACGCACGGATCGAAGCCCGGCAACAGATCGGCAAGGCCGTGCTGTGGATCGACCGCGACCTGCATTAATCACAGGCGAAAAAAAACCGGCTGATCAGGCCGGTTTGGGGCACCTCGCCAACCGCGAGGGTTATGCGTTGTTGCTGTGCAGACGATCAGAACCACCTTCGGCCAGGCCACGTTCTTGCAGACGATCCGCACCGCCTTCGGCCAGGCCACGTTCTTGCAGACGATCCGCACCGCCTTCGGCCAGACCACGTTCTTGCAGACGGTCAGCACCGCCTTCGGCCAGACCACGTTCTTGCAGACGATCCGCACCGCCTTCAGCCAGGCCACGTTCCTGCAGGCGATCAGCACCGCCTTCAGCGACACGACGTTCCAGCAAGCGATCAGAACCGCCTTCGGCAACGCGGTTACCTTGCAGGCGGTCGGCACCACCCTCGGCAACGCGGCTGTCCATCAGGCGATCTGCGCCGCCTTCAGCGACAACAGGGTGAGCAAAAGCATTGGCGGCGAGTACCGAGAAAGCGAGGCTAAGCAGGATTTGGCGTTTCATGGTTGTGTGCTCCGAGTGTTTAAGTAGGTTGCTGCTGGGTATGGATTTAATGGTACGCGTTGGATTTTTTAAGAGAACTTCATTGCGCTGATGGTGACTATCGACGCCAGCGATGGCCCGTTTCAGGGGACCATCGTGGTGCACGTCATGGCATCTGCGGCAGTTCTTGCGGGCGCAGGTCAAACACCAGCACCTCGGCATCCGCGCCACCACTGAGGCGGATCTGGCGCTCATCCCGCACCCGGGCACCGTCACCTTCCTGCAAGCGCTGGCCATTGACCTCGACACTGCCCCGGGCCACATGGATGTACACATGGCGCTCTGGCGCCAGGTCCAGGCTCGCGGTTTCGCTGCCGTTGAACAGCCCGGCATACACCCGCGCATCCTGGCGAACATGCAGCGACCCTTCGGCGCCGTCCGGCGAGATGATCAACTGCAAGCGCCCGCGTTTCTGCGCTTCGCTGAAGTGCTCCTGTTGGTAGCGCGGCTCGGCGCCGGCCACGTTCGGCACGATCCAGATCTGCAGGAAGTGCACGCCACGGCTTTGGCTGTGGTTGAACTCGCTGTGGGCCACGCCGCTGCCGGCGCTCATCAGTTGCACATCGCCCGGGCGGATCACCGAGCCGGTGCCCAGGGTGTCCTTGTGTTCCAGGGCGCCTTCGAGCACGTAGGAGAAAATCTCCATGTCGCGGTGCGGGTGCTGGCCGAAGCCTTTGCCGGCCGCCACGCGGTCATCGTTGATCACCAGCAGGTCGGAAAAACCCTGCTCGCTGGGGTTCCAGTAGTTGGCGAACGAGAAGGTGTGGAACGACTTCAACCAGCCGTGATTGGCGGCGCCGCGTTCGGAAGCTTTGCGAAGGGTCAGCATGGTCTTGTCCTCAAGTGAGCGGGGTCTGCGAAGTGCAGGTCGCTTGCGTTGAGAAGAAGGTTAATGGTTACCAATAAATTCATTAAGACGCTGAAATTTGAATAACTGTCTCTTTAAAGTTGACAGTAAAAGGCATGCCATAATGTCTGCCGCTTCCCTTATCGACGGACCTTGCTCTCTATGAAAACCGTGGCCATGGCGCTTTTTCCTGACTTCCTCCTGCTCGACATGGCCGGCCCGCTCGAAGTGTTTTCCATTGCCAACCGCTACCTGCCGCAAGCCGACCACTACCAGATCCTCACCCTCGGCATCGAGCCTGGGCCGTTGCGTGCCTCCAACGGTGTGAGCGTGCAGCCCGACCTGCTGCTTGAGCAGGCGGCTGATGACTATGACCTGCTGCTGATCCCCGGTGGTCCCGGCGCCTATAACGAATGCCACCCGGCGTTGCTGCCGTGGCTAAAAGCCGCTGCACCCCGGGCGCGGCGCTTCGGTTCGATCTGCACCGGCGCCTTTGTGCTGGGGCACGCCGGCCTGCTCGATGGCCACCGCGTGACCACCCACTGGCACTACACCGAGCGCCTGATCAAGGCGTTTCCCAAGGCGATTGTCGAGACCGATCGCATCTACCTGCAGGACGGTCGGCTGATCACGTCGGGCGGCGTCACGGCCGGCATCGACCTGGCACTGTCCGTCGTCGCCCAGGACCACGGCAAGGCGGTGGCGGTGGAGGTGGCCAAAGTGCTGCTGGTGGTGATGAAGCGCCAAGGTGGCCAGGCCCAGTTCAGCCCGATGACCGCCGCCGTGGCGCCCCATGAAAGCGCGATCACCCGGGTGCAGAACCAGGTGCTGGCGCAGTTGGACCAGCCGTTCACCATTGAATCAATGGCCGCACTCGCCGGCATGAGCCCACGCCACTTTGCGCGGCTGTTTGCCAAGGAAGTCCAGATGACGCCCATGGCCTTCCTGCAAGGCGCGCGCATCGACCGCGCCCGGCATTTGCTCGAAACCACCGACCTGCCGCTCAAGACCGTGGCGTTCCACGCAGGCTTTGGCAGCGTGCGCTACATGCGCTTTTTATTCAGTGACAAGCTCGGCCTGAACCCGACCCAGTACCGACAACAGTTCAGTTAACCGCTGGATGTCCGTCTGGCGCACCCGAATGTCCGTGTCGCTCCCCCTGCCAGCATTGTCCTGTCACGGCAGGCTGGCAAGATAGCGCAAGGCCCACGGAAAAGGATGCGCAGCCGCCCAAGAACGGGCGTTCCAGCGCTTTTACACCCGATGAACAACCCCCACGCGGTGAGCTTCGGCCCCTACACGTTTCATCCTCAGCAACGCTTGGTCAGCAAGGCCGGCTGGCCGGTGCCGTTGGGTGGGCGTGCGCTGGATATCCTCGCGGTGTTGCTGGAGGCGCCGGGGCAATACGTCAGCAAGGAGGCGCTGATTGCCCGCGTGTGGCCGAGCAGTGTGGTGGAAGAGAACAACCTGCGTGTGCACATCGCCGCTTTGCGCCGCGCCTTGCCGGGGCAGCCTTACATTCTCAACGAGCCTCAACGGGGCTACTGCTTCGTGGCACCGCAACAGGCTGCGCTGCCAACGGCGATGCCCCGGCATAACCTGATGGCCCGGCTCAGCCCGGTGATCGGCCATGACGAGTTAGTGGGGCGGTTGGCACGGCGCCTGTCGGGGCAACGCTTGATGACCCTCACCGGTTGCGCTGGCGTGGGCAAGAGCACCCTGGCAGTGGCCCTGGCTGAACGGGTGTTGCCACGTTACCGCGACGGCGTGTGGTGGGTGGACCTGGCGACGGTTACCGCGCCGACTCAAATGTTGCGCCATCTCGCCAGTGCCCTGCACCTGCAGCCCTGTGGCAACGCCGCAGCATTGGCCAGCCAACTGGCTGCGCGCCAATTGTTGCTGGTGCTCGACGGGGCGGATGTGTTGCTCGGTGCCTGCCGTCATCTGGTGCGCACGCTGCACGAGAAAGCCCCCCAGGTCAGCGTGGTGTTGAGCAGCCGCGAAGCCTTGCAGGTGCCGGGCGAATGGGTGCAACCCGTGCCGCGCCTGGCAGTGCCGGTACCCTCGGCGTGGGCCAGTGTCGAGCAGGCCATGGAATACCCAGCGGTGCAGGTGTTCGTTGCACGCGTACGCGCCGCGCAGCAAGGCTTTGCCCTGCGACCCCAGGAACTGGCCCCGCTGCGCGATATCTGCCGGCGCCTCGACGGCATCCCGTTGGCCCTCGAATTGGCGGCCGCCCAGGTGAATGCCCTGGGGGTGCACGGCGTACACGCACAATTGCAGCAAGGTTTGCAGGTGCTGACCCGTGGCCGGCGCACGGCGGTTGAGCGGCACCAGTCCTTCACGGCGGCCCTGGATTGGAGCTACGAGCGCTTGAGCTTGCCGGAGCGCTGGCTGTTCCTGCAGATGGCGCTGTTCAAGATGGCCGTGACGTTGCCGGCCTTGAGTCGACTGGTCGCCGGCACCGAGCTGGAGCACGCCGACCTGTCGTACTTGCTGGAGCGCCTGGCGGGCACCTCATTGCTGACCGTGGAGCCCGGCCCTGGGCCTACGCGCTACCGCCTGCTCAACAGTGTGCGCAGCTACGCCCTGGCGCAGTTGCGCAACCCCGAGCAAGTGGCGCGCCTGCAACAAGGCTATGGGCATTACCTGGGACCGTTTTCAGGCCGGCCGTTTGTCTTGCAGCTCGTCGAGCAGGCGGCGTGCGCGGGTTAGGTCATGGGTGGCAAACCCTTCGGTGAATTGCCCATAGACCGAACCCACCAGTTCGCGGGCGACACGCAAACGGCCCTGGCTTTTCCATAACCGCGCCAATGACGTGGCACTGCGTAATTCCCACGCCAGCGCGCCTTGCTGATGGGCCAGGCCCATAGCCTCCAGCAGCAACGCTTCGGCCCCACGGGCGTCCGTCATGCCTTCGGCCCTGACCCGCAGAATCTCCGGGGTACACCAACCGGCTGCACCGTTTCGGGCGCGCTCAAACGCGCTGTCACTGACCTCGCTGGCCTGGAAGGTCAGCAGGAGGTCTTCGACCAATCCCAGGCCTTGCAGCGATGCTTGCTGCGCCGTGCCCGCATAGTGCTGGGCCCAGGTGTGGAACAGCTGCACCGAGTGTTTTTGGGATTGCTGCAACAACAGCTCCAGTAACGAGTCTGCCGCCGAGGTGTCGCCGTTGTAGCGTGCAATCACCACACCGGCCAGCGCCAGGGTGTAGCAGATCGACGTGCCGTGGTTGATCTGCAAGGCCAGTTCCAGGGCCTGGCTGGCCGTGCGCCAGGCGCGTTCCGGAAAACCGCGCAGCCACAGGGTGCGCGCGAGGATGGTCAAGGACGCCACGCTCTGGTCGTACTGCACGCCGAAGCCATGGGTAAAGCGGTTGAGATGGCCGCTGTGGGCCATGCGCTGGATCACCTGCTCGGCGTTGTGCAGCGCCAGCGCCTGGTTGCCGGCGAAGTGTTGCGCCAGTACGCGCAGGCGCTGGGCGCTGAGGGCCAGCAGCGGTTCGGTCTGCGGGCCGAGCTGGTCAAAGTGCAGGCTTTGCGCCAACGCTTCACGGTAGTTGCCGCAGCACAGGTTGACCGCCATATGCCCCGACACCGCCCGCAACTGGCCGGCCAGGTCCTTGCCGCCTTCGGCCAGGCGCCGTGCGCAGGCAAAGGCTTCAATGGTCTGCGGTGTGCCGCCCTGGGTGTGATAGGAAAAACTGCCCAGGGCCAGTTGCAGCATCATGTGCAGGCGCTGGCTCGGCGCGCTCGACTGCTTGAGCCGTGCCAGGGCCTTGCCCACGTACAGGCCGTGTTCACGCAGTAACGAAAGCTCTTGCCACAGCGGCATGGCGCCGACGGTCAGGCGAATGCCCAGCAGGTGCACACCCTTGTCGCCCAAGCCCCAATCGAGGGCGGCGCGGATGTCTTCACGCAAGGGCGCGTAGCGGTCGATCCAGGCCTGGGTGGCAATCAGCTCCCAGTCGTCCTGCGCCTGGTTCATCAACGCCAGGCAGCGTTCTGCATGGCGTTCACGGGTGGTCTGGAGTTCATCGGCCACGCTGAGTTGTTCCAGGGCGTAGGTGCGGGTGATGTCCAGCAAGCGATAGACCATTTCGTCATCGCCGGCTTCCACGTTGAGCAGGGATTTGGCGACCAATTGGGTGATCGACCCCAGCACCTCGGTGGGTGCAATCCGCTCCCCGGCGATCACCGCAGCGGCGCTGGCCAGGCTGAAGCCGCCGCGAAACACCGCCAGGCGCCGCAGGCAGATCTGCTCGCACGGGGTGAGCAGGTCAAAGCTCCAGTCCAGCGTCGCGCGCAGGGTTTGCTGACGGGGCAGGGCGCTGCGCCGGCCACGGGTGAGCAGGCGGAAGTTGTCTTCCATTTGTACCAGCAGCCCCGGCAGGCCAAAGCGTTCGATTTGGGCGGCCACCAGTTCAATGGCCAAGGGAATGCCGTCCAGCCTCTGGCAAATATCAATCGCCAACGGCAGCTCGGCTTCGCTCAGTTCAAAGCTGTCCTGGTGAGACATGGCTCGTTCGATCAGCAATTGCAAGGCCGGGTAGCCCAGCGCCTGGGCGCGGTTGCCGCTGGCGGGCGGGCAGGCGAGGGGTTCCAGGCGTTGCACGCATTCGCCTTCGGCCCGCAAGGCCTCGCGGCTGGTGGTGAGGATGTGCAGGTGAGGGGCGTGACGCAGCAGGGTTTCGCTGATCAGCGCGATGTCATCGAGCAGGTGTTCGCAGTTGTCGATCACCAGCAGCATCTGGCGTTCGTGCAATTGATGGGCAAAGGCGGCGAGGGGCTCATGCTCGGCGCAGGTCAGGTCGAGCAGGGCGGCGAGGTTGGGCAGGATCATCGACGGCGCGCTGAGCGGCGCCAGGTCCAGTAGGCGGATACCATCGCGGTAATGCCCGATCAGCAGTTCCGCCACGCGCAACGCGACGGTGGTCTTGCCGATGCCCCCGGGGCCGGTCAGGGTGATGAAGCGTTGCTGGGGCAGTTGCTGCACCAGCGTGTCGATCAGCGCCTGGCGGCCGATCATGCGGGTGTGGCGCAGAGGCAGGTTGTGGCATGGGCGCTGGGGTTCGCCGTCGGTGGGCAGTGTCATCGGTTCGATGCTCAGTGGCGCGACAAAACTGTAGCCACGCTGCGCCACCGTGACGATATAGCGCTGCCCGGCCTGGCCGTCGCCCAGCGCCTTGCGCAGCGCTGCCATGTGCACGCGCAGGTTGCCGTCCTCCACCACGCTTTTGGGCCAGACCCGGGCGATCAGTGCTTGCTTGCTCACCACATTGCCGGCGTTTTCCAGCAGCACCAGCAGGATGTCGACTGCGCGCCGTCCCAAACGCAGCGGGCGACCGGCCTCCAACACCAGGCGTTGGTGCGGGTGGACGCGGTAGGGGCCGAAATGCACGGCCTGGTCGTGGGGGGCACTCATGGGTGGCCGTGCTCTGGAAAAAGGGTCTGGGCAGCATAGGCCACGCGGGTGCAGACCACTAGGCCGCGATCACTTGGGGCTTGTGGCGCAATTGGTGGTTTCGCCAGGTCATCGGGTTGACGCCTTCACTGCGGGTGAACATGTGGCAGAAGTGCGCCTGGTCGCAGAACCCGCACTCCAGGCTGATTTGCGTCAGGCTCAGGGCGGAACCGATGATCAGCTCCTTGGCCCGTTGGATGCGCTGTTGGCGTATCCATTCCTGGGGCGACAGCCCGGTGGTGCACTTGAAAGCACGAGAAAAATGGCTGCGCGACAGCGCACAGGCCTGGGCCAGGTCAGCAATCGCCAGGCTTTCACCGAGGTTGGCGAGGATCAACTGTTTGGCAATCCGCTCGCGCCGGGGGCAGAGGCCGCCGGTAGCGGATAAGCGGGGAGCACAGTGCTCAAGTCGGGCCATGACAAATATCCGCAGTCGATGGGAGCGTTCCCGGTGAATGGAGGCAGTGTAGACCGGCTCATTCTTGGCGCCGGACCGTCTGGCTGACGAGTTAATCGTTGTTAATTTCGCCAGGTCCAGGGCCGGAAAAGACAGCACAGGCGTGCAATCGCGGCGCCGACGGGCGTGCTTATCTGGCGGCTTGCCAACCGTTTGGATACACGCCATGAACCGTAACGACCTGCGCCGCGTCGACATGAACCTGCTGGTGATTTTCGAAGCGCTGATGTTCGAAAAGAACCTGACCCGTGTGGCCGAAAAGCTGTTCATGGGCCAACCCGCCGTGAGTGCGGCACTGGGGCGTTTGCGGGACTTGTTCGACGACCCGTTGTTGCTGCGCAACGGGCGGGGCATGGAGCCCACGCCACGTGCCGTGGCGATACTCAAGGAGTTGCAACCGGCCATGGACACTATTTCGGGCGCGGTCAGCCGCGCCAAGGATTTCGACCCTTCTACCAGCTGTGCGGTGTTTCGCATTGGCCTGTCCGATGACGCCGAATTCGGTCTGTTCCCGCCCTTGCTCAGCCAACTGCGCGAAGAGGCACCCGGGATCATCGTGGTGGTGCGTCGGGCCAATTACCTGTTGATGTCGTCGTTGTTGGCCAGTGGCGAGATTTCGGTAGGGGTGAGCTACACCACCGAACTGCCGGCGAATGCCAAGCGCAAGAAACTGCGGGATATACCGTGCAAGGTGTTGCGCGGGGATGACGGCGTGCAGCCGCTGACGTTGGACGACTACTGTTCGCGGCCCCATGCGATGGTGTCGTTTTCGGGGGACCTGAGCGGCAATATCGACCTAGACCTGGCGCGCATTGGCCGGTCGCGGCGGGTGGTGCTGGCGGTGCCGCAGTTCAGTGGGTTAAGGGCGTTGCTGGCGGGGACGCAGATTATTGCGACGGTGCCGGATTACGCGGCGTGTGCGTTGACTGAGGGGACGACGTTGCGGGCGGAGGATCCGCCGTTTGCGATTGATGCGGCGGAGTTGTCGATGGTGTGGAGTGGGGTGCATGACAACGACCCGGCGGAGCGGTGGTTGCGGGGGAGGATTGGGGAGCATATGGCTCGGGGGGGGGATTGGGGGGCATATCCGTTGCTGCGGTAACGGCTGCTATTGGTTCCGCCCTTACGGCGGGTCACTTTTGGAAAAGAGCCCGGAATGCCGGCCCAGCCAAAAGTAACCAAAAGGGCTCTTGCCCCAACACTCGGTGCCTCGCCTAGGCTCGGCATGCCCGAACGAAGGCTTGAATCCGTGGGCCGCCGTCATGGGCCATCCCTGGCCCAGGACGGCTAACCCGGCGTCCTGCCGGGTTACCCACGGATTCAAGCCTGCGTTCGGCCAGCGTGTTTGAAGGGGCGCCTAAGATCAAAATCAAGAGCAACAGCAACAGCACGGCGGCCTGGTAGCCGACCTGAGTGGTTGGATCAAAAGCGGATACGTGTAGGAGCTGGCTTGCCTGCGATGCAGACACCTCGGTGAGTCAGGTACACCGCGTTGATGCCATCGCAGGCAAGCCAGCTCCCACAGTGGGGCTCCGCGTTCTGCCTGTTTTTTTTGCGCCATCGTTAACGACCATCGCCGCGGTGCGACGATTCGGCATTCCGGCTCTATCAAAAGTGAGCCGCCGTAAGGGCGGAACCAATTTCAGCCATCACCCAAACAACGGATATGGACTCAACCCCCCCACCCAACAAACCGACCCCCCCCCAACTCGATGCCTTAGCCAGACAGCCCACAAACAAAAAACCATGGGAATTCTACTGACGCCAAGCTTCAGTAAAGTCCTAGTCGTGCGAGTACGTTGTCTGGCAGCTAGCGCTGGCGCAAGCCTTCTACCATGGGTAACTATTCCATAGAAGGTGTGTACTTATGCAGGTTCAAAAAACGCCATTTATTCCACCAACAGTGCCCGCATCTTCTCCTCATACTCCCCCTGTCTCAGTCCCACCCCGAAGTACTGAAACAACACCCGCCACGACGTCGGATGCCGGCGAAACCTCCAAGTTGGATAAGGTCGGCGATCCCAAACTGGAAATTAAAAAAGAGGCCACGTCGCCGAATGGGCTGTATCAAGTAAGTTACTCGGTACCTGCGCCGGGCGCAGGCTTGAGCAATATCACCTTTCCAATCGTTATCAACGAAGGCCTCCAAAGGAAATCGGCCAAGGACGGAGGGGTTTATTACGCGATGCAATTTGACATTAATAATGAAAAGGGCAAACGCTTAGGGGGCGGCTACATCGGGATACAGCCGCGTGGAGATGGCAGGGCACTCATTACGTTTTCTGGATTTGGTCCACATTTTAAAGCGCCGAAAGGAACTTCCGAAGCGGATGGGGGGAAAGGTGGCAGCAACAGCACAATGGTGGATTTCAAGTTCGGCAATAAATACAACCTCACGATAGAGCGAGACCCTGAGAACCCCAAGAGGCTGAGCGGATACATTCAGGATGTGACAGACCCTGGTAATCCTGGGCCCAAGCAACATGTAAAAGACCTTGATGTTGATCAGAACGTCGCGTTGTCCGGTAGGAATATCGGTTTTGTCGAGCAGTACGGTGCGAAAATCAACCGTAGTTCTCAGGTTGCGTCGACCCAAGGTAGCTTTTCTGCGCCTTTTACTACCGATGAAAACGGCAAGGCCAAGGTCGGAGACATCAAAGGATTGGGGTTGTATGGCCGGTACAAGAACTCGATAGTTGGCAGTCAAACGGTGATCAAGGAGGCCGGAGCAGGCAAAGAGATAAAGTTTTCTTTCCAGGGTGTAGGTTATGAAAAGAACACCTGATGTGTGACGAGTAGAGGCTGTATGTAAACTTCAAAACTGGGAAACCTCATGCAAATGAAGCCTCCCAGAACGGTTTTGCGAGGCCATGCGCCTCAGCACAGGTGGCCAGTACCGAAGCAATGGGCTGTTCCTCATCAGGTTTGAGCCAGCCCATCACATTGGTCACCCATTCTTCCCCCAAATTGGATATTCCTCCCCCAGGCCCCGATGACTAACCTAGCCATCAATCCCCACTGCCTTGGAGTGCCACCATGCAAACCCGCACCGATTTCTACACCGCCTCCCCAGACGCCATGAAAGCCATGCTCGCCCTGGAAGCCGCCACCGGCAAATTGTCCATCGAGCTGCCCCTGCTGGAACTGATCCGCCTGCGTGTATCGCAGATTAACGGCTGCGCCTTCTGCCTCGACATGCACACCGCCGACGCCCGCAAAGGCGGCGAAACCGAACGTCGCCTCTACACCCTGTCCGCCTGGCGCGAAACCCCGTTCTTCACCCCGCGTGAACGCGCCGCACTGGCCTGGGCCGAAAGCCTGACCCTGATCAGCCAGACCCACGCCCCGGACGAAGACTTCAATGCGCTGGCCGCCGAATTCAGCGCCCAGGAACAGGTCGACCTGAGCGTAGCCATCGCCACCATCAACAGCTGGAACCGCCTGGCCATCGGCTTTCGCAAAATGCCTAAATAACTCCCTCAAATACGGTGCGAACCTCGGCACCGCTATCGCCCGCAAGCGGGCTCCTACAGTGTGTCGGTGGGGCTAGCAAAAATGTCGAGGTCGCCACGACCTTTGTAGGCGCCGGCTTGCCGGCGATGGCATCAGAAGTTCACCGAAGCACTCAGGCGCGCCGTCAGCGGTGCGCCCTGGAACAGGTAGTCATCGCCCAGGTATTCGCCCGCGTCGCGCCAGTAACGCTTGTCGAACAGGTTGTCGACGCTCAGGCGAAACACGGTTTCATAGCCATCCACCTTCGTGGTGTAGCGGCTGCCCACATTGACCACCGCGTAATCCCCCACTTCCACATTGCCGGTGCGGTTGGCGTATTTCTTGGCGCTGTATTGCACACCACCCAGCACCGCCAACCCGTTGACCCACGGCAACGCATAGTCGGCATACACACTGGCACGCAGCTTGGGCACGTTGATCGCCTGGTGGCCTTCATACTCCGGCGTGCCGCTGCCGGTCACCCGTGCGCGAATCGCGGCCACACTGGTTGCGATCTGCAGGCGGTCGGTGGCCCAGCCGTTGGCCGACAATTCCAGCCCGGTATTTTTCTGCTCGCCCTGTTGTACGTAGGTGAAGAGACCGGTGCCGTCGGGCTTGGCGTACTGGTAAGCCTGGCGAGTCTGGAACACGGCGGCGGCGAAGCTGATACGGCGCCAGTCGTATTTCACGCCGGTCTCGATTTGGCGTGAGGTGGTGGGTGCCAAGGTGTCGCCGGAGTTTGTGGTCGTCCACGGCGCCGTGCCGCCTAGAGACAAGCCTTTGCTGTAGCTGGTGTACAGCGAGATATTTTCCACCGGCTTGTAGATCAACGATGCCTGAGGCAGGAACACGTATTGTTGGGTGTGGCGTGTCTGATCGCCTGTGGTGCCGTCGAAGGCCTTTTCATCCAGGCGCACTTCACGGCCACCCACAATGGTCTGCCATTGCTCGTTGAAACGGATGCGATCGGTGACGAACAGGCCATATTGGCGACTGTCGAGGTTGCGATGGCTGTCGTTCAACGGTTTGTCGGTTGGCGTGAAGCTCGGTGCATCTTCGTTGATATTGCCGCTGCCGATGTACTCGTTGACTGCTTCGCGCTTGTCGACCACCCGGCGAAACGCGCTGGTACCAAAGGTCAGTTCGTGGCCCAGGCCTGCGGTGTCGAACAGCCCGGTCATGGCGGCCTGCACTTCATCGTCACGGCGGGTGTCGTCGGGGCTGCGGTAGTCGTAGATGTCGTAGTCACCTTCGGGGCTGAAAGTGTTGGCGTTGCAAGTCCCTACGTAATAACAGCCCCAGGCAAACGAGCTGTAATCATCAATCACCACCTTGCTGCGTGCCGCACTGACGCTGCCTTTCCACTGGTCACTGAAACGGTACTCAAACTTGCCGTTGAGGTTCAGCGAGTCGATGCCCACCTGATGGGAACCGGTCTGGTGGCCGAGCAGTTTTTTCGGCGAGGCGTCGTGAGGCACTTCGGTGCCGCCGAGCAGTTGATAGCCTGGCACCGAACGCTGGTTTTTGTTCTGGTATTCGGCGTCCAGTTGCAGCAACGCGTTGGGGCTGATGTTCCAATCAAAGGCCAGGGACACGAAATCACGCTGGCCGTTGGCGTGTTCCACATAGGAGTTGAGGTCTTCGTGGGCCACGTTGGCGCGCAGGCCGAACTGCTGTTCGCTGCCAAACCAGCCGCCGACGTCGGTTGCCACATAACCGCTGCCCCGGTCGTCGGTGGACACCGTCACCGAGCGCACGTCTTCGGGGCGCTTGGTCACGTAGTTGATCACGCCGCTGGGCTCGGAAATCCCGCTTTGGAGGCCGGCCAGGCCCTTGAGCACTTCCACTTGCTGCTTGTTTTCCAGGGCGACGTTCTGCTCCCCGGTGATGGTACGCCCGTTGATCTTGTAGCTGCTCGCCGCGTTCAGCGAGAAGCCGCGCACCACAAAGTTTTCGTAGTAGCCGATGGGCGCGTAGCTGTCGCCCACCGAGGCGTCGTTGCGCAGCACTTCACTGAGCAGGCGTGCTTGCTGGTCCTTGAGCAGGGCCGCGTGGATCACCGTGATCGAGGCCGGGGTGTCCAGCAGCGGCGCCTCGTCGAAGCCGGCCACCGAGGCAGTTGAGTTGCGATAGCCGGATTCATCCTGGCCCTGGACGTTTACCGCCGGTAGTTCCAGTTCTGCGGCGAAGCTGCTGCCGAGACCGCCTGTGAGCAGCAGGCCGAGGGCGAAACGTGAGGTGACGACGGGACGAAAACGCAAAACCATGGGGGCAGGGCCTTAAAGCGCAGGGCAGGGGGGCGCATAAACTAGGCATAAGCGTGGTCTTTTACAAGTCTCCCGTAGGCGTCGGCTTGCCGGCGATGAAGCCCTTGAATAATGCACTGATTTCAAGGATGCCATCGCAGGCAAGCCAGCTCCCACAGAGTGAGGGGGGCCGTTCAGGTGGAGCGCTTGAGGGTTTCGCTGGGCAGTTCCTGGAACAGCGCCCGGTAGCTGTTGGAAAACCGCCCCAGGTGCCAGAACGACCAGTTCATCGCCACTTCGGCGACGGTGGTGTCACTGGCACTGAGCAGTTCGCGCCGTGCCCCGTTCAGCCGGCGCAACCTCAACCACTGTGCCGGGCTCATGCCGGTGTAGGTCTTGAAGCCCTGCTGCAGTTGACGCAGCGGCACCCCGGCAATCTGTGCCAGTTCCAGCAGGTTGACGGTTTCATCCGGCGCATCCGCCGCCCATTCGCCGATGCGCGCCATCAGCCGGCGCTCTTCACTGCGCTTTTGCAATGAACTGCGGTCCAGGCACACACAGGCGTTGTCGAGGATAAACAGGCAGTCGTCCAGCAGTTGCTGGGTGAGGGTGTCGCGGCTGACAGGGTCGATCACCGTGGACAAGCGCGTCAGCGTCCCACTGAGCCAACGGGTGAACAATGCGTTCTGCTGGCAAGTCAGCGGCGCCATGAACAGGCCTTCAAGCTTCGCCACGTCCAGGCCCTGGCGCTGCACGAACTGCGGGCCGAACACCACCGCCACTTCGCGGTAGTTCTCCGGGGTGATCCAGGTGTTGCGGCTTTCGCCATTGAGCATGTACAGCGCGTTGTCGCTGCCGTCGAAACAGAACGCCAGGGAACCGGGCGGCGCATTGAAATGCTGCTCGACGCGGGTGTTCATGCACTCTTCGTACACCTCCACGCCCTCCAGGTCGAGGTAGCGGATCTGCCCGGCGAAATGCCCCGGGGACATCTGCTGGTACTGCTGCACCCAACCGGGTGTCGCATTGCATTGGGCGGCTACATCACCGGTGGTGAAGGCCTGTACGCGCAAGGCGGTTGCCTGTGTCATGGGTGATCCGTGCGCACTCTATTGGTGCGTTGTGGTGCGTGCAAAGTGGATAGATGCCGTTTGAAGGCCGGCCCAAGATAGACCTCAATGCGCCAGGAGTACAAGCCGGCGTAGCACTCAACCCATGACGAGGTCCTTATGAACGCCCCCTTCGATCAGCTGTCTGCCTGGCTGAAAGAACACAAGATTACCGAAGTCGAATGCGTGATCAGTGATCTGACTGGCATCGCACGCGGCAAGATTGCGCCCACCAACAAGTTCCTGCATGAGCGAGGCATGCGCCTGCCGGAAAGTGTGCTGCTGCAAACGGTGACCGGGGACTTTGTCGACGACGATATCTACTACGACCTGCTGGACCCGGCCGACATCGACATGGTCTGCCGCCCGGTGTCCAACGCGACCTACGTGGTGCCGTGGGCGATCGAGCCCACTGCCATCGTGATCCACGACACCTTCGACAAACAGGGCAACCCCATCGAGCTGTCGCCGCGCAACGTGCTCAAAAAGGTCTTGCAGCTCTACACCGATCAAGGCTGGCAGCCGATTGTCGCGCCGGAAATGGAGTTCTACCTGACCCAGCGCTGCGAAGACCCGGACCTGCCGCTGAAAACCCCGGTGGGCCGCTCCGGCCGCGCCGAAACCGGGCGTCAGTCGTTCTCCATCGATGCTGCCAACGAATTCGATCCGTTGTTCGAAGACGTCAATGACTGGTGTGAAGCCCAGGGCCTGGACCTCGACACGCTGATCCACGAAGACGGCCCGGCGCAGATGGAAATCAACTTCCGCCACGGCGATGCCCTGGACCTGGCCGACCAGATCACCGTGTTCAAGCGCACCCTGCGTGAGGCCGCACTCAAGCACAACGTGGCCGCCACCTTTATGGCCAAGCCGGTGGCCGACGAGCCGGGCAGCGCCATGCACCTGCACCAGAGCGTGGTGGACATTGCCACCGGCAAACCGGTGTTCGTCGACGCCGACGGCAACAAAAGCCAGCTGTTCCTGCACCACATCGGCGGCTTGCAGAAGTACATCCCCAAGCTGTTGCCGATGTTCGCACCCAACGTGAACTCGTTCCGCCGCTTCCTGCCGGACACCTCGGCACCGGTCAACGTGGAGTGGGGCGAAGAGAACCGCACCGTCGGCCTGCGCGTGCCCACCTCCAGCCCCGATGCGATGCGCGTGGAAAACCGCCTGCCGGGCGCCGATGCCAATCCCTACCTGGCCATTGCGGCTAGTCTGCTGTGTGGCTACCTGGGGATGATCGAGCAGATCGAACCGAGTGCGCCGGTGGAAGGCCGCGCCTACGAGCGCCGCAACCTGCGCCTGCCGTTCACCCTCGAAGATGCGTTGGCGCGCATGGAGGACTGCGACACGGTCAAGCGCTACCTGGGCGACAAGTTCGTGCGCGGCTACGTCGCGGTCAAGCGTGCCGAGCATGAAAACTTCAAGCGGGTCATCAGTTCCTGGGAGCGTGAGTTCCTGCTGTTGAGCGTCTAAAAAACCAAAAAAAGGGGTGTCGATATGCGTCTTGTGAAAAAGCTTCTCCCGCTGGCTCTTGTCGCGGCGTTCAGCAGTGCCAGCCAGGCCGCGCAGACGGTAAGCGTCTATAACTGGACCGACTACATCGGCGAGACCACCTTGGCCGACTTCCAGGCCAAGACCGGGATCAAGGTGATCTACGACGTGTTCGACTCCAATGAAACCCTGGAGGGCAAGCTGCTCGCGGGGCGCACCGGCTATGACGTGGTGGTGCCGTCCAACCACTTCCTGGCACGCCAAGTGAAGGCCGGCGCGTTCCTCAAGCTCGATCGCGCGCAGTTGCCCAACTTCAAGAACCTGGACCCCAAGCTGCTCAAGCTGCTGGAAAAGAATGACCCGGGCAACGCCCACTCGGTGCCGTACCTGTGGGGCACCAACGGCATCGGCTACAACGTCGACAAGGTCAAGCAAGTGCTGGGCATCGACCATATCGACTCGTGGGCCGTGTTGTTCGAGCCGGAGAACATCAAGAAGCTGAACCAATGCGGCGTGGCGTTCCTCGACTCGGCCGATGAGCTGTTCCCGGCGATCCTCAACTACCTGGGCAAGGACCCGCGCAGCGAGAACCCCGAGGACTACAAGCAGGCCGAAGCCAAGCTGTTGACGCTGCGTCCGTACATCACCTATTTCCATTCTTCCAAGTACATCTCGGACCTGGCCAACGGCGACATCTGCGTGGCCTTCGGCTATTCCGGCGACGTGTTCCAGGCGGCCAACCGCGCCAAGGAAGCCAAGAACGGCGTGAATATCGCCTACTCGATTCCCAAGGAAGGTTCCAACCTGTGGTTCGACCTGTTGGCCATTCCCGCCGATGCCAGCAACCCGAAAGAAGCCCATGCCTTTATCAACTACCTGCTCGACCCCGAGGTGATCGCCAAGGTCAGTGCCTCGGTGGGTTACGCCAACGCCAACCCGGCTGCGAAGGCCTTCATGGACCCGGAACTGGTGAACAACCCCGAGGTGTACCCGTCCCAGGAAGTGCTCGACAAACTCTACATTTCCACCACGCCCACCCCGGCGACCATGCGCCTGATGACCCGCGCCTGGAGCAAAGTGAAGACCAACAAATGATCGCGTCCAACGACCATGCCCATTCCTATTACCGGGCCACGGCCAACGCCATGCCCCAGCGCCTGTCACTGGGGGCCGACCTGAGCGCCGATGTGTGTGTGATCGGCGGCGGGTTCACCGGCGTGAATACCGCCATCGAACTGGCCCAGCGCGGGCTGTCGGTGATCCTGCTGGAGGCCCGGCGCATTGGCTGGGGTGCCAGCGGGCGCAATGGCGGGCAATTGATCCGTGGCATCGGTCATGACGTGTCGGGGTTCGCCAAGTACGTGGGCGAGGAGGGCGTGCGGTACCTGGAGCGGGCCGGGATCGAGTCGGTGGAATTGGTGGGGCAGCGTATACGTGATCATCAGATCGACTGCGACCTGCGCTGGGGCTTCTGCGAGCTGGCGAACACGGCGGCGCAATTCGCTGCGTTCAACGCTGAGCAGGAGCACCTTGCCACCCTGGGCTATGCCCACCAAACCCGCCTGGTCGGCCCGCAGGACATGCCGCAAGTGGTCGGTTCGACGGTGTACGCCGGTGGCCTGGTGGACATGGGCTCCGGGCACCTGCACCCGCTGAACCTGGTGCTGGGCGAGGCACAGGTGGCCGAGTCCCTTGGCGTGCTGATCTATGAAAACACTGAAGTGCTGGAGCTGATCCATGGCGACAGGGTGCAGGTGCGCTGCGCGGGTGGCACGGTACGCGCTGACACGCTGGTACTGGCCTGCAATGCCCACCTTGAGGAACTGGAGCCGCGCCTGAGCGGGAAGGTGCTGCCGGCGGGCAGCTACATCATCGCCACCGAGCCGTTGTCAGCGGAACTGGCCAACCAGCTGATCCCGCAGAACCTGGCGCTGTGCGACCAGAAGGTCGGGCTGGATTACTACCGGCTCTCCGCCGACCGTCGCCTGTTGTTCGGCGGCGCCTGCCATTACTCCGGGCGTGATCCGGCGGACATCGCGGCCTACATGCAGCCGAAGATGCTCAAGGTGTTCCCGCAGTTGGCCAATGCCGCCATCGAGTTTCAATGGGGTGGCAAGATTGGCATCACCGCCAACCGCTTTCCCCAGGTCGGGCGGTTGAAGCAGTACCCCAACGTGTTCTACGCCCAGGGCTATTCCGGGCATGGGCTGAACGTGACCCACTGGTGTGCAAAATTGCTGGCCGAAGGGATTCACGCCGGCCACAGCGCCGGCCTGGATATCTTCAGCCAGGTGCCGCACATGACCTTCCCGGGTGGCAAGGCCTTGCGCTCGCCGCTGCTGGCGCTGGGCATGCTCTGGTATCGCCTGCGGGAGTTGGTCTAACTGACGCCACAATCCAAATGTGGGAGCGGGCTTGCTCGCGAATGCGGTCTTTCAGTGACATATGCACTGACTGACCCGCCGCATTCGCGAGCAAGCCCGCTCCCACAGTTTTGAACGGCGTCAGGCTTGGGGTTCGGTGAGCACTTTGCGGAAGGTTTCCACCAATGGCCGCAGGTTGATCCGGTGCCAGGCTGCCCACAGCGGGGTGGTGTAGGTCAGCCATGGCAGGTCGCGCAAGACCACGCCGGGCGGTGCGTTGCGGCTCAGGCCTTTTTGCACCATGGCCACGCCCAGCCCCGAGGCCACCAGGCCCAGGGCGGTGAACGGTTCGCTGGCCTCCATGGGAATCTGTGGGGTGAAACCGGCGCGGATGCAGGCGGCTACAAAGTCATCGGTAGGGCTGGCGCCGGGTTTGCGTTGTACGCCGATCCACTGCTGCTCGGCCAGGTGCTCGGGCAGCAGCGGTTGTTGGTGGGCGAGGGGATGGTGCTCGGGCAAGGCCAGCAACATCGGGTCGTCCAATACCTGCAGCGCGGTCAGGTCCGGGTCATCGGCGGCCGGTGGTTCGCCCACCAGTGCAATATCCAGGCTGCGTTGGCGCAGGCCTTCGAGCTGTTCGAGGGAGGGCAGGTTGTACAGCTTGATGTGCACGCTCGGGCGGTCGTCACGCAGTACCCGCAAGGCATTGGGCAGCACGCCGGCATGCATGGCGTTCTCGATGTAGCCGATGCACAAGCCGCCTTCTTCACCGCGTCCCAGGCGTTTGCCGAGGGATTCCAGGCGATTGGCATGGGTGAGCAACGCCTTGGTTTCGGCAAGAAAGGTCTGACCATCGCGGGTCAGGCGGATGCGCTGCTGGCTGCGTTCGAACAGGGTCAGGCCCAGGCGTTCTTCGAGCTGGGCGATCTGCCGGCTCAACGGCGATTGGGAGATGTGCAAGCGCTCGGCGGCGCGACCGACGTGTTCTTCTTCGGCGACCACTTCGAAGTAGCGCAGTTGGCGTAGGTCGATCATGTTAGACCTCATGGGACTCAAGTCTGTCGAAGTATGTCTTGGACGGTCCGATCTTGGCAATCTAGGATCTGCTCAACGGTCACCGCGACCACGAACCGATTGAGGATTCACCATGAGCTTGAAAGACAAACTGCCCGGCCCACTGGGCTTTGGCACAGCACCACTGGGCAACATGTTCCGCGCCATTCCCGAGGACGAGGCCCAGGCCACCGTCGAGGCGGCCTGGAACCAAGGCGTGCGCTACTTCGACACCGCGCCGTTCTACGGCTCGGGCCTTTCCGAGATCCGCCTGGGCCAGGCCCTGGCGCAGTACAACCGCGACGACTTCGTGCTCAGTACCAAAGTGGGCCGGGTGATTCTCGATGAAGTCGAAGAAAGCACTCGCGACCTCGGCGAAAAGAGCGGCGTGTTCGAACACGGCCGCCCCAACAAGATGCTCAACGACTACAGCGCCGACGCCACGCTGCGCTCGATTGAAGACAGCCTGAACCGCTTGAAAACTGATCGCCTGGACATCGTGTGGATCCACGACATCGCCCAGGACTTCTACGGCGACCAATGGCTGGAGTACTTCAACCAGGCCCGTACCGGCGCCTTCAAGGTGCTGACCCGCTTGCGTGAAGAGGGCGTGATCAAGGCCTGGGGCCTGGGCGTCAACCGCGTCGAACCGTGCGAATTGACCCTGGACCTGAGCGAAGCGCAGCCTGATGGTTTTCTGTTGGCCGGCCGCTACACCTTGCTGGACCACGACCGCGCCCTGCAACGCCTGATGGACGCTGCCTTGGCACAGAACGTCGAGTTTGTGGTCGGCGGCCCTTACAGCTCGGGCATCCTGGCCGGTGGTGCGCACTTCGAATACCAGAAAGCCAGCCCGGCTATCATCAGCAAAGTCGAGCAGATCAAGGCGATTGCCCAGGCCTTCGGCGTCAGCGTGAAAGCCGCTGCACTGCAATTCTCCCTGGCGCATCCGGCCGTGGCTGCTGTAATTCCGGGTGCCAGTCGTCCGGGGCGAATTGCCGAAGACGTCGCGGCGTTGTCAGAAACCATTCCGGCAGCCTTCTGGCTGGCCCTGCGCGACGCCCGACTGATTTCGGACCGCGCACCTCTGCCGCTCTAACTCAAGGAATCTTGCGATGAACATTGATGTAAGTGGAAAGGTTGCCATTGTCAGCGGCAGCACCGCCGGGATCGGCCTGGGTATCAGCCAGGCCCTGGCGCAGTCCGGCGCAACCGTGGTGGTGATCGGGCGTGAAAAGGGCAAGGTCGACGAGGCCCTGGCCAGTATCCGCCAGGCGGTACCGGGCGCCGACCTGCGTGGCCTGGTGGCCGACCTGGGCACGGCCGAGGGCGCGCAAACGCTGTTCGCCGCCGAACCTCGCGCCGACATCCTGGTCAACAACCTGGGCATCTTCAACGATGTGGACTTCTTCGAGGCGCCCGACAGTGAGTGGACGCGCTTCTATGAGGTCAATGTGATCTCCGGCGTGCGCCTGGCGCGGCACTATGTGCCGGGCATGGTCGAACAGGGCTGGGGGCGGGTGATTTTCCTGTCCTCGGAGTCCGGCGTGGCGACCCCGGCCGACATGATCAACTACGGCGTGACCAAGAGCGCCAACCTGGCGGTGTCCCACGGCCTGGCCAAACGCTTGGCCGGTACTGGGGTGACAGTCAATGCGGTGCTGCCGGGGCCGACGTTCACCGATGGCCTGGAGCATATGCTCAAGGACGCCACCGCCAAGTCGGGGCGCAGTGCGCGGGACGAGGCCGACGTGTTTGTGCGCCAGGCGCGCCCCACGTCGATCATCCAGCGTGCGGCCAATGTGGATGAAGTGGCGAACCTGGTGGCGTACATTGCCTCACCGCTGTCTTCGGCAACCACAGGCGCCGCATTGCGGGTCGACGGTGGTGTTGTCGACAGCATGGCGATCTGAATTCTTTTAATGATGTGGAGTATTTATTGTGGCAACAGCCTCTTCTGTAATCGAAGTACCCGTATCGGCCGATCAGGTCTGGCAATTGGTGGGTGGTTTCAACGCGCTGCCGGACTGGCTGCCGTTCATCGTCAAGAGCGAGCCAAGTGACGGCGGGCGCGTACGCCATTTGCAAACCGCTGACGGCGGGGTGGTGGTCGAGCGTTTGCAGACGTTTGACAACGTGGCTCGCACCTACAGCTACACCATCGAGCAATCGCCGTTCCCGGTGAGCGCGTACCTGGCGACCTTGCAGGTTGAGGCCTTGACCGATGCGTCGTCCAAGGTGACCTGGTCCGGTGTGTTCACGCCGGCCGCGGGCACCACGGATGCGGCGGTCGAAGAGTTGTTTGCCGGCGTTTACAGCGGCGGCCTCGAGGCCCTGCGCGCCAACTTCTAACCCGACTCGCTAGACAACACAAATCCAATGTGGGAGCTGGCTTGCCTGCGAAAGCTGTGTATCAGTCACCGGAATGATTGACTGATCCACCGCTATCGCAGGCAAGCCAGCTCCCACAGAGTTGTGTGGTGCTCGCGTTACTCGGGCATGAGTTGTTGGCGGCACTCGAGGATCAGGCGGGCACCGCCTTGCTCGCTGGTGCCCACCTCCAACTTGAACCCATGCAAGTTGATGATCGCCGCCACAATCGACAAGCCCAACCCGAAACCGCCTTGCTGGTCGCTTTCATCCACGCGATAGAAGCGCTGGAACACCGCATCGCGTTCCGCCACCGGTATGCCGGGGCCGGAGTCGTGCACTTCGATGCGCGTGCTGCCCGCATCATTGACCCCGCGCAGAATCACCTCGCCGCCGGGTGGGGAGAACTTGATCGAGTTGCTCAGCAGGTTGGCCAGGGCTTCGAACAACAGGGCGCGGTCGCCGGTGATCCACGGCAGGGACTCCGGCGCCTCAAGCCGCAGTTGCAATTCACCTTCTTCGGCCAGCGGCAGGTAGAAGTCGTGCAGTTCGCGCAACAGCGGCAACGGGTCCATCACCAGGAAGCCTGAACGGCGCTGGTGGTCTTCCAGTTCCGAGATGCGCAACAGCCCGCGAAAGCGCGCCATCAGAGTGTCGGTTTCGGCAATGGCGTCATCGAGTTTTACCGCGTAGCCCGAGTCTTGTTCAGCTTCCTGCTTGATGCGGTACAACTGCGCCCGCAGGCGTGTCAGCGGTGTGCGCAGGTCGTGGGCGATGTTGTCGCACACGCCTTTGACCTCGTTCATCAGCTTCTCGATGCGGTCGAGCATGGCGTTGACGATGGCCGCCAGCATGTCCAGCTCATCACGTCGGTTCGACAGCGGCAGGCGATGGGTGAGGTCGCCGGCCACGATGGCCTCGGCACTCGCCTGGATCCCACGGATACGCCGCAGCGGGCGGCGGCGCAACAGATGCCAGCCGGCCGCACCGGGGATGATGGTCAGGGACAACGCCCACAACAGCGCATGCCAGATGATCCGGGTCACGCCGAACAGCGAACCGTTGGCCCGCACCAGCACCAGCCAGCGGCCGTCTTCGGTGTGGGTGGCCACGGCGTCGCAGCTGTCCTTGGGCAGTTTCGGGTCGTCGGAGTCGACGCAATTGGCCAGGGCGTGGATCTTGCCGTCCAGCGGCAGGTCCGGCGGCACGGCACGAATCGGCCCGCTCAAGGGGCGGAACTGCTCATCGAACAGGCCGTAGGCATCCACGCCCTTCATGTCGAAGGTCATGCTGGTGGTCAACGCTTCGACCAGCTCTTCGCCGTCGAAACGCTGGAACAGGTGCTGGCGCTGCATCAGGGAGTGGCGCGACAGGTCGCCCAGGTAACCCGACACTTCGTAGTACAGCACCCCCATGAGGATGCAGCTCCACGCCACGAACAACGAACTGTAGAGCGCCAGCAAGCGGCTGCTGGAAGAACGCCAGCCCTTAGAGGGGTTCAGCAATGACATAGCCGGAGCCTCGTACCGTGCGGATCAGCGGCGTGAGGCCCGGTGGATCGATTTTCTTGCGCAGGCGACCGATGTGCACGTCGATCAGGTTGGTGCCTGGGTCGAAGTGGTAGCCCCAGACTTCCTCGAAAATCATCATTCGCGACAGGATCTGGCCGGTGTTGCGCATCAGGAATTCGAGCAACTTGTACTCGGTGGGCAGCAGGCTCAGGGGTTGCTCGGCGCGGCTGGCTTCGCGGCTGATCAGGTTCAGTTCCAGGTCGGCCACGCGCAGGGCGGTCTCGAACTCCTTCACCGTGCTTTTGCGGCGCAGCAGCACTTCAACGCGGGCCGCCATTTCGTCGGAGGCGAACGGCTTGGTCAGGTAGTCGTCGCCCCCGGCTCGCAGGCCACGCACCCGCTCGTCGACATCGGAGAGGGCGCTGATCATCAAGATCGGCGTCGACACCCCGATGGTGCGCAGGGTGGTCACGATGGCGAGGCCATCGAGTTCCGGCAGCATACGGTCGAGGGTAATCAGATCGTAATCACCACTGACAGCACGGACCAGGCCTTCGCGGCCGTTGTCCACCCAATCCACATCCAGTCCATGGCTACTCAGCTCGGCGACGATCTCGCGGGCTGTTACGGCGTCATCCTCGATTGTCAAAATACGGGTCATAGGATTACCTGGTGAGCGGTTCACACGACAGAAGTGGGGCCATTTTGCCAAGAAATGCCTGAACGCTTCCTAAATTAAACTTCATCTTGGCAAAACCGACACATTTTCATGTTGCAGGCCGGCAGGAAACCCGCCCACCGATAACAGAACCCACCCCACAATCCCGTAGGAGCCGGCTTGCCGGCGATGAGGCCCCTGAGCCTTGCGCTGTGGCAGAGGCCGCGATCGCCGGCAAGCCGGCTCCCTACAGGGTGGGCGGGAGTGCATAACGCCCGCCGCAATCGATCAGTTCTTGCAAGTTGCACGGTCCTAGGAAGTTCAAGTTATTTAACGCATTGAAAAACAAGACATTTTATTTTTGCGACGACTGGCATGGTGCCTGCACTGTCTCTTTTGAGACTTGTAACACTATTTTTCTGCCTGGAGTACAACAACAATGATCACATCCTCATCCACGCTGCAAGAGTCGAGCACGCGCTCCGGGGTTTCCTGGGGGGCGATCTTTGCCGGGGCCGCTGCGGCGGCGGCACTGTCCCTGATCCTCGTATTGCTGGGCTTTGGCCTGGGTTTCTCGGCGGTGTCGCCTTGGGCCGACAGCGGTATCAGCGCCAAGGGGCTTGGCATTTCCACGATAGTCTGGCTGGCCTTCACCCAGATTGTCGCGTCGGGCCTGGGCGGCTACATCGCCGGCCGGTTACGCGTGAAGTGGGCCAATATGCACGGTGATGAGGTGTACTTTCGCGACACCGCCCACGGCTTCCTGGCCTGGGCCGTGGCCACCCTGGTGACCGCGATGCTGGTGGTCGGCTCCGTCAGCAGTGTGGTCGGTGGCGGCGTGAAAGCCGGTGCGAGTGTGGCTTCGGGCGCAGCTCAAGCCGTCGGCAGTGCCGCCCAAGGGGTGAAAGGCGATGACTTCGGCTACTACGTCGACAGCCTGTTCCGCGACGACCGCCCGGTTGCCGTCAGCGATGACGCGGCCCACGGCGTGGTCGCGCGCATCTTCACCCGTACCCTCGCCAACGACGGCCAACTGGCCCCAGAGGATCGCGCCTACCTGGCCCAGTTGATCAGCCAGCGCACCAACCTCAGCCAGGCCGACGCCGAAGCGCGTATCGACAAAGTCTATGGCGACGCCCGCAAAGCCGTGGAAGACGCCAAGCTCAAAGCCAAACAGGCTGCTGATACCGCTGCGAAAGTCGCCGCCTATACCTCGCTGTGGACCTTCATTTCCCTGCTGATCGGTGCGTTCTTTGCCAGCTTCGCGGCTACCTATGGCGGCCGCCGCCGTGATGCCGTGGTGTATGTCGAAACCGAACACTTCGTACGTTAATTCAAGGAGAACATCATGCGCTCATTACTGCTGTGGTTCCTCGGTGTGCCTATCCCGGTCATCATCCTGATCGCGATCTTCATGCACTGATCCCGAGCCTGGCTCGGTCCCCTGTGGGAGCGGGCTTGCTCGCGAATGCGGTGTGTCAGCGACTGATGAGTTGGCTGACACGGCGCTTTCGCGAGCAAGCCCGCTCCCACATTTGTTAATGGCGGCTTAACACGTGCTTGGCTAGACTCGCGCCCCATGAGCCGCCTTCTACGTGTCATCCTCGTCATGCTGCTGAGCCTCACGCTTCCCCTCACCGGGATGGCGGGTGTGCCGTCGAGCACCGAGCCTTGCCCGATGAAGATGAGCGACATGCGCCTGATGAGCGACATGTCTCCCGACTGCTGCCAGAGCGGCGTCGACCACGGCAAGGCGTGCAAACCCGGCCAGGAATGCAAGACCGGCGGCCTGGTGCAATTGTCGATGCCGGTGCTCAAGGCACCCTTGACCCTGGCCCATCCCCTGGCCGCAAACCTCGCCTCGGACTTCATCCCCGACCGCACGCCGTCCGGCGTCTGGCGCCCCCCCCGTACCTGATTCCTGTTGACCTCAAGCCTCATTCCGCTTTCGGGATGACCTTGCTGTGGGCCGCATAACGCGGCGCGCAGTGGAACAGATCAGGAATCTTCACCATGAATGCCCTCTACCTGCGCGCCCTGATGATGGGCGTGCTGGCGTGGCCGGCGTTGGCGAGCGCGCTGACCCTGGATAACGCCCTGCGCCTGGCGCAAAACAACGCGCCGTCGTTGACGGCCGAGTCGGCCAAGCTGCACGCCGCGACCCAGGCGGCGATCCCGGCCGGCGAGTTACCCGACCCCAAGCTGGTGGTTGGCCTGCAGAACTTCCCCATCGGCGGGCCCAATCGCGGCACGTTGTATGGCGATGACATGACCCAACAGATGATCGGCATCCAACAGCAGGTGCCCAGCCGCGACAAGCGCAAGGCACGGGTCGAGCTGGCCGATGCCACCGTCGAACGCACGGCGGCCGAAGGGCGGATCGAACGCCTGAACGTGCGCCAGGCCACCGCCCAGGCGTGGATTCGCGCCTATGCGGTGGAGCAAAAACAAGCGCTGTTCCCGGCGTTCTACCAGCAGAACCGCCTGCTGCAAGACAGCGTAAGGGCGCAATTGGCGGGTGGGCGTGGCCAGGCGTCGGATGCGGTGATTCCCCGGCAGGAAGCCGCCGACCTGAACGGGCGCGAAGACGAGCTGACCGAGCAACGTGCCCAAGCCCGTGCAGCCCTCAAGCGCTGGATCGGCCCGGCCGCCAATGAAGCCCCCAGCGGCCCGTTGCCCAACTGGACGCTCGACAGCCACGGCCTGAGCCACAACCTGCATCAACACCCTGAGCTGCAAGCCTACGCGCCGCGTACCCGCGAGGCCCAAGCGCGGTTGCAGGAAGCCAAGGCGCAAAAGACGTCGGATTGGAGTTGGGAAGTCGACTACGGCCATCGCAGCCGTGAGTTCGGTGACATGGTCAACGTGCAGTTCACCTTTGACCTGCCGATTTTTCCCGGCCGCCGCCAGAACCCTGGCATCGCTGCCAAGCAGGCTGAGCTGGACCAGCTGGACGCCGAGCGTGAAGCCGCCACCCGCGAGCATGTGCAGAGGCTCGACGACGACCTGGCGCAATACCAGCGCCTGGACCGGGCGGTGCAACGCAGCCAGGACAGCCTGGTGCCGCTGGCCGAGGAAAAGGTGCGCCTGAGCCTGGCCGGTTACCGGGCGGGCAAGGCTGACCTGATGAGCGTGGTCGGCGCCCGCCGCGAGCTGGTCGAAGCCCGTTTCAAACAGATTGATGCCCTTGAACAACGCGCCCTGGTCGGCGCCCAGCTGTATTTCGCCTATGGGGAACCTGCCAATGAATAATCGAATCGTGGCTGCGCTAGTGCTGCTGGGGCTGGGCGCAGGTTATGGGGTGGCACAGCTGCATCCCACCGCTTCGGCACCGGCTAAAGACGACAAAAAGGCGCTGTATTGGTACGACCCGATGTACCCGCAACAGCAATTCGACAAGCCCGGCAAGTCGCCCTTCATGGACATGCAACTGGTGCCGCGCTACGCCGACGGTGGCGCAGCGGCGGCAACGCCTGCGGTGCAGATCGACCCGCGTCTGGCCCAGAACATCGGGGTGCGCCTGGCGCCGGTGACACGGAGTGTACTCACCACCACGCTAGACGTGTCGGGCACCCTGGCGTTCAACGACCGTGACGTGGCGGTGGTGCAGGCGCGGGCGGCGGGGTTTGTCGAGCGTGTTTACGCCCGGGCGCCGGGGGACGTGCTCAAGGCCGGGGCGCCGTTGGCGGACATTCTGGTACCCGAATGGGCAGCCGCCCAGGAGGAGTTCCTGGCACTGCGCCGCAGCGGTGAGGGCAGCCTGATCGGCGCGGCTCGCCAACGCCTGCGGCTGAGTGGCATGCCGGCGACGTTGATCGCGCAGATGGAACGCAGCGGCCAAGTGCAGTCGGTGTTGACCGTCAGCAGCCCGTTGAATGGCGCGCTGCAGACCATGGAGGTGCGCGAGGGCATGACGGTCGCGGCGGGGCAGACCCTGGCGCGTTTCAATGGCTTGGATCACGTGTGGTTGCAGGTCGCTGTGCCCGAAGCCCAGGGCGCTGCCTTGCACGTGGGGCAAAGCGTGCAGAGCCGCTTTGTCGGTTTGCCGGGCAAAACGCTTACCGGCACGGTCAGTGCGATCCTGCCGGCCGCAGCTCTGGACAGCCGCACCCTGCAGGTTCGCGTCGAGCTGCCCAACCCCGACGGTACCTTGCGCCCCGGTATGACGGCCCAGGTCAGCCTGGCGCAAGGCAGCGCGCAACTGGTGCTGCAGGTGCCCAGCGAAGCGTTGATCCGCACCGGCAAGCGGGTGCTGGTGATGCTGGCCGAGGAGGGTGGGCATTACCGGCCCGTCGAGGTGCACGTGGGGGCTGAAAGCCAGGACCAGACCGCAGTCGTCAGCGGCTTGCAGGAAGGCCAGCAGGTGGTCGCCTCCGGGCAGTTCCTGCTCGATTCGGAGGCCAGTCTCAAGGGCATCACCGTGACCCCCGCCGAAGCCGCGATGAACATGCAGCCGGGAGCCCAGCCATGATTGCCTTGTTGATTCGCTGGTCGGTGGCCAACCGCTTCCTGGTGTTGCTCGCCACGCTGTTCATCACGGCGTGGGGCATCTGGTCGGTGCAGAACACCCCGGTGGACGCCTTGCCGGATCTCTCGGATGTGCAGGTGATTATCCGCACGCCGTACCCGGGCCAGGCGCCGCAGATTGTCGAGAACCAGGTCACGTACCCGATGACCACCACCATGCTCTCAGTGCCGGGGGCCAAGACCGTGCGCGGTTTTTCGTTCTTTGGCGACAGCTACGTGTACGTGTTGTTTGATGAAGGCACCGACCTGTACTGGGCGCGCTCGCGGGTGCTGGAATACCTCAGCCAGTTGCAGGCGCGCCTGCCGGCGTCGGCCAAACCCTCGCTGGGGCCTGACGCCACGGGGGTGGGATGGATCTACCAGTACGCCTTGGTAGATCGCACCGGCCAGCATGACCTGGCGCAATTGCGCGCCTTGCAGGACTGGTTCCTCAAGTTCGAGCTCAAGACCCTGCCGAACGTGGCGGAAGTCGCGACCATCGGCGGCCAGGTCAAGCAGTACCAAGTGCAGCTCGCCCCGCTGGCGCTGGCCAGTCGCGGGATCACCCAGGCGCAGGTCAAGGAAGCCATCGACAAGGCCAACCAGGAAACCGGTGGTTCGGTGCTCAACCTGGGCGAGTCTGAATACGTGGTGCGGGCCTCCGGCTACCTGAAAAGCCTGGCTGACTTCCGCGCTATCCCTTTGCGCCTGGACGCGAACAACGTGCCGGTCACCCTCGGCGATGTGGCGAACATCCAGTTGGGCCCGGACCTGCGTCGGGGCATCAGTGAGCTGGACGGCGAGGGCGAGGCGGTGGGCGGTGTGGTGATCCTGCGCAGCGGCAAGAACGCGCGGGAAGCCATCGCGGCGGTCAAGGTCAAGCTCGACCAGCTCAAAGCCAGCCTGCCGCCCGGCGTGGAGATCGTCACCACGTATGATCGCAGCAAGCTCATCGACCGCGCCGTGGACAACCTCAGCCACAAACTGCTGGAAGAATTCCTGGTGGTGGCGCTGGTGTGCGGGATTTTCCTGTGGCACTTGCGCTCATCCCTGGTGGCGATCATCTCGTTGCCGGTGGGGGTGCTGATCGCCTTTATCGTCATGCGCTTCCAAGGCATCAACGCTAACCTGATGTCCCTGGGCGGCATCGCGATTGCCATCGGGGCGATGGTGGACGCGGCGGTGGTGATGATCGAGAACGCCCACAAGAAGATCGAAGCCTGGCACCACGCCAATCCCGGACGGGACTTGAAAGGTGAAGCGCATTGGAAGGTGATGACGGAGGCGGCGGTGGAGGTTGGCCCGGCGCTGTTTTTCTGCCTGTTGATCATCACCTTGTCGTTCATTCCGGTGTTTACCTTGCAGGCCCAGGAAGGCCGCCTGTTCGGCCCGCTGGCCTACACCAAGACCTACGCCATGGCGGCCGCGGCCGGTTTGTCGGTGACCTTGATCCCGGTGCTGATGGGCTACTGGATTCGCGGGCGCATTCCCGATGAGCAGCGCAACCCGCTCAATCGGGGCCTGATCAAGCTCTATCAACCGGCCCTGGACGCGGTGCTGCGTTGGCCACGCATGACCTTGCTGGTGGCGTTGCTGATGGTCGCCAGTGCGCTGTGGCCGATGTCGAAGCTGGGCGGGGAATTCCTGCCCCCGCTGGACGAGGGCGACTTGTTGTACATGCCGTCTGCGTTGCCGGGCTTGTCCACGCAAACGGCGGGCGAGTTGCTGCAACGCACCGACCGGCTGATCAAGACCGTGCCCGAAGTCGCCCACGTGTTCGGCAAGGCCGGGCGCGCCGAAACCGCCACCGACCCGGCGCCGTTGGAGATGTTCGAGACCACCATCGAGTTCAAGCCCAAGGACCAATGGCGCCCCGGCATGACCCCGGACAACCTGGTGAAGGAGTTGGACCGTGTGGTGCAGGTGCCGGGCCTGACCAACATCTGGATCCCGCCGATCCGCAACCGTATCGACATGCTCGCCACCGGGGTCAAGAGCCCGATTGGCGTGAAAGTCGCGGGCAGCAACCTGATGCAGATCGACGCCGTGACCCAGGCCGTGGAAAAGGTCGCCAAAGGCGTGCCGGGGGTGAGTTCGGCGCTGGCTGAACGCTTGACCGGCGGGCGTTACATCGACGTGGACATCGACCGTGCCGCTGCCGCGCAATATGGGCTGAACATCGCCGATGTGCAGTCGATTGTGTCGGGGGCGGTGGGCGGCGAGACCATCGGCGAGACCGTGGAAGGCCTGGCGCGTTTCCCGATCAGCCTGCGTTACCCCAAGGAATGGCGCGACTCGGTGCAGGCGCTGCGGGACCTGCCGGTGTACACACCGAAGGGCAGCCAGATCACCCTGGGCACGGTGGCAAAAATCCAGGTCAACGATGGCCCGCCGATGCTCAAGAGTGAAAACGCGCGGCCTTCGGGCTGGGTGTACATCGACGTGCGTGATCGTGACTTGGCGTCGGTGGTCAAAGACTTGCGCGCGGCTATCAGCGCGCAGGTGCACCTGCAACCGGGCATGAGCTTGAGTTACTCGGGGCAGTTCGAGTTCCTGGAGCGCGCCAATCAGCGTTTGAAGCTGGTGGTGCCGGCCACGTTGCTGATCATTTTTGTACTGCTGTACCTGACCTTTCGCCGGGTGGAGGAAGCGCTGTTGATTCTGGCGACGCTGCCGTTTGCCCTGACGGGCGGTGTGTGGTTGCTCTACTGGCTGGGTTTCAACCTGTCGGTGGCCACGGGCGTGGGGTTTATCGCGTTGGCGGGGGTGTCGGCGGAGTTTGGCGTGATCATGCTGCTGTACCTGAAGAACGCCTGGGCCGAACGCAAGGACGGCAACCTGCTGGCCGCCCTCAGCGAAGGCGCGGTGCTGCGGGTGCGGCCCAAGGCGATGACGGTGGCGGTGATTATCGCCGGGCTGTTGCCGATTCTGCTGGGCGGCGGTACGGGCAGTGAGGTGATGAGCCGCATTGCGGCGCCGATGATTGGCGGGATGCTCACGGCGCCGTTGCTGTCGCTGTTCGTCATCCCGGCGGCGTACTACCTGATGCGTAAAGCCAAACACTGACCCAAAAATGTGGGAGCCGGCAAGCCAGCTCCTACAGGGGGCGTGGTGCGACAGGCGTCAGTCGTCGAACCCAACCTGTTCGTGGATTTCGTCCACCTTCAGTTCCAGGCGGTAGGCCACGGCGATGAACAGCGCCTGGCACAGGCACAAGGTGGCGCTCAACGAGCGGAAGGCAAACGAGGAACCTTCGTTCACCAGCAACACCGCGTTCGCCCGCTTGGCCAGGGGCGACAGGTTGCTGTCGGTGATGATCAGGGTCTTGGCCTGGTGATGCTGGGCGATGCGCAGGCAGTGCTGGGTTTCCTTGCCGTAGGGCGTGAAGCTGATGGCGATCACCAGGTCATTGGCGCGCACGCTGCGCATCTGCTCGCGGTAGCTGCCGC